>Ga0256840_1000955_pt1 | contig 28408 bp, 24 predicted proteins | sample 355202metaG_FD_185969 | JGI IMG/M metagenome (GOLD analysis project Ga0256840, IMG submission 185969) | Hydrothermal vent microbial communities from Mid Atlantic Ridge, Atlantic Ocean - 355-202 | ecosystem: Environmental > Aquatic > Marine > Hydrothermal vents | place: Atlantic Ocean: Mid... | reverse complement strand
CTTATTATTCTCCCACCAACAAGCAATACAAACAATACGCGCAAGCCAACAACACGCGCAAGCCAACAGGAGAAAGAAAATGGCAAACGAAGGTTACCATGAGCCAATTAATGAAATTTCAGATGAAACCCGTGATATGCACCGTGCAATTACATCATTGATGGAGGAACTTGAAGCAGTTGATTGGTATAACCAGCGAGTAGATGCCTGTAAAGATGAAGAGCTAAAAGCTATTTTAAAGCACAATCGTGATGAAGAGAAAGAACACGCTGCAATGGTACTAGAATGGATACGACGTAAAGACTCAACATTTGATAAAGAGCTAAAAGATTATCTATTTACAGATAAACCCATCGCACATTCATAAACCACCTCTAAAAATACTATTTAAGTATCTTAGAAACTATTGGTAGTGAGTCAATTATGTATTTTGTAGGTCGGATTAGCGATAGCGTAATCCGACAGATCGCGGTATTTTGTTGGGTTACGCTACGCTAACCCAACCTACATATTAAACTACAATCAACAGGTTTAACCCGCTACCAAACTATTATTAACAATTGAAAGGAAAAAACAATGTCAGAATTAGTAAATAAAGAAGGTCAAAATATACCAACGGTTACATTTCACACTATTCAAAATAATGGTTGGGTTGATGTGACAACGGATGAATTATTTAAAGGTAAAACAGTGGTGGTATTTTCACTGCCTGGTGCATTTACGCCGACCTGTTCATCAGCACATGTTCCTCGCTATAACCAGCTTTTGCCAGCATTTAAGGCAAATGGAGTTGATGATGTGATTTGTATGTCAGTGAATGATACTTTTGTAATGAATGAGTGGCAGGTAGATCAAAGAGCAAATAATATTACTTTTATGCCTGATGGGAATGGAGAATTCTCAGATGGTATGGGAATGTTAGTTGATAAGTCTGATCTAGGTTTTGGCAAACGCTCATGGCGCTATTCGATGCTTGTTAAAGATGGCGTGGTTGAAAAAATGTTTATTGAGCCTGATGTTGAAGGCGACCCGTTTGAAGTGTCAGATGCTGACACCATGCTAAACTATATTGCACCTAATGCAGAAGTACCTGCAAGTGTTACTGTTATGGCACGAAAAGGTTGTCCATTCTGTGCTAAAGCTAAAGAGATGCTAGATGAAGCGGGTATGGAATATGAAACCTTATTGATGGGAGAGGACTATACTGACCGTAGCTTGCGTGCCATTGTTGGTAGTAGCTCGGTTCCACAGATATTTATCAATGGTGATCATATTGGTGGATCAACAGATCTGAAAGAGTGGTTAAAGTAAGTTATAATTCCAACAAAAATATACAAAAAAAGGGGGGGATGGGTTCTATATTCATCTCCCTCTTTTTGTAACCCAAAAAGTTATTACTCAAAAAGGAAATAATCATGAGCAAACATTACGACTTAATCTCTATCGGTGCGGGTAGCGGTGGCTTATCTATTGTTGAGCGTGCAGCTTCTTATGGTGCTAAAACAGCGGTTATTGAAGCTAAAGAATTAGGTGGAACCTGTGTAAATGTTGGTTGCGTACCTAAAAAAGTTATGTGGTATGGCGCGGGTATTGCTCAAGGTCTAAAAGATGCTCAGGATTATGGCTTTAATATTGATTTAGATGGCGTTGTCAACGGAGAGAAAGCAGGAAAACTTAACTGGGAAAAACTGGTTATGAAGCGTGAAAACTTCATAGGTGGAATTCTTGATTGGTATGACGGCTATATGGCTGAAGCAGGTGTTGATGTTATTAATGGCAATGCCAAATTTCTTGATAATAAAACTATTGAAGTTGTTACAGATGAAGGAACAGAAACCTACACGGCTGATAATATTGTTATAGCTACAGGAGGTCGTCCGATTATCCCTACTGATATTGAAGGGGCTGAATATGGCATTGACTCAGATGGCTTTTTTCAGGATTTGGATGAAGTTCAGCCACAAAAAGTTGTGGTTGTTGGTGGTGGTTATATTGCGCTAGAACTTGCTATGCTTATGGATGGCTTGGGTTCAGATGTGTCTGTTTTGCATCAAGCATGGCCAGTCTTAGAAGGCTTTGATGGCACAATCCAGAAAGCTTTGCGTAAACAAATGGAAGATGACAATATCACCCTTTATGATGATGAGATTATTGATCGAATTGACAAACAATCTGATAGTAAACTCACAATTCATTTTAAAGATGGCAATAGTATTAGTGATGTTGAAGCACTAATATGGGCAATAGGTCGTCGCCCCAATACCGATAATATTGGCTTAGAGAATACTGATGTTGAGCTAGATCCGCGTGGTATGGTGGTTGTTGATGATAAGGAAAAAACATCGGTTAATGGCATCTATGCTATTGGAGATATTATTGGCAAAGCACCGCTAACACCTGTTGCTATTGCCGCAGGTCGTCGTTTAGGTGATCGTTTATATGGCGGCAAACCTGAGCGCATAATGTCTTATGAGAATATTGCTACGGTGATGTTTACTCATCCACCGATTGGAACGATAGGCATGAGTGAGGAAAAAGCACTTGAGGTATATGGTGATAAAGTAAAAATTTACCAGACGGATTTTGTACCACTCTACCACCAAATGACTCGCCACAAAGTCAAAACACACATGAAGTTGATCACCCTCGGCGCAGAAGAGAAAATTATCGGCTGTCATATCATTGGCTTAGGAGCGGATGAAATGCTGCAAGGCTTTGCTGTAGCTATTCGTATGGGAGCAACTAAAGCTGATTTTGATGATACGATTGCAATTCATCCCGTGAGTGCAGAAGAATTAGTGACAATGAAATAATAATTCACCCGTTTGTCACTATTTTAAGCTGTATTTAGTTTAGGTTCAGCCATGAGTATTTATACTAAAACCAATGTGGTTTATATCTAAATCTGTGTTTCTGTAGGTCGGATTAGCAATAGCGTAATCCGACAAAACTTGATCAGGGTTTCCTTAGTGTTTCTTTAGGCTTCCTTGATCTACACAAACGCATAAAACTACAAACCACAACGTAACCTAAGGACTCAGGAGTAAATAACTTACGAAACATAACTTGGCTTTTTGCCCCAGATTGGATGATCTAAAGTCGTTGCGTAGAATAACTATGCGCCTCTTTAGATCATCCAATCTGAAACAAAAATACTGCGTTAACTTCCGCAACTTATTTAATCCTGAGTCCTAAATAATAATACTCAGAATCTAGTTCATTATGAAATCTATAATAAAAATAAGCCTCATTGCTTTGCTACTAACGGCTATTTCAGCTTGTGATAACAGTGACAGTAGTGGTAGTAGTAATAAAGCTGCTCTAAACGAAGCTTTGATCACAATTAACAAAACACTTTATCATCTGCCAATTCAGGTTTGTAATAAACCTCGTACTGATACTTTCAAAGGGCAGTCAATAACTCATTACAGTATTGTGGCTCAAGGCATTACTGGTAAAACAAAAATAGTATTGTTGCTTAATGGCGTGAAAAGCAAAGAGAATATTACCAATTATAAGGTAGAGCTTCATCAAAATGGTTCGGTAACGACCATGCTAGGAAAGATGCCGTATGAAAATTTTGATGGGAAGTTTCTTGATTATAAGGGGCAGACTATAGTAGCTAAGAAAAGCTACCCATTAGAAATTCATCTAAACTGCAAATAAACTCTCCTCACAGTTTTTTATACAATAAATCCCAAACGCCGTGCCCTAATTTTATGCCTCGTGTTTCAAACTTAGTGGTAGGGCGTTCTGCTGGTTTGGCTGAAAAAGGGGAGTCAGAGATAGATTTGAACTCATTAGATGCTTCCATAACCTCTGCCATCTGTTCGGCATAAGGCTCCCAATCTGTTGCCAAATGAAAAATACCATCTGTTTTTAAACGTGAGGCAATTAAAGAGACAAAATCTGCTTGTACGATGCGTCGTTTATTGTGGCGTTTTTTATGCCAAGGGTCAGGGAAAAATAATTGCACACAGTCAAGCGATTGCTTAGGGATTCGATGTTTAATAATTTGTACTGCATCGTCATCCATTACGCGCACATTGTTTAAAGCTTTTTGCTGGATTAAATGGAGCAAACGCCCCACACCAGGGCGGTGAACTTCTATTCCAATAAAGTTTTTTTGGGGTGCATTTTCAGCCATTGTTGCCAGTGATACACCGTCACCAAAGCCTATTTCAAGTGTGATAGGCGCAGTTTGTTCGAATAAGTTTTTTAAATCTAAAGGAGTATCAGCACGCTCGATGCCGTAGATTGGCCAAGCAGTTTTTAGTGCTAATTCTTGTCCTTTAGTTAATCGACCTTGTCGCAAAACAAAACTACGCACTGGGCGCATAAATTTATCAGTCACATTGATTTACTCTAGTTTAAATACAGCATGAGGAGGTTTGAAAAAGATATATACCCATCCCCCCCTTTTTTTGCATTTTTTTGATTAACGCCTGAATCCGTGAGGTCACACGGATTCAGGCAACAGATTTGGCAAGCTAAAACTAATTGGACTTGATCAGAGTTTCCTTAAGTACACTAATATCTCATCCAATGCGACATCTGTAGCGTTCTCATCGGTTCTGGATTTGTATTCTATCTGACCTGCTTTAATACCACGCTCAGAAATTACTATACGATGCGGAATACCCACCAGTTCATGATCAGCAAACATAGCACCAGGGCGCATATTGCGATCATCCAGTAATACATCAAAGCCGTTTTTAATTAAATCAGCATAAAGATCATCACTGGCTTTTTTGACGGTTTCAGATTTATTGTAGTTGATGGGAATGATACTCAGTTGAAATGGGGCTAATGCTTCAGGCCAAATAATTCCGTTATCATCATGATTTTGTTCAATACTAGCGGCTACAACACGGGTGATACCAATACCATAACAACCCATTGTCATGGTGGCAGGTTTTCCATTTTCAGCTAAAACAGTGGCATTCATTGCTTCTGAATATTTGTTGCCAAGTTGGAAAATATGACCCACTTCAATACCGCGTAATATACTCAATGTTCCTTTACCATCGGGGCTAGGGTCGCCATCGATAACATTACGAACATCAACAAACTCAGGCTCAGGGAGGTCACGCCCCCAGTTGACTCCTGTGATGTGTTTGCCATCTATATTGGCTCCACAGACAAAGTCCGCCATATTCATGGTTGCACGATCTGCATAAATTTTTGTTTTTAAACCGATAGGGCCGATGGAACCGGCTTGGCATCCTGCTGTTGCAAGTAATTGCTCATCACTTGCGTAAGTAAGAGGTGAAGCTATGCCAGAGAGTTTTTCGGCTTTCAGTTCATTAAGTTGATCATTACCTTGCATTAAAATAGTAACAACAGTGTCTTCTTCTTCGCCCACAACAAGCAGTGTTTTAATTGAGTGCTTAGGGTCTAGTTTAAGAAACGCAGATAGCTCATCAATGGTGTGCATATTTGGCGTATCTATGGTTTGCATTTCTTGTGATGGTGCAGGGCGTTCACCTGCGGGTGCAATCGCTTCGGCAAGTTCGACATTTGCGGCATAGTCACTTTCATTGGAGAACGCGATAGCATCTTCACCTGAATCAGCTAAAACATGAAATTCATGTGAAGCACTGCCGCCAATAGAACCCGTATCAGCCAATACAGGACGAAAATCTAAACCCAATAGAGTGAAGATTTTTGTATAAGCTGCAAACATTGTTTCATAGGTTTGTTGTAGTGATTCTTGGGTTAGATGAAAAGAGTATGCATCTTTCATGATAAATTCGCGTGAGCGCATTACGCCAAAACGAGGGCGTACTTCATCACGAAATTTCGTCTGAATTTGATAAAAGTTAATTGGTAATTCTTTGTAGCTTTTCAATTCTTTACGAACATAATCTGTAATGATTTCTTCATGTGTTGGGCCTAGGCAAAACTCAGCACCTTTACGATCCTTAAGGCGCAATAACTCAGGGCCATATTCTTTCCAGCGACCAGATTCTTGCCAAAGCTCAGAGGGCTGTACTGTTGGCATTAATAGCTCAATAGCCCCTGCCTTATTCATTTCTTCGCGAACAACGGCTTCGACTTTTCTCAAAACTTTTAAGCCTAGCGGTGCCCAAACATATAAACCAGAAGCTAAGCGGCGGATCATGCCAGCCTTTAGCATTAGCTGATGACTGATGATTTCAGCATCAGCAGGAATTTCACGGAGTGTAGAAAAAGGGAATTGGGATACTTTCATAGCATTATTAAGTTTGATCTAAATATTAAGACTCGAAGTATACGAGAATCAATAGCATGATTAACAGTATTAAGTTTGCTGTAATACTAAAAAAAGTATCAAAAACAGGGGGGATGGGTTTTAATTAAGGAAAACTTGATTAAGTCGATTAGAATTTAGCGCAGAAAAATTTGCCGCTATTTTTCATGAAGTGAGACGTAATAGTTATTCTATTTCGCCGATCTTCATGGGAAATATCGGCAGATTTGGCAAGCTAAAAATAATTGGACTTGATCAGGTTTTCCTTAAACCTTATTAGGATAAATTTAAAGAACTTCTATGAATCTATATCAGTCCGCTTATAAATGCTTAATGCATAGTGATATTCAGCAAAAGCAAGATTGTGTAACCGCACTTTATGAAAATTGGAAATCAGATAAACTGCAACGTGACGATTTTGAGCTAAAGCGCATAGAAATCCCAGGTCGCCCTGAAAAGCCACCACTGATTTCACCTTCTAAATTAAAACAACGCAAGTTAGGCTCAGAGCTTGGCAGGGCAACATTGATTCATGCGATTACGCATATTGAATTTAATGCGATAAATCTGGCATTAGATGCGGTGTATCGTTTTCGTGATATGCCAGATGATTATTATACTGACTGGTTACAAGTTGCCGCTGAAGAATCCACTCATTTTTCACTTTTAAGCAAACGTCTGCAAGACCTCGGCTACCAATATGGTGATTTTCCCGCACACAATGGTTTGTGGGAGATGGTGCTAAAGACAGATCATGATGTGATGATTAGAATGGCACTGGTTCCTCGTGTGCTGGAAGCACGCGGGCTAGACGTTACTCCAGCAATGATGGATAAACTCGAAAAAGTGGGTGATACACAAACAGTTGATGCATTAAAAATTATTCTTCGTGATGAGATAGGGCATGTTGCTATTGGTTCTCGCTGGTTTAAATATTGCTGTGATTTGCAAAATATTAATCATGAAAAGAAGTTTCGTGAATTATTACAAGAGTATATGGGTGGTGCTTTACGTGGTTTTTTAAATACTGAGGCAAGAATTCAAGCAGGGTTTTCTCAAGAAGAAATAGATGAATTAGTTAAAATGACATAAAATTAGTCGATGAATATTAAAAAACTAATACCAATATTGATTTTAGCTGTTCTTTCAGTTTTTACTTTTTCAAATAGTTTGGCAGCATCAGCTAAAGAGGTTAATCAGGCAAAAAAGAACAATGCAATGAAAATTATCAAAGCAAGCTTTTGCCTTGGTAGTAATTATCATGCTTTCAAAGAACGTACTAGCAAATATGATATTAGCATTAATAAATATGCGACTAAGTATGGAATTTCAACCGCTTTAATTAAATCTATTATTACAGCAGAAAGCTGTTTTAATTCAGAGGCAGTTTCGCCAAAAGGTGCTGAAGGTTTAATGCAATTAATGCCAGCTACCGCAGAGCGTTTTGGCGTGAAAGATAGTTTTGATGCAGATGCAAATATCCGAGGAGGAACACGTTATTTGAAGTTCTTGCTGGAATATTTTGAAGATGATCTCTTAGATGCTATCGCCGCCTATAATTCAGGGGAAGGAACGGTCAAGAAATATAAAGGTATTCCGCCCTATAAAGAAACACGCGAATATGTTGCTAAGGTTTCCACACTTTACAGGTACTACAGTAAGGAAGAAAATGAAACGATTTATAATGATTTTAAAAGCGGTGATTATGCCCAAACTTTTTTTATTCCACGAGCAATGCCCAAATCACGTTTTAGTCCTTATAAAAATCGTCAAAGAAATATCTCTCGTGGACAATGCCAAAACCGAACCAGTACCCGTATCAGGCAATCAACAAAAGTTCTCAGTGGAAATGGCGTTTGGCAAAGAATATATACAGCCAAAAAAGGAGAGACTTTAATGAGAGTATCTTCAAAAACAGGAGTTCATAAGAGAAAATTAATGCAAATGAATGGACTCAGTTCACGCGTAAGACTTAAAGATGGGCAAGAAATACTAGTTTGGGAATGCCGCAAATAAGGAGTCTGCGTGTTGCTAACTTTTTTGTAGCTCGGAAATACATTAAATTTCTATTGTTTTTCTTAAGAGAGGCTCCATGATCAAGCTATGTTTCGTTTAACCCTTATTCCTTTTATACTTATTTTTGGTGCCTTATTTTTTGGCATTATTACTTATATTGTGATTAAAAAAATAAAACGAGGGCTAGAATTTACTGTAAAAAAAGGCACTGAAATTGTAAATAAACAGCAGCAGAAGTGGATGGAAAAAGAACAGCGTAAAAAGCTCCCAGATATATTACAAAAAGGCTTTGATCGGTATGAGAAGCTTATTGCTAGTCATGCAAAATTACCCGCAGAATGGAGAAACCCTCTAGAACCAGTAATAACACAAGCAAAAGCCATTTTAGATGAGGTTGCAGAAGGTGCCGACCTGAGCGATAGTACAAATAATAAAAAACTAAACAGCATTCGCCCTTTCTTTAATCATACTTTAGATGCTTTATTGCAATTTACTGAAAAGCTCAACACAGATCATCTGCAAATGGATGATATTCAAATCAAAAAAGCACGAGAAAATATAATCGTGTTTAAAGCCGACCTATTAAACCACCAAGAAAAGCTAAAAAAAGCCAAGCACATAGATTTTGATGTATTGATGGATGTGATTAAAGCGCGATTAAAGAAATAAGCAACGGTTTTAAATATTTGCATCATCAAGTCGATGCTATGTTATAAAAAATGCAAAATAAAGGGGGGATGGGTCTAGAAGGCTATCTGAGAACTAAGAATTAACTGAGAATCTGAGTTCTCAGACAGCCTCTTAAGCATTGCTTTAATTTCCCTTCTGGTTCTTATAAATCAATAGATGATAAATCATACCAAGTAATACACAGCAGATAATAAAAGTAGCGGCTGCACTGACTATTGCATAGCGTAAGAAAAACTGGGCTTTGTACATGCCGAACATGACATCATCAACAATTGGAACATTGTATGCTGCATAAATCATGCCGCTAAATATGGGAACAAAAATAATAACAAGTCTTGAAAATAGTTTTAGTTTTTTGGGGGCTTGCCAGATAGAGGTCTGCGGAACTTGAGTGGAAGTTTCTTGGCTTTTCCTTTTTGCAATCCAATTCCAAATTAAGAAAACAAGTAAAGATAATCCAAAAATAGTACTGAAGTGCTGTAATACACGGAAAGGCATGATCTTGTAGCTGTCAATGCTGGTTAGAGGCGTATTAAACCAATCAATATATTGAGGGATACCATTATAATGGGTAAAGAAATCCCAAAAGACATGGGTCATTGCTCCTACAATTAATGAGAAAACAAGAGCATAGGATGGAATTTCTGGTATTTTTCCTAGAAATAAATCAGGGTGTAAATGTCGTCTGATATATTTAGGCAATAGCGAAGAGATTACAGGTGCCATAAAATAATGATATAAATAATAAATGGTCAAACCCATAGGAATACCATAAAGATAAATCCCTACTAAGGAGTGACTATCCATACGTTGATGGACTAAATAAGGTGTCATATAGGCAAAGTCAGGCACCATGCTACCAATAACAAGTGCAGAAAAAGCGCCGAATCTACCTAAGTATTTATAGAGTGGAATAACAGCAACAACGTGAGATACAGTAAATGGCATTTTTTTAATTCTTCTTCTATATTTTTAAAAATATTGTTAATTGTGTTTTTTATAGTACCTGAGTCCTGTGCCGTAGTAACCTCACGGATTCAGATAGTAATCATGATAAATAATGCTAATTATTTAGATTATTTTATCATGTTTCTATTGTGAAACAATGCATCTTCCTACATAATCCCGCCTTCTGCAAGAAATGCTAGATAAACGAGGTTTCATGCAGAATTCAATATAGTGGTGATTCATATTGGTTCCCTCGCGACGATACGCTGCGAACCCCGCCAGGCCTGGAAGGGAGCAACGGTAGTAGCGGACTCGGGTGCCGTGGTGTAGCTGGTGTGGGTCGCCTTCAATTGCTTTCAGCTTTCTTTTCGCTAAGTCCCTTATATTTCTTTTTGCCTATTATCCCAATGATTCATTGAGTATATACTCCCAGTTTTTACCTAAAGTGGATTATCCATGGCTAAAACTTTTAATGAATTAATTGAAGATGCGCTTTCTCAAGGTGTTAAGGAAATATTCCCTTGGGATGTTGAAGATTTTAGAAAAAAACATCCAGATGCACTATTGCTAGATATTAGGGAGCAAGATGAGTATGACGGGGCGCATATTAAAAATACTCATCATGTACCACGAGGTATATTAGAACAGTCTTGCGAATGGGATTATGCAGAGACTATTCCCGAATTAGTGAGAGCTAGAAAAAAGCCCGTTTTAGTGATTTGTCGATCAGGTAACCGTAGTGTATTAGCGGCATTAACCATGAAAATGTTGGGTTATGAAGATGTGACTTCTTTAAAAACGGGCATCAAGGGATGGAATGATTCAGATTTGCCTTTGGTGGATAAATCTGGATTGCCAGCCGATCCTGATTGGGCAGATGGATTTTTCAATCCACCTGTTCGTGAAGAGCAGTTATCAGCCAATCAATAATGGCAGCATTCCAACAATATTGGTTTGAACCTGAATCCGTGAGGTCAATGCGGATTCAGGTTGACTCTACTCATATTGTTGGAGTACTTGTGTAAATATGTCTAACTCTTTTCAGTATTAGAAATGCGGTCACCAGACATCATGGGATAACACTTGTCATACCAGACAGCAAAATACTTATTATGATTTTTGGCAAGTTTAACTACGCCTAGTTGATGTCCAGAGCGTAAAACACCAAAAACACTACAATCAACAAAGTTCGGTTGATTGCCACCATAGAATGCTTGATCTTTTAAACCATCATTTACCCAATGATCAATAGCATCTAGATATTCTGATTCTGTATTAATGATATTATGTTTTTGCTTCATTTTTCGGGCTACTTTAGGCATTGCGATAGCACCTGCGAAACGTACTAACTTCCCTTTAAGCCAACCAAATTGCCCTGGTAAAATTATTGTTTTAAAGTTTCTTAAAGAGGTTTTAAAGTTAGGGTGAATTAATGGTGGGAGATAATGCACCAGCGTGTTATCTACCCAATCAGTCCATTCTTTATCTGCATCACTAATTGGAAACTTGGCATAGTTGTCATTGATGTATTCGATTATGGTGGCAGATTCGGTAATAACCTTATCACCATCTTTTAATACAGGGACTTTTTTATGGTCAGTAAAATCCAGCTCTTTCATGCCGAAAGGAGTAACCTCTACTATTTCGTAGGGTTGTTTAATAAAGTTCAATAAGGCTCTGACTTTGCAACAAAAAGGACAGGATTGAAACTGATAGAGTGTAATCATATTGGTAAAGCTCAAAAATAATCAAAAAAAGGGGGGGATGGGTACTAGGATTTGCAGTCTACTAGTCTGTTTTTATCGAATTATCTAACTCTCATGCCAGCTATAGCACCATCATCAGGTGTTAATACAAAAATATCTTCACCACCTGGACCTGCGGCTAAAACCATTCCTTCTGAAATTCCAAAGCGCATTTTTCTTGGCGCAAGGTTGGCAACCATAACGGTCATTTTTCCTTCTAAATCAGTGGGATCATAGGCAGAATTTATACCTGCAAATACATTGCGCTGCTCGTCACCTAAATCAAGTGTAAGTTGTAATAGCTTGTCTGCACCTTTAACATGCTCAGCTTTGAGGATTTTAACGACACGTAAATCAATTTTGGCAAAATCATCATATTCTATTGTGGGGCTGATAGGGTCATTGCTCAACTGAGAATCATTTTCTTCAGTAGCATTTGAGTCATTTCCTGTTTTAGCTTGTAAAGTTGCAGCGATAGCTAACCGTTTTTTATTCGCTTCAAGCATGGCATTGATCTGTTCTTCTTCAATTCTTGTCATCAATGGTTTAAAGCGATTAATCTCGTGCGAGAGTAAGGGGGTAGCAACGCTATCCCAGTTTAATTCACCTGCATTTAAAAAGGTTTCTGATTTTTTTGCTAGCTCAGGCAAAACGGGTTTTAAATAGCATATTAATGCCCTGAACATATTAATGCCTAAGGAGCAAACTCCTTGCACTTCTTGCTGTCTATCGGCATCTTTTATTACTACCCAAGGCTGTTTTTCATCAACATATTGATTGGCAGCATCAGCTAATGCCATAATTTCTCGCATTGCTTTGCTATAACGTCTTTCTTCATAGGCCTGTGCAATGCTGTCACCTGCATCAATAAATTTTTGATAAAGTGCTTGATCAGCAAGTTGATCTGATAGTTTTCCATCAAATTTTTTGCCGATAAACCCAGCACAGCGTGAAGCGATATTAACGACTTTTCCTACAAGGTCACTATTAATACGTTGCTGAAAATCTTGCAAATTCAGATCAATATCATCAACAGTATTGCTTAATTTAGTTGCAAAATAATAGCGTAGTGCTTCTGCTGGAAGATGCTCAAGATAGACTCGTGCTTCAATAAATGTACCGCGTGATTTAGACATTTTCTGCCCGTTTACATTTAAAAAACCATGACAATAAACAGCAGTGGGTATTCTAAAATCACCCGCTTTTAACAGGGCAGGCCAGAATAGGGTGTGAAAATAGGCTATGTCTTTGCCGATAAAATGATGTAATTCAGTATCATTATTACCTGATGTGTCATTTCTCCAATACTCATCAAAATCAATCCCATTACGATCACACAGGTTTTTGAAGGAGGCAATATAACCAATAGGTGCATCCAGCCAGACATAAAAATACTTATTATCTGTATCAGGGATTTTAAAACCCCAATAAGGTGCATCACGAGAAATATCCCAATCATTAAGCTCACCATCGAGCCATTCATTCATTTTGTTGGCAATTTCTTTTTGAATCGCGCCGCCATTTACCCAGTCTTTTAGAAAATCAATATAATCACTGACTTTAAAGAAATAATGCTCGCTATCTTTTTCAATAGGTGTAGCACCAGAGACGACAGAGTAAGGATTTTTTAACTCTGTTGTGGAATAGGCCGCCCCACAAGATTCACAATTATCCCCATATTGATCTGGTGTGCCACACTTAGGGCAATCACCTTTAACAAAACGATCAGGTAAAAACATATTAGCCTCAGGGTCATAGGCTTGCTTTACTGTTTTAACCGTAATATTACCTTTGGCTTTGGCAGATAGATAAATTGATTCAGCAAAATGTTTATTTTCATCTGAATGAGTGGAATGAAAATTATCATAGGAAATCAAAAAATCCTGAAAATCTCGTTCATGCTCAGCCTTCATATTGTCAATTAATTCTTGAGGCTCGATACCTTCTTGTTGAGCACGCAACATAATTGGTGTGCCATGTGCATCATCTGCCCAAGCAAAAATACAGCTATGCCCTCGTAGACGCTGGAAACGTGCCCAAATGTCAGTTTGGATATACTCCAACATATGACCTAAATGAATTGGACCATTAGCATAGGGAAGGGCACTGGTAATGAGAATCTTACGTTTTTTTGAGTTTGACATGGGGATATTTTTATAGGTTATAAAAGTGATAAATTAACAGAGTGCTATGGCATCGTCCAGCTAAACTATAACTCCCAGATAGAAAACACGATGATAGCACAAGCCCTTGATTCCATAGAACATCCAAAAAATACTCGATTAACCTACAGGTGAGACGATTATTTTTCGAATATCCTATGAAACCAAATACTTGCACTCTCATTCGTGTTTCTATCTGGGGATTAGGGTATAATAGTACATTATCAATATTGATTTGATGGAGTACTAGTAGTTGGTTAAATCTGTGTTTTTGTCTGTATTACCGTATTATTTTCTAAGCAGCCCCAGAATCAGCAAGAAAAGCCCCATTAGTGCAATGCCCCAGCTTAGTGGAGATAGGCTTGATGCCACAGGGAGTAGGGGTGTGCTTGAAAGTACTGCTGTTATGAGTAATGCACCACCACTAATGCTCAATGTGGTTCTGCGATTAGCGTCTTTTATTTCTTTGCGGATGTGTTCAAGTTGCTGTGATTCCCATTTTAGGTTGAGTTGTTGATCATGTACTTGCTTAATAACTTCATTGATCATGACAGGCATGTGCGGGAGTTGTTCGATAAATTTGGGTAGGTTGGTTTTTGCGCCTAAAAATAAAGAGCGTATACCTGCCTGTTCATCCATCCAGCGTTGCAGAAATGGTTTTGCTGTTACCCATAAATCTAGGTCAGGATAAAGTTCTCGACCCATGCCTTCAATATTTAGTAAGGTTTTTTGCAATAATACAAGCTGTGGTTGTACTTCCATATTAAAACGTCGTGCGGTTTGAAACAGGCGTAATAATAACTTACCGTATGATATATCTTTTATCGGTAGCTGAAAAATTGGTTCACACACAGTTCGAATGGCGGCTTCAAATTCACTGGCTTTGGTTTCAGCAGGAACCCAACCAGATTCAATATGTACATCGGCAACTCGCTTGTAATCACGGTTAAAAAAAGCGTGTAGATTTTCGGCAAGATAGCGTTGGTCTTGTGGCTCTAGTGTACCCATAATGCCAAAATCAACGGCAATATAACGTGCATCTTGAGGGTTGTGCTCTTCAACAAAAATATTTCCAGGGTGCATGTCAGCATGAAAAAAATTATGTTTGAATACCTGTGTAAAAAAGATGTCAACTCCGCGTTCTGCGAGCTTTTTCATATTGGTATTATTATCACGAAGTGTTTGGGTAGCCCCCATTGGGATACCGTGTATGCGCTCCATTGTCATTACTTTATCAGTACAATAGTCCCAATAAACTTCAGGCACATAAAGGTCGCTTGAGTCTTCAAAATTACGCCGTAATTGGCTGGCATTGGCGGCTTCTCGACCTAAATCGAGTTCATCAAAGATGACTTTTTCATAGTCTTGAACAACTTCTATGGGGCGAAGTCGTTTTCCTATATCACTGAAACGATGTACCATTTTGGCTATCAATAGCATCAGATCAATATCATGGCGAATAGTTTTTTCGATACCTGGGCGCACCACCTTAACTACTGCCTCTTGCCCATTGTGTAGTGTGGCAGTGTGAACTTGTGCGATTGAAGCGGATGCCAATGGAGTCTCATCAAATTGTTGAAATAGCTCAGAGGTTGGCATTTCTAATGATTTTTCGATAATAGCGCGGGCTTCTTTTCCTGAAAATGGTGGTACATTATCTTGCAGGTTGGCCAGTTCATTAGCTAGATCATCTGGCAACATATCACGGCGTGTAGAGAGGATTTGTCCAAATTTCACAAAGACAGGACCAAGGTCTTCAAGTGCTCTGCGGATGCGTACCGCTTTGGGTGCTCGATTTTTCTTTTTTTGCTTATCCCAGTTCCAAGGTGAAAGATGATAGATGAAACTGAGTGGGCGAAAGGCGGGGATTGCATAGATTAATTCATCCAGATTATGACGAATTAAGATGCGGTTAATCTCAAATAAGCGAAGCAACTGAGTAAATGAGTTCATTATCCTAGAATCCTTAATTGGATAAACTGTAGTGCTTTCACCCCGAGAGTGGAGCGAGGCAAATTATATAATTTAAATATATTCATAGGGTTGCTATCTTCTGGAAGCGATCAACTAGGAGGCTGTCCGAGAACTCGGATTGAAACGAAAATTTCAGAAATATTATAAGGTGAGCTCCTCAAAAGAGGCGAATAGTTGTTCTATTTAACGAATTTGATAAGCTCAGATTATGATGTTTATGGAATTTGCAGTCAATTCCTAGTTCTCGGACAGCCTCCTAGGGAGTCTATACAAAAAAAATGTGGGGATTATTTATTCTGCAATAGTTTAATACGTGCTTCGAGTCGATCAACATTCATACGAATATCATCAACCTGTTCTATAAAGTCATTGATTTCAGCTTCGGCAGGGCTTAAATTTGACTCTTCAGTAAGGTATTCGGCCGTATTTTGTTGCATTGCGTCACGGCTATCTTTCAACCATCCTGTTATATTGCGCGTTGTTTGTCCCGCTTGATGGGCAATAATATCACCGACTAACTTTGAGAGTAATTCTTCCCAATCGATATTAACATCACGCAAGATAGCACTAAACTTTTCAGCGACTTGCATATCACCTTCAATTTCAACATCGCTTTTAAGCATAGCTTCACCAGCATTATCTGATGTGCTTAAACGTATTAAAGCCATAGGTGATCCATGAATTGTGGCATCAACAATGCCGCCTTGTTCTTTATCAGGATAACTTCCTAAAACTTGAATGCCAGAACTCGCAGGAAGAAAATACAGATTAAAATCAAGTCCAGTAATATGAAAACGTATAATTTTACCATCTAGTTCAGCAAAGTGAGGAAGTGCTTCACCATCAAGTTTTAACCAAGCGTTAAAGGCCGTTTCAATGGCAGATAAAAAGGGGAGGGGGATTTGCACTTTTTTTTTGTTCCGTTTATTTGAAAAAATCATTCAGCCCTAAAGCTTATAACCGACATGAAGCGCAACTACGCCACCTGTCATATTATGATAGCTACAGCGTTCAAAGCCAGCTTCTTCCATCATGGTTTTAAGTGTTTCTTGATCAGGGTGCATACGAATGGATTCAGCAAGATAACGGTAGCTGTCTTCATCATTAGCAACAATTTTTCCAATGAGGGGCAAAAGCTTGAATGAGTATTGATCATAGATAGTTCCAAGCCCAGGTACAACAGGTTTTGAAAACTCTAGAACCATTAACTTTCCACCAGGTTTTAATACCCGAAAGATTGATTTAAGTGCTGACTCTTTATCGGTTACATTACGCAAACCAAAGGCCATTGTTACAATATTATATTTATTGTCATCAAAAGGTAGATTTTCTGCATTGGCTTGCACATATTCAATATTACCTGCAATACCCATATTGGTGAGGCGTTCACGCCCATTCTCAAGCATTGAGCCATTAATATCAGAAAGTGTTACTAAACCATCCTGACCAACAATGCGTGCGAATTTTGCCGCCAAGTCGCCTGTACCACCTGCCAAATCAAGAATTGTGTCACCTTTTTTAGCACCTGAGGTTTCTATTGTATAACGCTTCCATAAACGGTGAACGCCTGCCGACATTAAATCGTTCATAAGGTCGTATTTATCTGCAACCGAATGAAAAACATCCGCCACTTTATTGGCTTTCTCAGTAACAGGCACTTGAGTGTAGCCAAAGTGTGTTGTTTCAGAGGTATCGTTTGATTGCTTGGTGTTTGGCATAAGTCTTCCTGATAATTGGATTTATTGCGATTAAATATTAAACAAAACAAGGTATTAGTAATAATCTGTAAATATTTTTAGTTTATGATGGAAAAATGACGCAAATAAAATAAGGAGACATTTTATGAGTAATTCAACGATAAGGAAATTAGTATTATCAATAATTTTGACGTTTTTTAGTTTTTTTACATTACCAAGCTATGCTTGGCCAGAAGTTGATCACATGAATATGTGTGGTGCAGCGGCTAAAACATCGCGTGTTTATCGCGGTGAGTTTAAAGGTTGGCAGTCACGTGATCAATATGTTGCCAACAATAGACGGGTAGGTTATTACTATCGGACAAACTGCCCAAGGATTGCTGCTCCTGCCAAAAAAGTAGTGAGAAAAGCCCGCAAAGTAAGAAGTAAAAAGCGTAGCCGTTATGTAACAAAATGTAGATATGTGAAACGTTGCACTAAAGTTAAAAGGAGCAATAAAAGAGTAACTAGAAAGAAAAGATCAAAAAAATACCCTGCTATAGCTAAATCAAGAAAAGCTAGGAAATTTAAACGTACTGTAAAATATGATTTACATGCAGATTGTGTTCAAGTTGACCGCGTGAATTCCACAGGATCATCAGTCAAGATTGTTCGTAGGCGTTAAAAATTCATGAGTTATCAGCTTGATGATGCCATGTTATAAAAAATATAAAAAAGGGGGGGGATGGGTTCTTAAGGGAAATCTGATCTAGTCCAATTATTTTTAACTTCATGAAAAATAGCGACAGATTTTTCTGTGCTAAATTCTAATCGACTTAATCAGGTTTTCCTTAAAGTTACTTTATCTATCAAACTAATATTGCTGGAATACTAAGATTTTTAGTCAAATTTTAATTCTCGAACAGCTCCTACGAACGTAGTTTAAATGTAGCTTGCTTTTTTGTGTTAACTATTTGATGGTTTATTAGCCAGTTAAATGCATCTTCTGCATCTTGTTCAAACCATTTTTGTGCTGAGCCTAATCGAAATGTATAACCCCAGCTATCCATATCTTGCATCATGCGTTGTTTGCCCATTTCAGGTATTAGTTCAGCTAGAATAATTTGTAAATAACAAACACCGTTCTCTTCATCATAATCTCCAGCGGCATTGGTATCTAAATTTTGTCTGCGTGAGTTATCCATACAAATATAGTGGCAGGTTTCATGGAGCATGGAATGAATGGGTGTATCGTTGCGCACATAGATATTATTGCTAATCAGACCCGCTTCAGACTCTCCCCAATAACTTCCTGGTATTTCAAGATCATCTGGTTTTATATGGAGTTTTAGCTGGTATTTATTAAGCAGAGAGATAAGGTGAGATGTGTCGCAATCAGAAATGTTAAGGACAGTTTTTTTCATTTGGGATACTCTAGGAGGCTGTCTGAGAACTCGGATTGAAACGAAAATCCCAGAAATATTATAAGGTGAGTTTATCAAAAGAGGCGAATAGTCGCTCTATTTAACGAATTTGATAAGCTCAGATTATGATGTTTATGGAATTTGCAGTCAATTCTTAGTTCTCGGACAGCCTCCTAGCTATTCAGTAATATTATTTTCAAGTTGTAAGCCAGTAACAGAAAAATTGTTATTAATTTCTTCTGCGGTAACGGTGGCTATGCCTTCACGTATTTGCCAATTTAATTGATTGGTTAATTGATAGCGAGAAATAAACTTGCCAACTCCTTTGATTTTCCCTGAAATATTCTGCCATTTAAAACCATATAACAACATTTTTCTTTGTTGTGTGATATTAAATAAGTTTTCGAGCTTGGCTTGCATTTGTGCATCACTTTGGCTGCGCATTTCTGGTGTATTAGCAAGAATTGGTTTAATGCGTTGCACATTGCCATTTTCATAATAGGTTTCAATATCACGCAGTATCATCTGCAAGATGTTATCAGTATCTCTAGCTTTATCTAGACCAGAGAAGTTTGCTTTGGCAATATTCAAACGATTAGCAGATGATTTTATATTTGCAGTGGGGATTTCTGTTGGAGCTTGTTTTTTAGGAGCTTGTATAGCTTGTTGAGTATTTACGATTAATTCTGGCCTTGATGATTCAAGTAGATAATTTAGAATAATACCAAGTGAGATAAGTCCCATTCCTGCAAAAATAATAAATGTATTTTTTAAGCCTGAGTGGTGCTTTTCTGCATTTTTTGTTGCGTAATAAAAACTCTTAGGCGGGACACGTGAAAGTGTAATATTTTTAAACTGCTGAGGCTCTTCTAGCCTACCTTTTAATTCTCTATAAGCTTCTGAAAGTAGCGGTGTTTTGTGGCTGCTCTGTTTGGATATATTTAAATCTGGGTGAAAAATTCTCATTAACAATTGATAATGTAATTTGAGTGTTTTTGTTTGGTAATCAGCTTCTAGCCCTAAGATTTTCTCAGGTGAGTTTTTTTCATTTACGAGAACTTTTTCAATAAAATTAACTAGAATCTTACGAATTGTTATGGTGTTTATATTGATTTTATTTGAAAATTTTTCTAGGCGTTTTGCGGACGCACAGAGACGCAATAGATCCGTAATACCAGTAGGTAGTGGGGTCTTTGCTAAAGTCAACCATTTCATTTCTTCAGGTTGCTTAGCTAATTGAAAAGCTAATTGTATTGCTGGGGTTCTCATACAGTGTGGTATAATACCAAACATGTTGTAAAAATAATACAAATATTAAAAAGATGATCGCTATTTATTATAAATTTATAATAACTTTAATTGTGCTTGCTAGTACTCCACCAATTGCTGAGGAGCGTGCATTAAATAAGTTGAGAAAAAAGGCAGTCAGGATGGTCAAGTTATTTTATGCACATTCCTTAGTTTGGATTTTCAGATTTCTTTTCAGCTCGTATGGCAAAGGCTCTCCCAATTGGACCTGATTTATCTTGCCCAATAGCGACTTCAATTTCATCTATTCGCATATTTAGGTTCGCAGCTTGGGGTGACTTGGATTGTTTATCTTTATCAGGCACCTTTAATTTGGGATTCCCAGCAATGACCAAATCAGTCAGAATAGGGATGTTTTGATCGTTTGCCATTTTTTTGCTATTGCTATTAGGGTCAATATTAAAGTTTATGATAGGCAAGAGTATAGCCTCGGTCTCGATAGAAAACATAACGTTTACGACCAGCGGCAAGAATTTCGTTACTATTATCGAGCACTTCCGCAAGCTTGGTAAAGCGTGAGAAAAAACTGGGTCGTTGTCCCGATAAATTGATAAGGTAATCACAGCTTTCAAGTGGTTCATAGTTGTGTGAAATAGTTATTTTTTCTATGTTTGTTACTGGCTTTGCTTCTGGCTGTGTTTCTGCTATATCAACCGCTTGTGTAACAATACGATGTGGTATGAAGCTAGTTTTTTGAAAGGTCCATAGCCAATTATCAATATATTTACTCATATCCTCGTTATCTGTGTGAATATGAATAAATAACTGCCTTTTCAAAGCGTGAGCAATGAGCTTATAGGCTATATTTAAGCGGTGCTCTAAGCCATTTTGCTGACTTACATAAAAGTTAATATTGGTCATATTGTAAATTTATAATAGCCTCCTAATGAAAACTTGATTAAGTTGATTAGAATTTAGCGCAGATTTCACAAGCTAAAAATAATCGGACTTGATTAGGGTTTCCCTAAGAAGGCTGTTTGAGAACTAGGAATTAGCTTGGTTAATTAAATATTGTGATAATAAAGGCACAGGTCTGCCAGTGGAATCTTTTCCACTCCAAGCTGTTCCTGCAATATCCAAATGTGCCCATTTATAGTCTTTAGTGAACTCGCCTAAAAAGCATGCTGCGGTAATAGTACCAGCTGCTCGACCACCAATATTACCAAGATCCGCAAACGAGCTTTTTAGCTGTTTTTTATAATCTTCTCCCATCGGTAATTGCCAAACAGGGTCATTTATTTGCTCACCAGCATTGCTTAAATCATTAACTAATTCATCATTATTTGAGAGGACAGCACTAATATGATGACCTAGGGCAATAATACAGGCCCCCGTCAGAGTTGCTGCATCAATCACAACTCTTGGTTTATATTTGCCCACATAGCTAAGTGCGTCACATAGCACTAATCTACCTTCTGCATCAGTATTTAATACTTCAATTGTCGTGCCTTGCATAGAGGTAACAATATCACCTGGCTTGGTGGCTCGCCCACTTGGCATATTTTCAGCGGCAGCGAGAATAACAACAAGGTTTATGGGTAGCTCCATTTCGGCACAGGCTTTCAATGTGCCTAACATGCCGGCAGCACCCGACATATCAAACTTCATTTCATCCATACTAGCACCAGGTTTTAATGAAATACCACCAGTGTCAAAAGTAACTCCTTTACCAACAAGCGCGATAGGTGCTTCTGATTTATCACTTGCGCCTTGATATTGAAGAACAATCATTTTGCCTGGTTCATCGCTCCCTTTGCTAACAGAAAGAAATGCGCCCATGCCGAGTTTTTCCATATCTTTTTCTTCAAGAACTTCAAGTTGAATTGAATCAAAGGTTTTTGAGAGTTCTTCGGCAGTATTAGCAAGGAAGCTTGGTGTACAAATATTTCCAGGGTGATTTGCCATATCACGAGAAAGTTTCATACCCTTAGTGATTGCAATACTGTGTTTCAGTGCTGTTTGAGACTCACTAGAAAAGTCTGTAGTCGATGAGATGACAAGCTCTTCTAACAGTGGTGCATCTTCAGGTTTACTTTTGTAATCTTGCAATTGATACAGGCAATCAGAAAAAGCAAGGATGCTTTGTGTGACTTCTAGTGCTTGAGTATCAGTATTTCCACTAAGATAAAAACTAGCATTTTTAATGTTTTTTGATTTGAGTGCTTTACAGGCAGAGCTAGCGATTGTTGCAAAAGACTTGCTGTTTAGCTTATCTTCATCTCCATAACCAAGTAGTAAAACCCTAGATGCTTTAATATTTTCAAGATTATAAAGCATCAATGTATTGCCTGTTTTAGCCTTAAAATCACCTTGATCCAGCAGTGTCTGAATTTTATTAGTAGAGATATTATCTGCTTTTTGAGCGGCATCGCTAAGCAGGATTTTCTTTTCTTTTGTAAAGATAGGAAGAATCACGCAATCATGATTATCTGTGGCAGAATTATTATTAGAATTTAAGGTGTATTTCATAGTTTAATTGTCCTGAGAATAGGAGTTGTACGGTAAATCCTGCAAATTGTAGCACTAAAAATAATAAAAATATGTGAAAAAAGGGGGGGATGGGTATTATACTTCTCGACTGAAGTGATAACCTGAATCTGTGAGACAAGAAAAATGAGGTGGAATTGGTGGTGTCTTTCATATCTCCAAAAAAGTTATTTATGCTTTCAACTGATTGTAGGCTCTGCTGTGCGTATGAATCACACATTAACTAGATACATTCAACAAAATATTACAACTATAAAAAATAAGGTATGGAGATGTATTAAACCCATCCCCCCCTTTTTTTACATATTTTATTCATTCATTTCAGCTATTCAAATTTTGCTTGGTAATAACTTAAGCAAACAAACTGAGCTGAAAAAAATTAATAACACCAATTGTCCTTGTTTTTATCCTTGTTTCCAAACCATCGTTTGTGAGCAAAGACTAAAACCCATCCCCCCCCTTTTTTATAACTTTTTTCTTTACTAATGGCTTTTGGCAGAGTTCCTCGTGAGTTTATTGATGACCTGCTAGTGCGTGCAGATGTTGTTGAGGTTATCAATGCGCGTGTCCCACTCAAAAAGAAAGGACGCGAATACACGGCTTGCTGTCCTTTTCATAATGAAAAAACACCCTCTTTTACGGTAAGCCCTAGCAAACAGTTTTACCACTGTTTTGGATGTGGTGTGCATGGTTCGGCCCTTTCATTTTTAATGGAATATGAGCATCTGGATTTTATAGAGGCGATTGAATCATTAGCAGATTCATTGGGTATACCCGTGCCACGAGAGCAGAGTGGCAAAGGTCCAAGCCAAGCGCAACTACAGCGGGCTAAAAATTTATTTACTTTGCTAGAAGATGCAAATAAATATTATCAGTTGCAATTAAAAAGTGCTCCTAACGCTATTGAATATTTAAATAATCGAGAATTAAGCCAAAAGATTATTCAGCGGTTTAATATCGGTTATGCTCCTGTTGGCTGGGATAATATACTTAAAACATTCTCAAATAGTTATTCTGAACAACAGCTTATTGATTCTGGATTGGTAATTCAAAAAGAGGAAAATAATAAAAAATATGACCGCTATCGTGATCGTATTATGTTTCCTATTCGCAATCGAAAAGGGCAGGTGGTTGGCTTTGGCGGGCGTGTTTTAGGTGATGAAAAACCTAAGTATATTAATTCACCTGAAACCACCGTTTTTCATAAAGGCTCTGAGTTATATGGGTTTTATGAGGCACGTTTAAACACTCAGAAACTTGATCGTATTATTGTTGTTGAAGGCTATATGGATGTAATCGCACTGGCACAGTTTGGTGTTTCTTATGCCGTAGCAACCTTAGGCACGGCTACAACATCAGATCATCTTAAACAACTGTTTAGGGCTGTTCCAGAAGTTATTTTTTGTTTTGATGGTGATAGAGCAGGGCGTGAAGCAGCTTGGCGCGCACTAGAAAATGCCATACCTATGACTCAAGATGGTAAGGAAATTCGCTTTTTATTTTTACCAGATGGAGAAGATCCTGATACACAAATTCGCAAGATTGGTAAAGATGCTTTCGAGGCTGCTTATGATCAGGCTACCTCCTTAACCGCTTATTTTATTGAAAAACTGAATGAACGCTTTAATATAACCTCAGATGAAGGTAAAGCTCGGTTTTTAGGCGAGGCTTCCAAACATCTAAAAAATATGCCAGATACATTGATCAAAGATCAGTTGCTCGCACGTTTGGCAAAATTAACTAATGTAGGAATAAAAACACTTTCTCGTCGTGATTTGATTAATAATGAGAAGCGAAGTGAACCAAGTCTTTCATTTTCACGTCTAAGCAACCGTGAAGTTAGACAAACACCAATTCGATATGCTGTGAGTTTGCTGTTGTCAGACCCTACTTTAGTAAAATATATTGATAATTTTGAACAAATAGCACTTTCTGAACTGCCAGGATCGGATTTATTGACTACACTTATTGAAACTATACAAGAGAGTCCCCAAATTAATGCTGCGGCTCTCCTTGAAAGGTGGAGAAATACCGAGTTTGAAGCCCCGCTAATACACCTGATGAAGTGGCAACCAGAGACAGATGATGAAGATGTTCTGCGTTGCGAACTCCAGGATTGCCTACGACAAATTCGTAAAAGGGCCAATGAAATAAAAATTGAAGAAATGATACACAAGGCTCGTACTACAGGCTTAAATGACCAAGAAACAGAAGAGTACGCTTTTCTGCTTCGTAATCGTGATTAGAGCTCAGCCTTGAATGTTTTCAGAAGGTGTATAGTCACTCTATACAATGATCTGATAGTATTTAAACTGGGTTGAAAAGATAACTTGACTTTAATGGCTGGTTGTTGTTTAACCATATCTTAGTACGATGCGTTCCGGATAAATTAGAACATACTCTCTCAATATAGATACATTTAACTAGAGTTAAGTGTGTTAAGATGGTGGATTAAGATTTTTTTGCTGATACTTTAGTTTAATTTATTTAGCAAATGAATCCATTGCATAATCTATAGAGATGCATAAAGGACAGACGTTATTTATGAGTAAAGATGAAATACCAGAAGATCAAAAAGATATTGATCAAAACATAGAGCAAGAAGCATCGACAGGCAATCAGTCTCAAGAAAGTCAACAGGTGTCTGGTTTAAAACTATTAATTATCAAAGGTAAAGAGCAGGGGTATTTAACCTACACAGAGGTGAATGATCACCTTCCTGATTCAATAGTAGATCCTGAACAGATCGAAGAAATTGTTACCATGATTGGCGACATGGGTATTAAGGTATATGAAAAAGCACCTGATGAAGATAGCTTAATTCTCACCGAAGAAACAACAGAAACAGATGATGAAGCAGTTGAGGCAGCAGCGGCTGTTTTAACTAGTGTCGATAATGACTTTGGTCGCACAACTGATCCTGTACGCATGTATATGCGTGAAATGGGAACAGTCGAATTATTGACTCGTGAGGGTGAAATACAGATTGCTATTCGTATCGAAGAAGGATTATATGAAGTGCTTACCGCACTTTCAGAGTTTCCAGCATCAGCAGAATACCTACTTGAATTTTATAGAAAAGTTGAAGCAGAAGAAAAACGCCTAACCGATCTTATTAGTGACTTTATTGATCCTGATGCTGAGCGACATGTTATTCCTGAACCTGCGCCAATCGTAACAGCAGAAACAAAAGAAGCCGAAGCGAGAAAAGCCGAAGCAGCAAAAGAAGCAGGAGAGGAGGAAGAAGAGGAAGAAGTAGATACAGGACCTGATCCTGAAATTGCGCGTGAGAAATTTCAAGAATTAAATGATCTCTATGTACAAGCCTGCCAAGCCTGTGAAAACAATGATGTTGAGCAATATAAAGAGATACGCGCAAAGCAAAGTCGTAAACTACTTGAGTTTAAATTGACCCAGCCTGTTATTGATGTGATAGGCTCACAATTGCATGATATTATTAACAGAATTCGTGGCTATGAACGTCAGGTTATGAGATTTTGTGTGCAAAAAGCAGGAATGCCTCGAAAAGATTTCATAACAAGCTTTCCAAAAAATGAAACAAATCTTGGTTGGTTGGATAACTACATAAAAGACCACCCAGGTCAGGCAGATAGCCTACTTCCCTTTAAAGATGATATTTTATTTAACCAAAATCAACTCATTAAAATAGAGGAAACTACTGGGCTATCCATTACACAGATCAAACGTATCAACCGTACTGTTTCCGTAGGTGAAGCAAAAGCACGTCGCGCTAAGAAAGAAATGGTTGAAGCAAACTTACGATTAGTTATATCCATTGCTAAAAAATATACCAATCGTGGTTTGCAATTTCTTGATTTAATTCAAGAAGGAAATATAGGCCTAATGAAAGCGGTAGATAAATTCGAATACCGTCGTGGTTACAAATTCTCAACCTATGCAACATGGTGGATTCGCCAAGCTATTACCCGCTCTATTGCCGATCAGGCAAGAACTATTCGTATACCTGTTCACATGATTGAAACGATTAATAAACTTAATCGAATTTCGCGTAAATTACTGCAAGAAAAAGGTCGTGAAGGCACACCAGAAGAATTAGCAGTCGAGATGGAAATGCCAGAAGACAAGGTTCGCAAGGTTATGAAGATCGCCAAAGAACCAATATCAATGGAGACTCCCATTGGTGATGACGAAGATTCATCATTAGGTGACTTCATTGAAGATGGTAATGTTCAATCACCCATCGAGTCAGCAACATCCAATGGTTTAGGAGAAAGCACTCGTGATGTTTTGAGTAGCCTAACCCCACGAGAAGCCAAAGTTTTGCGTATGCGTTTTGGTATAGATATGAATACCGATCATACGTTAGAAGAAGTTGGCAAACAATTTGATGTTACCCGCGAGAGAATCAGACAGATTGAAGCAAAAGCATTAAGAAAATTACGCCATCCAAGCCGTTCAGATATGTTACGCAGCTTCTTAGAAATGGATAAAGACCCAGGAGTTTCCTAGCTGAGTAGTTATATACCTGAATTCGTGAGACCAATGCGAATAGCTTATTCACTGTGTCGTAGTCAACTCACGGATGCAGGTTATAATAAAATTAGTAAATTAATCGACAAACCCTTGATCAAATATCAAAGGCTTGTATAATATGCGCCTTGCCTATTTTTAGAAATAGACAAGGGCCTGTAGCTCAGTTGGTTAGAGCAGTAGACTCATAATCTATTGGTCGAAGGTTCGAGTCCTTCCAGGCCCACCATATTAAGGCAGTCTCCATAGACATTGTTCTGTGGAGACTAATCCTTTAAGAATTAAAGGATAGCCGAGCTATAAGCTCAATCCGTATCTAGTACACTTTATTAAAGCAACACAAAAAATAAAACAAACACCGCTCCAATAATGTGTAATCTACACCAAAAGCATTAACTTTCCAAATATTTAACGATTAGCTGGTGGTGCTGGTTCATCAGGCACAATGGTTATGCAAGGTTTTCTTGGCTTAATCGGAATAGTTGTCTTAAGTGTTGTTCTCATTTGATGGAGATCCGTTGATACATATCCAACTGTTGTTTTTACATTTGAATGCCCAAGTAGGTGCTGAACATCCTTTATATTTCCTTTTTGGTTCACTAAATCAGTCGCTAATCTGTGTCTAAATGGTGAGCACTACATTTAATATTTGTTTTTCTGGATAAGTTTCTGAAAAAACCTGATAACTGTTCTTCTGTCATCTGTTTTCCGTGGTACCTTGGGTTATGCAAAGTAACGTTGAAGATCTGTGCTGATTTTAACGATTTGTCATTGCACTGATAAACTAATTGATTTCTATTTTTTAAGACTAATAGCTCTTTGCAAATATCATCATGTAATGGAATCACCCATTCGCGCATAGTCTTACTATATTTTAATTGTAGTAGAATAGTGTGTTTATCAAAATCTATATCACTCCACGTTAAGCCGATAAGCTGTCGTCTTCTGATACCTGTATATAAAGCGTTCTAATGTAAACGTCTAGCAAACCCCACCTAGCCAAGATCTCGATTAACATTAAACTAAGCTCCATTTTAAAGGAGCTAGTATGGCTAAGCGCAAGTATCGGAACACGGAAGATTGGAAATTATTAATCGAAGCTCAACGGGGAAGTGGATTGAGTACTGCTGCATTTTGTCGCGAACAGCAAATCAATGCTAAATATTTCATTAAACGTAAAACTGAAATCATGCGTCTTGTCGATCAGCTTGAGATGACTTCTGCCTTTGTTAAA
>Ga0256840_1000954_pt1 | contig 28456 bp, 22 predicted proteins | sample 355202metaG_FD_185969 | JGI IMG/M metagenome (GOLD analysis project Ga0256840, IMG submission 185969) | Hydrothermal vent microbial communities from Mid Atlantic Ridge, Atlantic Ocean - 355-202 | ecosystem: Environmental > Aquatic > Marine > Hydrothermal vents | place: Atlantic Ocean: Mid... | reverse complement strand
ATATGCTAATTTCTCCTTGTTCTAAGGCTTCAATTACTGCACACTTTGGTTCGTGCAAATGTGTACAATTATAATATTTGCATTTTTCTTGTAATTTCAACATTTCCGGAAAATAAGTAGCCAGATTCTCATTTTCCAAATCAACCAAGCCAAAACCTTTTATGCCCGGGGTATCAATAATATATCCTCCAAAATTAAAAGGATGCATTTCGGAAAAAGTAGTTGTATGTTTTCCTTTTTTATGATAATCGGATATTTCGGCAGTTTTTAAATTTAGTGCCGAGTCTAATTTATTTATTAAAGTGGATTTTCCTACTCCTGAATTTCCTGTAAAAACACTTATCTTGTTTTTTAGTTCATTTTTTAGCTTGTCTAATCCTTCTCCTGTTTGTGCAGAAACTTTGGTACAAGGGTAGCCTATGTTCTCATATAAAGATATTAGCTCCTGCATTTGTTTATTATCTTGTTCATCATATAAATCGATTTTGTTAAACACCAATGTTACCGGAATAGTATAAGCCTCTGCCGAAACTAAAAAACGGTCGATAAAAATGGTATGTGTTTTGGGCATTTTAAGGGTAACAATTAAAAAAGCGCTATCAATATTTGCAGCAATAATATGCGCCTTGTGCGATAAATTGATTGAACGGCGGATGATGTAATTTTTGCGTTCGTGCAGGTGGGTAATTAATCCTGTATCTTCCTCTTTTTTTAGGATAAAATCAACTTTATCACCTACGGTGAGTGGATTTGTAGCAACAAATCCTTTGGTACGGAATTTACCTTTAATTTTGCATTTATAGGTTTTTTCTTCGGATTTTACCAAATACCAGCTTCCTGTTGATTTTATTACAATTCCTGTTTTATTCATTTTATTTACCCTGAAATAGCTTTGTTAATGGCAAAGATATATATTTTAAGGAGAAAAGAATTAGTGAACAAAAAAAAGAGCACTTTAAATTATTTTAAAGCACTCTATATTGCTATCTAAATCAAGCATTGCGGAAACAAAAAATTACCTGATACGGATACCTATGAAACTATCTTAAATTTTTATAACCTGTTTCAATTTCATGACATAATTTTTCAAAAACTTCATCCACCGACATCGTTCCGTCAATTTTAGTAACATTTGAAAGTTCTTTGTATCTTTTAATTACGGGGATGGTTGTTTTTTCATGTTGTTCTAATCGTGAAATAATTTTTTTTGTTGATGAGTCAAAAGGCTTGGCATTATCACTTTTACGCCGGTCTTCCAATCTTTTTAAAAGTTCAAGTGTTGGTACTTTTAATTCAAATATTTTGGTGATTGAAAGTCCGTGCTTTTTCATAATTCCATCAAAAATGTAGGATTGAACCAAAGTTCGCGGGAAACCCTTAAATACAAAACCTTTTGAATGTTCTTTGTTGGCTATTTTATTTTCAATTAACTGAACAACAATTTCATCGGGGACTAATTGTCCGTTTTCATAAAAATGCTTTATTTTTTTTCCAATTTCTGTTTTTTTTCTGATTTCTTCGTCAAGCATATGTCCGGTTGCAACGTATTCCAAATCATATTTTTTTGCAAGTTTCATTCCTTGTAATCCGCGACCTGAACCGGGATACCCGAACAATACAATATTAAGCAAATTTTTACTTAACTCTTCTTGAATGATTTTTTCAATATCCTGAGTAACTTCTTCAATAGTTTTTGTTCCGTCAACACTTGAGTAAATATTTTTTTCTTTATAATATCTTAAAACCGGCAGTGTTTTATCATGATACTCTTTTAAGCGGTTGCGAATTACGGATTCGGTATCATCACTTCTTCCTGATGTTTTTCCCCTTTCCATAAGTCGTTTTACGGAAACTTCTTCGGGTACGTCAATACTAATTAAACGATTTAGCGAAGTATTAAGTTTAATCATCAAGCCTTCAAGAATAAAGGCTTGTACATAAGTTCTCGGAAATCCGTCAAAAAGAAAGCCGTTAGCATCAGGATTATTTTTGATGGTTTTTTCAATAATTTGAACAATAATTTCATCGGAAACCAAGCCACCTTCTTCAATAATACTTTTGGCTGCTAATCCTAAATCACTTTCTTCTTTAATTTCTTTTCTTAATAAATCACCTGTTGAAATATAGAAAAGTTTGTACTTCTTGGTTAAAAATTCTGACTGAGTCCCTTTACCTGCTCCGGGAGGTCCAAATAATGCAATGTTTAACATAATAGTTTAAGTTTTGTTAGGTTTGTTGTGCATGCATAACATATTTGCAAAGTAAGGAAAAAAATTAAATATTCTTTAGTTAAAATTTAATTTTTTTACCAATTAGGCGAAATTTTTAGCTAAAAATACACTTTTTTTATAGAAGTGGAGTTTTTTTTTATGTTTTTTGGGATATAAGCACTTATTTCGTTGAGCCTTGCTTGGTTTAATATCTTCCGGAAAGAATATTTAGTGGTATAAATCTAAGAAACCTGCAGGCAGCTCTGTAATAATCTCTTTATTATCAAGAAGTATTTCAATAATGAAGGTTTCATTATAGGGAATTAACAAGTTTTTATTGTCCTTTTCAACTATAATAAGCGGGTTTTGAGCAATTTCATCGTTAAACTCAACGACAGTACCCATAAAACCTAAACTTTTATCGTTTACTTTAAAGTTTATCCACGAATGTGGATTTGAAGCTTCAGAATTTTCCTTTAAGCAGTCTTTGATAAAAAAAACCGGGTTTCCGATAAATTCTTGTGCTTTTTCAACATTATTTATATCGTCCAGATGTAAACGTACTGTGTTATCCTCAAAAAAATACAAACTATCATCAGAAATAAAAAAGGGAACCGGAATTCCGTCTATTTCAACGAAAATTGCGTTCCCTTCTTCTAAACATTCTTCAAAAGTTGTGTTCGAAATATTTTTGTCTTTTTTAAGTACAATATCGCCTTTGTATCCGTGTGTTTTAACCACCAATGCGGCTTTTACAAACTTTAGCATAGGCATTGTGTTTTAAGACTTAATCTATTTCTACTCAGCTTTTTCTTCTTTATTTTCCGGCTGTTCGGTAGTTTCTTCTTTAACTTCTTCGTCAGCAGTTTCTTCTTTATTAGCGGCTTCAAGTTCGGCAGCTAATTCAGATTTCTTTTTGGCAATTGCAGCAGCTCTTTCTTCGCTAACTTTAGCTTCTGCATCAAGTAGTGCTTTTTTAGCTTGGTCTTCATCGCTAGCTAAACGATCGCGTTTTGCTTGTATTTTTGCCAATTTTTCTTGTTTCCAAGCCTCAAATTTTTCTTTGGCTTGTTCTTCGGTTAATGCACCTTTAGCCACACCTTTTAACAAGTGGTTCATATGAAGGACGCCCTCGTAAGAAAGGATGGCCCTAGCTGTATCTGTTGGTTGTGCACCTTTACGCAACCATGATAAAGCACTATCAAAATCTAAATCGATAGTGGCAGGATTGGTGTTCGGATTGTAAGATCCGATACGCTCAATGAATTTGCCATCCCGTGGCGCCCGGCTATCAGCTACAACAATGTGATAAAACGCACGTCTTTTACGTCCGTGTCTTGCTAATCTGATTTTTACAGGCATAATTATAAAAATTTAGTTTAAAAAATGAGTGCAAAAGTATATTTTATATATTTATTAAGCAAATTTTATTGATGTATTCTGATGTAGAGCGATAAGAAAGTTTGCTTTTGTAGCCCCACCAGGACTCGAACCTGGATCTACAGTTTAGGAAACTGCTATTCTATCCCTTGAACTATGAGGCCAAAAAGTGTGTGCAAAAGTATAAATTAAATTTTTTACCACAAAAAAACATAAAAAAAACGCTCTGGCAGAGTTCGTCAGGCTACTGTCAGAGCGTTTGGCTAACCAAAATGCAAGTTGTTATAAGAAATCAACGTCTTTACGTAGTTTTTTATTGTTTATAATTGAATAATCGTCTCTTTTTCCACATCCGAAAGTTAAATTTAAACCTACTTGAACAGCAATGCTTTTTGCATCTTTGGGCCATAGAGCACTATTTAAGTTATCGGTAAGCATATATATTTGAAATGCTCCTGCATTAACGGCCATACCCAAGCCAAAATTATTATATTTTCCACTGGCAGCAGTATAACTTAAAGAGCCACTAAACCATTTTACGGGATGAAAATTTGCTGATAATGTAAACGCTTGTGTTATGCTACTTCCTATGAACGTTGTTTTAGAAAGAAATCCAAAGTTCATAAAATCTGCCGGGCTATAGGTTGCTCCTAAAAATATTTTAGCATTTAGCATACGTGTATAATCCAAATTACTTTCTTTGAATTTTGTAAATCTATCTAAACTATCTAAAATTGCATTAAATTCATCATAATTTGTTCCTATTGAGTCTAAGGATAGTCCGGTAAACTTATAAGATTCTTTTTGTGTAAGATTAATTACATTTTTGCCCCAATTGATAAAGCCCAAATCAGTAACACTACCGAAAAAATCAAAATGATCGTTAAATTTATAAGTTGCTCCCATATCAAGTGCTAAGCCCAAGTTTCCGGCTGTTAGTGCATATGATAGCGGGTTAGAGTCGTCTATTTGAACATCTTGTATTAAACCGGCAGAATCTCTTACAATCGTAAAAGGTCCTGACAGGTTTAAGTCTATATCTGTATCTATTCCTATAGCATAGGTGTCTTGGTCAGTAGTTATTTTTATTTCAGAGTTTCTGGAATCTATATTTGTGGTTCCAAAAAGTAGTTTTAAACGTGCTCCTAAAAATAAACGATGGGTAATTTGTTTTGATAGTCCAAATGCAAATTCATGATAATTCATAGAGTTTGAACCAAAATTATCAATTACCAAAGGATTGTCAGCACCTATATAATTTCCGTTTCCTTCAATGGCAAGCTCTACTAGCTCGTATGGGAATGAAAATGCAACATCGGTTTTATTGGTGATGCTAAATGTAAAATATGAATTTCTTATCCAAAAGCCTAAATCAATGATAGGTACAGCCGTAGTAAAGTTTACATAATTATTTTTACGTAAATTATCTTTTACATTATTGAAATCAAAAATTAAGGTATCGGGTGAGTTATTGCTTTTTTGAAACCAATTATTGTAGGAAAAAGCATTATTATCAAAAGCAATATTAATACCGGAAATGGCAGGTAAACCGAGCGTAAAATTACAATCACTTTGATAGGCAGGATTTAAAAACAGTGACTGATGAACCCCATTCATATAATAAAGTGTATTGGTTTGCGCACTTAATTTACTATAACTGCTAAAAAGTAAAATAATTATCAGACTGCCGATTATTTTATTTTTTTTAAACATATTTTGTTTATTTATATTTTTAACTATTTTAAATTAACAATAATTGAAGAAAATTACTATAAAATAAGCTCTAATTCCATTTTAGCACTTAGTTGAATACCTAAGTCATTAGTAGAGTATATCTTAACAGGTAAAAGATTTGCCGCATCGGTTGTTCTTAATTTGATATGAGGCATCATGTATTTAGCATTTAGTATATTATCCATTCTGTTTTCAGGAATACTAACAGATACTTTTGAATTTACCCGGTTATTAACCAAGCCGTTTGATACAGATGCAGGCTCCATGTCAAATCTTGAAGAAAACAAGGAATCAACAATTATAAAATTTTTATCAAGGAAATAAACTTGTGTGTTCATTCCCAGCGGAAAACCGTTGTCTGCTGCAAAGTTAATTGTTATGTTTTTAACTTTTGTAGAGTCGGTATTAATACCTAAATCAAAATCCAGTGTATCGGTAAATAAAACGTTATTCATGCTTAAATTTAAGGGAATATCAATTTCCATATCCACTTTGTTGGGATTTACTCCGGTTAAATCAAAAGGAGTGCTTTGTCCCGGTGTTCCAACAATTGCTCCTGCTGTAATAATTTTAGGTACTGCCGACAGAACTTCATCAATATTAGAGTTATTGGGGTTCATTTCAAGGCTGGTAACTACCGAGTCATTTTTTATCGTTGGGCTACCAATAATATGTGTATCAGTAACAAAGCTTCCGGTAACATCTTTTCCAATTGTATCTCCTTCGGGATAATATTTCATGTTGCTAAATGAAAATTGCAATGGAATATTCCAAAAATTAGTAAAAATAAACTTAACTTTTGGGTCAAAAAAGGTAATACTACCCCCATTAAGGTTGATGTTAAGGTTTAAGTCTACTGATGTTTCCGGCATTGTATAATCAAATGGAGGTAAAAAAGGACCTGTTAAAGGTAGTGGAGTAGGGGCACCATTTAAAAAATCATTTACACTTAAATCCTGTAAACTTTCTTTATAAACCAGCGTCATAAAACCGTCATTATCTATCTCTAAATAGCGGTTTATATCTGCATTATCAGGCAATAACTCTTCTATAGTAAAATTTGCATCTATCAGAGGCACTGCATAAGTTGGGTTAATTGTGCCTTGGGTTTTTATATCAGCACTAAAATCGTAGTCGCATGCTGATAAGAACATTAAAATTAGTAATAATAAACCGGATATTTTTTTCATTTCTTTCATTTTTTATATTTATGTCTATATTTTAGACTAAAAAGATACCATATTGTTGCATTATAAAGTAGTTTAATGTTCTTTTTTTAACGGTGTTTGCACAAAATTATTTCACAATTTTACTAAAAAAAGGTAATAAATTAATTACAATTTAAAAAAAAAGCACAAATTTTTTTATACTTTTGAGCAATAGCCTATCGTAAGAAAACGTATCTCTTAACTCAAAAGCGCTTATTTTTAAAAGGATGTGCTAATAGAGTTTTAAAATATTTGCTTTTTGTAATATAAAATTTAAGCATGGATAACACTCATTTAATTAGCACAAGCCTTTTTAAATCATTGTTTACAGATAATGTTTCTATGATGATGTTGGTAGATGTGGATGATGGTAAAATTATAGAAGCCAATAAATCTGCTTGTAATTTTTATGGCTATTCCCGTACTCAATTTACCGGAATGTTTATTTCTCAGATTAATTTAACACCAGAAGAAGAACTAAATAGTTTATTGGATAAAGCAAAACGTGGGAGAATGAACTATTTTAGGTTTGAGCACAAATTATCGTCGGGCGAAAAGAGATATGTGGAAGTATATACCAGCTTAATAAACTTTAATAAAAAGAAAGTTTTATTTTCTATTATACATGATATTACAGATTTAGAAATACAGAAACTTGAAAATAAGAAAACACGTTTTAGCTTGCTTAAAGCAGAACTAATTGCTAGGATTGGGCATTGGGAATTTGATTTGAAAAATTTAACCGTAAGGGCATCAGAAGGAGCTCGGAAAATTTACGGCTTAGGTTTACAAAATGAAAACTTGACTATTCCGGAGGCGCAAGCCATTCCTCTTCCTGAATATCGTAAATTCTTAGATACAGCTCTTAAAAATTTAGTTGAACATAATCAAACTTATGATGTTGAATTTAAAATACGAAGAAAAAATGACCATGAAATAAGAATTATTCATTCTGTTGCAGAATATCTTCCGGAAAATAATACTGTTTTTGGTGTTATACGTGATATTACAGAGCAAAAAGTAACAGAAAAAAGAATAAATATGCTGTCGGCTGCTGTGGAGCAAAGCTCCGATGCGGTTATGATAACAGATATAAAGGGTAATGTTGAATATGTTAATTCTAAATTTACAGAGCTAACCGGTTATAGTGAAAAAGAACTACTTTATAAAAATCTAAAAGAATTAAGTCCAGAAAATAAAGACCTTGGTTTTTATAACAAGATGCTTCAAGTAATTAATTCTAGTTTATTTTGGAAAGGTGAGTTACAATGTAAAAAAAAGGATGGAACATTGTTTTGGGAACAAGTAAGTATTACTTGTATTTATGATGCAACTGGTAAACCGGCTAATTTTTTGGCGATTAAAGAAGATATAAGTTTACGCAAAAAGGCAGAACAATCCTTAAAAGAACAAAACGAAGAATATGCCGCTTTAAATGAGGAGTATAAAACGGCAAATGAGGAATTAATTATTGCTAAAGAAAAAGCGGAGGCAAGTAATCGTTTGAAAACGGAATTTATCAATAATATGTCGCATGAAATTAGAACACCGATGAATGCTATTCTCGGGTTTTCAAACTTGCTGGATAATGCTGATATTGATGAAGAAAAGCGTAAGTTTTACATTAGTATTATACAAAGTAGTGGAAACCAGTTAATGCGTGTTATTGATGATATCTTGGAAATTGCTAAACTAGGTTCAAAACAAGTTGAAATTATTAAACAAAAAGTTTGTATCAACCATTTATTAAGCGAGCATTTAGCAGTTTATAATTTAAGTGCTCAAAAAAAAGGAGTTGAATTACGTTTTGTTAAAACTATTTCCGATTCTGAAAGTACTATATTAACCGACAAGGTTAAACTAAATAAAATCATTAGTAATTTACTCGAAAATGCAATGAAATTTACAAATGATGGTTTCATTGAGTTTGGATGTAGGTATGAAAATAATGAAATAGTAATTTATGTAAAAGATACAGGGATTGGTATAAAACCGGAAAATCAAAAAAGGATTTTTGAGCGATTTACACAAGAGGAAATGGGAACTTCAAGGAACTTTGGCGGTTTAGGTCTTGGCTTGTCTATTGCAAAAGAGAATGTTGAATTACTGGGTGGTAGAATTAGTCTTATTTCGGAAAAAGGAAAAGGTTCTACTTTTTTTGTTCATGTTCCTTATACAGAGGGTAACATAGTTAGTACAACAAATAGTATTTCGCTTAATCAAAATAATGTTATTGGAAAGGATAAGAATTACACTGTATTAATTGTTGAAGATGAAGAGGTGAATTTATTGTATTTGGATGCAATATTAAGAAATTACGGATTGAATATGCATGTATTACATGCTAAGAATGGAAAGGAGGCAATTAAAATGTGTGAAAAAAATCCGAATATAAACCTGATTTTAATGGATATTAAAATGCCGGTAATGGACGGTTTAGAGGCTACAAAAAGGATAAAAAAATTTCGTTCCGACATTAAAATTATTGCACAAACAGCTTATACGGGTGTTGAGGAAAAAAAGCAGGCTTCGATTGTTGGTTGTGATGATTTTATTTCAAAACCAATTGCTCAAGAAAGTATTAATAGAATCATGAAAAAGTACTTGATATCCGAATAGCGGTTTGAGATAATTTGTTTTTTAGAATTTGTAATTACTTTCATAAAATTATCCTTCAAAAGTTGTATCTTCGCATCATAAAGCAAACTGTAAGATATATATTTAAACGAATGGATCATTCAGAAAAAAAACTTTTACTTATTGATGCTTATGCATTAATTTTCAGAGCATATTATGCTTTTATTAATAATCCGCGTATCAACTCAAAAGGCGTAAATACTTCGGCTGTTTTTGGTTTTACCAATGCCTTGGAGGAAATTTTACGTAAAGAAAAACCCACTCATGTTGCGGTGGTTTTTGATCATAAAGATGGTAGTTTTCGTAAACGTTTATATCCTGAATATAAAGCTCAAAGAAAACCTACTCCCGAAGATATAATCAAATCGGTGCCGTATATAAAAGAAATAATCAAAGGTTTTAATATTCCTATTTTAGAAGTGCCCGATTATGAGGCAGATGATACGATTGGAACTTTAGCCAAGCAGGCATCTTCTAAAGGATATAAAGTATATATGATGACTCCCGATAAAGACTTTGGGCAGCTTGTGGATGAGAATATTAAGATATACAAACCCGGACGTAAAGGTAAACCCGCTGAAATTCTCGGTGTTTGGGAAATTCGTCAAAAATACGGTATTCAACATCCTGAACAGGTGATTGATATTTTGGCGCTTTGGGGCGATGCTGCCGATAATATTCCCGGAATTACCAATGTAGGCGAAAAAAAGGCTTCGAAACTTATTGCCGAATATGGAAGCGTAGAGGAAATTTATGAAAATATTGAGAAGATAAAAGGCAAAATGCGCGAAAACCTGGAAGCAGGAAGGGAACAAATAAAACTATCCAAAGAGTTGGTTACTATTGCCTTAGATGTGCCTGTTGAATTTGATGAGGAGCTTTTTGCCCGTAAAGAGAAAGATAAAGAACGCTTGCAGAAGGTATTTGAGGAGCTTGAATTTCGTACTATGGGGGCGCGTGTTGTTAATAGTAAAGCAGAAAACGCACAACCGGTTCAAGGTTCACTTTTTGATAAGGAGCAAATTCAGGAAGCCAATACGATAGAAACAATACCCAATAATTTTGATACCATTCATACGCTTAATCATAATTACATATTAGTTAACGGAAAAGAGGGCAGGGCAGATTTAATAAAAAAACTATCCGCTCAAAAAGAGTTTTGTTTTGATACGGAAACAACAGGTCTTGAATTTGTATCATCTGAAATTATTGGCATAGCATTTTCATTTAAAGAATATGAAGCCTATTATGTTGATTTACCTCATGATTTTGAACAAAGCAAATTAATTTTTGAAGAATTTAAAGGTGTTTTTGAAAATCAAGATATTGAAAAAATTGGGCAAAATATAAAATACGATATTTTAATGCTTAAAAATTATGGTGTTGAAGTAAAAGGTAAACTTTTCGATACCATGTTGGCGCATTATCTGTTACAACCTGAGCAGCCTCATAATTTAAACTATTTGTCAGAGACCTTTCTAAATTATAAGCCTGTTAAAATTGAAGAATTGATTGGTTCCAAAGGAAAACAACAATTAAATATGCGACAAATCCCTGTCGAGAAGGTAAAAGAGTATGCAGGAGAGGATGCAGATTTAACTTATCGCTTAAAGAAAATACTTAAAAAGGATTTAGAAAAATCAGAAATGAATAAGTTGGCATATCAAATTGAAATGCCCTTAGTAAAAGTACTTGCCGACATGGAGTTTTCCGGTGTAAAAATTGATTCCGGTTTTTTAAATAAGTATGCCGATGAGCTACGAAATAAGATTATTGATATTGAAAAAATAATTTTCAGCTTGGCAGGTATGGAATTTAATATTGCTTCGCCAAAACAATTGGGCGAGGTACTTTTTGACCGTTTAAAAATTATATCGCAACCCAAGAAAACAAAAACAGGGCAATATGCTACAGGTGAACAAGAGTTGTTAAAATTAAAAGATAAACATGAAATTATTGAAAAAATTCTTGATTATCGTGGTTTGCAAAAATTACTGAATACTTATGTTGCAGCTTTGCCCAAACTTGTACACCCAAAAACAGGGAAATTGCATACTTCTTTTAATCAGGCAGCCGTTGCTACGGGAAGATTAAGTTCATCAAACCCGAATTTGCAAAATATACCCATTCGCACTGTAGAAGGTCGTGAAATAAGAAAAGCTTTTGTGCCTTCTTTACCGGATACTTATATTTTTTCAGCAGATTATTCTCAAATTGAGTTACGCATTATGGCTCATATGAGTGGTGATGAGCAAATGATTGCCGCTTTTAAAGAAAATGAAGATATTCATACTGCTACAGCTGCCAAAATATTTAATGTATCGCTTGATGAGGTTACGCGTGAAATGCGAAGCAAAGCTAAATCGGCTAATTTTGGTATTATATACGGTATTTCTTCTTTTGGGCTGGCACAAAACTTAGGAATTAAACGCAGCGAAGCCAAAGAACTAATCGATAATTACTTTAAAACTTACCCAAAGGTTAAGGAATATATGAGCAATCAAGTTGCTAAAGCGCGTGAATTGCAATATGTTGAAACTTTATTTGGTCGCAGACGATATTTAAAAGATATTGATTCGAGAAACTCAGTAGTACGTTCTGTTGCCGAACGCAATGCCATAAATGCACCTATTCAGGGTACTGCTGCGGATATTATAAAAATTGCAATGATTAATATATTCAATAAGTTGAAGCAAAATAATTTAAAAACTAAAATGGTTTTACAGGTACACGATGAATTGGTTTTTGAAGTGCCTGAAAAGGAATTAAAACAAATTCAAAACTTAGTGCATCATGAAATGGAAAGTGCTGCTCAATTAAGTGTGCCTTTAATTGCCGATTCCGGGTATGGTAAAAACTGGTTAGAGGCTCATTAGGCTATTTTTTTGTTTATGATGCACATATCCAAATAAAAAAGCCGGTATCGTTTCAGATATCGGCTTTTATTTTTATTTTACTAAAAAATTATTTTTCAGGTGTCATTACAACTTCAATCTTAACTGCTTTTTTAAAGAATTTTTTTGCTACTTTTGTTATGGTTTTTGCATCAATAGAGTTTACAAAATCTTTGTACTCATTATCGTTCATTAAAAACTCGTTATCTGTACCATAATGAAGCAATCTGTTATGCCAAAAGGATAGCTTTTGTACTTTTTCTCCTCGCTCTTTCAGTAAGTTTTGTTTCGCTTCTTTAAGGTCGGTTTCATCAATTTCCCCCTTTTGTAATTTTGCAATTTCATCAAGAGCAATACCTTTTAATTTTTCCATTTTTTCAGCATCGCAATCAAACATTAAGCGCAAACGTGCATTTTCATAAGGTCGTTTTTCCATGCTTGCGCGAACACCAACACCGTATGTTCCTCCTTCTTTTTCACGAATTTCGTCAATATATCGTTTACTTAACAATTTGGAAATAACGTCCATGTAGATATCCTCTTTTTCCGAATATTTGGCTTCCTTTGCATAAGCTACATATACTGACGCTTTAGGTGTTGCCATTTCGCGTTTAAAGTGTACTGTTGTTTCATTTGCCGGTGGACGAATACCCCTGTCAATATAGCTTTCTTTTTCCGGACTTGCCTTTAAAGAAGCAATATATTTTTCAATGTAGGTATTTAATGTGTTTTCATCAAAATTACCGCTAATTACAAAAAAGAAATCTCCGGGATTTTTAAATCTTTCTTGATAAATATTTTTCATAGCATTAAAATCAAGAGCCTCAATCATTTTTTCGCCTAATGAATATACACGTGGGTTATGATTTGACATTATTGCACTTATTGAATCGCTGAATACCATACGAACATCGTTTTTCATATTTTGCACAAAAGCCAAATATCTTGTTTTTAGAGCATTAAAAGATTGTTCATCAAAACGTGGTTTTTCAAAATACAAATAAGTAAGTTCAAACATGGTTTCTAAATCGGCAGGTGATGCATTACCCGAAATTTCTTCGCTTAAATCATTTAGTCCCGGTCTTAGTTTTACCACTTTACCGGTAAGTAGTTTTCTTAAATCAACTACAGAGAAATCTCCAATACCAAAATTAGAAACAAAACCACCCAACATTTCAGCACTGGGAACATTTTTGTCATCAACCATTGAAACACCACCCCAGCTAAATGCTGTAAGCATTATTTTGTCTTTTTCCAAATCGGTTTTCTTTACAAAAACTTTTATCCCGTTACTTAATGTAAGCATTTTTGCATCTAATTCAGGAATATCTTGCGTAGCAGTTATTTTGCCAGCCGGAGCTAAATTACTGATTAATGCTTTTGCTTTAAAATCGTCTTTATAAGCTTCAAGTTTTTCGTTTTTAACATTATCAATAATTTTTAAAACCTCTTCTTTTGTGGGATAGGAAATTCCTTCTTTTTCCGGTCCGGAAACGGTAATTAAAACGTTATCATCAGTAAAAAAACGTTTTGATAGAGCATTTACTTCATCAAGGCTAACTCCGGGAATTTGTTTTTTAACAAAATCAAACTCATAATTTACGCCGGGAACAGGGCTGTTAATCAAGTAATGATCTTTAATTTCCATAGCATAACTGTCGTTATTGCGTTTGTCTTGCTTTTTGTATTGATCCTCTAATCTTCTGATTAATTGTGTTTTTGCTCTTTCAAGTTCGCTTTGGGTAAATCCGTAATCGCGTACTCGCTCAACAATTTGGCATCCTTCGCGCAAAGCGGTTGCCCATTCATTTTCTTTAAACCCAATGTAAATGCTAGCTGCATTTTTAGTGCGTACTACCGGTGAAAAGAATACTGCTTCAAAAATAAAAGGAGGATTTTCTTTTTGTAAGCGTTCATTAATCCGGTTACTAATCATCGTACTGAATAAATCTTCAATATATAAGTTTTTTAAATAATCAATATTTTTATTCTCGGGTTTTACAATATCATATTTGAATTGAAGATGAATATAAGAACTGCTTGCTTCCTTATCGGTTACCAATGAAAATAAAGCTCCTTTGTTATCAGGTAATTCATAGTATTTTCTTTCAGCGGGATTTTTAGGCATAGGGATTTCGCCCATTACTTTTTTAACCTGCTTTTCCATTCTGTCCACATCAATATCTCCAACAATTATTATAGCTTGCAAATCAGGGCGATACCATTTGTGATAATAGTCTCTCAGGGTTTGATATTTAAAATTTTTAATAATATCCATGTCCCCGATAATGTTGCGTTTTCCGTATTGGCTGTTTACATACAGGTCTTTCATGATTTTATCGCGCATACGAAAAGCTGCACCGTTTCTTGTTCGCCATTCTTCGGTAATTACACCGCGCTCTGCATCAATTTCTTTATCTTCCAATAGCAAATAATGCGACCAATCATGCAATACCAATAGAGTGGAATCCAAAACTTCGGTTTTATTTGTAGGAATAGCACTTAAATTATATACAGTTTCGTCTAAATTTGTATATGCATTAATATTTCTACCGAATGCAACACCATATTGTTCTAAATAATCCAGAATACCTTTACCCGGAAAATTTTTGGTTCCGTTAAAAGCCATGTGTTCCAAAAAGTGGGCTAAACCGTTTTGGTCATCATTTTCAAGAATTGCACCCACATTTTGCACAATGTAAAAACTTGCACGCCCTTTGGGTTCTTCATTATGCATGATGTAGTAAGTTAAACCGTTGTCTAATTTCCCGTATCGGATTTTGGGGTCTAATGGTACGTTTTTAGTTTGGTTTTGAGCAAATAGGCTAAAACCTGTGGCAAAAATCATTAACCACAATAAAGATAGTGTTTTAGTTTTCTTCATTTTTCATTAAAATTTAAGGTTTAAAAATAGTGATAATAAAATAGCGTATATATAAATACAATTAAGATTTAAAATACCCTATAGAAAATGCATAAAAATACATCAATAAATTTGAATAATCATATCGATAAAATCAAATTTAACAAAATGTGAAGTCAACGCTTGATATCAATTGTGTCGAAATAATTTTCCGGCATCAGCTCTTTAATTTCATGGAATAAAAGCTATGCTTTGATGTCTGAAATAGGTACAAATCACTTTTTTGCCGTTTTGCTTATATATTTAGGAAGCCTTACCGATATAATTTTAGGTATCAGTGTTTTTATTCGTAAATACCGGAAAAAAGTACTGGTATTACAACTTATTATTATGCTTATTTATATGTTGATATTAACTTTATTTGCTCCTTACTATTGGTTACATCCTTTGGGTGCTTTAAGCAAGAATATACCTCTTATTGCCTTAACTTATTATTTGATACAAAAACAGTCTGTTTAAAGTTTTGGGAAATCCTCATAGCGGATAAAATCCAAATCGGAAGCTATCGTATTTTCTTCTACTTGCTTAGTGGTTTTCATTCCTGGAATAACTACATGAGCAGCAGGATGAGCAATACAAAATCGCAAACTTAATTGTGCATAACTGTACTCTTTATATTTCTCAAAAAATGCTTTCATTTTGTCAAATTTATCTAAATATGCACTAAGTTTTTCGGGAGAAAGATTAAAGTAGCGATGGTCATCTTCTCCAAAACGGCTATTGCGATTAAATTTACCTGCCAATAAACCAAAAAGTATAGGGATTCGAATTATTACACCCGTTCCGTATTTTAAAGCAAGTGGAAATAGCTCTTTTTCAGCATCGCGTTCTAATAAGTTGTATCGTACTTGAATTACATCAATTAAATCATGATGGCGTTCCAGAATAAAAGCTTGTTCTATTTCCATAAATGAACGGACACTCCAACCGGCTTGCTTAATTTTCCCTTGTTTTTTTAATGTTTCAAGTGCCTCCCAAGGTTCATCGCGTTCAAGCAGTTCTGTATCGGGACTATGCAGTTGGAGTATATCAAGGGTTTCAACACCAAGGCGTTTCAAACTTTTTTCAGCAGCACTAATCAGATATTCTTTTGAATAATTCGGATTTATCGGTGTAATTTTATGTTTGTCTTGTTTGTTCAGATATGGATAGAAATCATTCCCTGCTTTTGTTGCAATTACTAAATTGTCTGAATTGCCGCGCTCTTTAATTACTTTTGCAATTAATTCTTCCGAATGTCCAAACCCGTAGGTATCTGCAGTATCTATAAATGTTACTCCTTTGTCTAATGCCTTATGAAGTGCTTGCATTGATACTTTATCATCGGTTTTGCCCCAATCTTGTCCGCTAATACCCCATGCGCCAAAACCAACCGTTGAGATTTTTGGTCCGTTTTTTCCTAGTTTTGTATATTTCATAATTTTAGATTATTTGAATATACAAATATAGCAAATAGAATCCTTATTATTATCCAAATTGCTCATAAATAGAGTCAATTAATTCCAAAACTTTTTCGGTTTCATCAGTAGTAACTAATTTCATGCGCATTTCTTTAAAATGTGGAATGCCTTTAAAATAGGAAACCAGATGGCGGCGCATTTCATAAACGCCTCGCGGAACACCTTTGTATTCAACTGATTTTTTGAAATGATTTTTTGCCAATTCTACCTTTTCTTTTAAACTTAAAGGAGGCATTTCTTCACCTTTGTCTAAAAAGTGTCTTATTTCTTTAAAAATGTATGGTCTTCCGTAGGTGGCACGCCCTATCATTACTCCATCAACCCCATATTTGTCAAAAGCTTCTTTGGCTTTTTGCGGACTGTCAATATCTCCGTTTCCTATAATGGGAATATGTATTCGTGGATTGTTTTTAACTCTGCCTATTATCTCCCAGTTAGCTGTTCCTCTATATAGCTGATTTCTTGTTCTGCCATGAATAGTTAATGCTTTTATACCTGTATCTTGCAATTGCTCGGCTAATTTTTCAATTACTATACTGTCATCATCCCAACCTAAACGGGTTTTCACAGTAACCGGTAAGTGCGTAGCTTTTACAATCGCCTCGGTCATTTTTATCATTTTCGGAATATCACGCAACATTCCTGCACCTGCACCTCGATTGGCAATTTTTTTTACCGGACAACCGTAATTTATATCAATTAAATCCGGTTTTGCTTCGGTAGCAATTTTTGCCGATTCAGCCATTGCATCAATATTGTGTCCATAGAGTTGAATTCCTACCGGACGTTCATGATTGGCAACTTGCATTTTTTTTAAGGTTTTTTTTACATCACGAATAAGTGCTTCGGAAGCCACAAATTCGGTATATACCATATCAACACCGTATTGCTTACAGATGTATCGAAAGCTGGGGTCGGTTACATCTTCCATAGGTGCTAAAAACAATGGATAATCGGGTAATTCTATATTGCCTATTTTTACCAAAATCTATTTGTTTTACAATTTCGGAGGCAAAAGTATTAAATTAAGCTGATTTGTGGAAATAGTAATCTGTTTTGTCAAGGAATTTTGCTTTTAATAGATATTTTAATTATGCCACAGATGCGCAAATTCAATATCTTATACAAAATTTGGTTTAATATAGCGGATATAATCATTAATAGTAATTATTAACAGCATAAGACTCTGGTTCAAAATAACAGATTTAAACCTAAATTCATGGATCTACCACTATTTTACCGGCAAAATATTTAACAGGTTTACATCGGTAGTTGGGAAAGTTTTAAACATCTACGATGTTTTTATTTTAACTATGAAGGATACTAATCCGCCGGTAGTCGGACATGGTTTTGCCTGCGGCAAAATTGTTATCCGCAGATATTTACAGATATTCACAGATGCTTAAAACATCTGCGATGTTTTTGTACTGAATCACAAAGATAACTAGGACACTAATCCGCCGGTAGTCGAACATGATTTGCCTACGGCAAATTCGCTAGTGGTTGGACACGCAAACACAGATTTTCACAGATATTTAATTTTTTCACCAATTAGATATCTGCTACCGGCAACAAGTTACCGATAACAATTTGATGCTATTTACTTTATTCTACTAAATTTATTGCAAATCTGTATCTGCTGTTTTAAACCGGAGACAATAACAAATATACCCATTACACATCTGTATCTACCAATATACGGACATGGTCTTGGCTTTGCAGTATGAGATAATTGGTATATAACTAAAAGCGCGATTGTTCTGATTATTTTGTCTGTATTTGTTAATTCAGAAGTCATCTGATGAATTTGTTAATAAAAGTGTTTCCTTTATTTATTTTGTTTGGGAGTTAATGGGGCATTCATCTGATGACTTCAGAAAGCGAATACAAAAAAAGGACTGCCTGTTAAAGACAATCCTTTTTTCAGTATTATGAAAACAAAAAATCCTTATACAGAACCGGCTAAAACAATTACACGGTTATTTTGTACCTCAACCACACCATCTTCAATATCGAAATATTTCAATTCGTTATCTGCTTCAATAATTTTAATTTGTCCTTTTTGCAAGGTTGAAATTAAAGGTGCGTGATTATTTAAAATTTCAAACGAACCATCTACTCCCGGTAATTTTACCAGTTTTATTTCGCCTGAATATATGAGCTTGTCCGGTGTTATAATACTTAAAAACATAATTTTTATATTTTAACAAACACTATTTTGCGTCTGCCAACATTTTTTTACCTTTTTCAATAGCTTCTTCAATAGTACCTACAAGGTTAAATGCAGCTTCCGGGTATTCATCCACTTCACCATCCATAATCATATTAAAACCTTTAATGGTATCCTCTATTGAAACCAAAGTACCTTTTAATCCGGTAAATTGCTCGGCTACATGGAAAGGTTGCGATAAGAAGCGTTGTACACGTCTTGCACGGTGTACCACTAATTTATCTTCTTCGCTTAATTCTTCCATACCCAAAATAGCAATAATATCTTGCAGTGCAGAATATCTTTGTAAGATTTCTTTAACACGTTGAGCCGTATTATAATGCGCTTCACCTACAATTTCAGGAGTTAAAATTCGTGAAGTAGAATCCAAAGGATCTACAGCCGGATAAATTCCCAATTCGGCAATTTTACGGTTTAGTACCGTAGTTGCATCTAAGTGTGCAAAAGTTGTTGCCGGCGCAGGGTCGGTTAAGTCATCGGCAGGTACATAAACCGCCTGAACAGAAGTAATAGAACCTTTATGAGTAGAAGTAATACGTTCTTGCATTTCGCCCATTTCGGTAGAAAGTGTAGGCTGATAACCTACTGCCGAAGGCATACGTCCAAGCAATGCCGATACTTCGGAACCTGCTTGTGTAAAACGGAAAATATTATCGATAAAGAGCAAAATATCATTTCCTTTTCCTGCAGGATTATCTCCATCGCGGAAATATTCAGCTACCGAAAGACCCGATAAAGCAACTCGTGCACGTGCACCCGGGGGTTCGTTCATCTGACCGAAAACCATCGATACTTTTGATTCAAGCAAAGCTTTTTTATCTACTTTTGATAAATCCCAGCCACCGGCTTCCATATCTTTTAAAAATTCTTCGCCGTAATTCATTACTCCGGACTCAAGCATTTCGCGTAATAAGTCGTTTCCTTCACGTGTACGCTCGCCAACACCTGCAAATACAGATAAACCGGAATATGCTTTGGCTATATTGTTGATTAGCTCCATGATGATAACGGTTTTTCCAACACCGGCACCACCAAACAAACCCACTTTACCACCTTTTGAATACGGTTCAATCAAGTCAATTACTTTAATTCCGGTATAAAGAACTTCCGATTCGGTAGATAACTGATCGAATTTGGGTGGTTCACGATGAATAGGGTACCCACCTTCTTTTGAAAGTGTGTCAATACCATCAATAGTATCACCCACAACGTTCAACAAACGTCCTTTTATGTGATCACCCACAGGCATTTTTATAGGCGCATCTGTGGGAGTAACAGGCATACCTCTATGCAGCCCGTCGGTTGAGTCCATAGCAATGGTACGTACGGTGTCCTCACCAATATGTTGTTCTACTTCAAGCACCAAAACAGAACCGTCATCTCTTTTAATTTCAAGAGCATCAAATATTTCAGGTAAGTAACCACCTGATTTTTCAAAACTGACATCAACAACAGGTCCTACAACCTGAAGAATTTCACCTAAGTTTTTTGACATGAAATTTTGTATTAATTTTTATAATAGAATAAAAAAAATCATCATTTTTTTATGCGATACAAAAGTAATATTTTTTCTTATTCTTACCATATCAACTTAAAAAAAATATTGGAAATTAAGATATTTTGATACGAAATAGCGTTGAATTTGTTTTTTTACTTTAAAAATATCCTATTTTGTCTTTAATTTTTATAATTTTAGCTTGAAATTATATATTATATGGCAAATATTTGGAAAAAAATATCCTATCTCGGTGTACAAGATAATCAACCCTTGTATTGGCAAAAAAGCATCATATTGTATAATCAAATTGCACGCATACTTATTTTAATCATTTTTTTTACTTCCATGTTGATGTTTTTTAAAATGAATATGCGTATTGTCCCTACTGCTTTTTTACTTACACTTCCGGTAATGGCACTTTCATTATGGCTTAATAGTCTTGGAAAAGTGAATTTTTCGATTTTAATTATTTCTATTTTTTTCCCTTTGTTTTTTTTGTTTACCTCCGTGTATTCCAAAATACATGGCGAAGGTATTAGTTTAATATTTTATATTGCGCCGCGCTTCGGCATTATAATTAGTATCATCTTTCCGGTTGTTATTCTTGGTTTTCATAATATTAAAAGAGCTTTTTACAGTAGCTTAGGCGGAATATTGGTTTTTATTTTTTTTGATTATGTTCATACTGTATTTGATATAAATGTTCAAAATATTCCTTATTACCCTAAAAATTATTTATTTGTTGTTTTTGGTTTAGCAATAGTGTTGATATTTTTTACTTTTCTAATCTTTTCTTTACAAAAAATCAATAATATTTATGAAGAAATAGTTCTTAATCAGAAAAAAGATATTGAAAAACAACGCGACTATGCCGAAGAGCAGCATAAAGAAATCCTGATGCAAAAAGAGCAAATTACCGACAGCATCCGTTATGCACGTAGAATACAAAAAGCAATGTTGCCGGAAGAGCATTTTATCGAAAATTTATTACCTGAGCATTTCATTTTTTTTAAGCCCAAAGATATTGTGAGTGGTGATTTTTATTTTTTTGCCAAAAAAAGAAACCGGATTTATATTGTTGCAGCTGATTGTACGGGACATGGCGTGCCGGGTGCTTTCATGAGTATGTTGGGCATTTCTTTTTTAAATGCAATAATTAATTCTGAAAATAAATTTGCACTGCAATTACCTTTTGTTGATGATGTACTGGATAAAATTAATGATTTAAAAACAAAGGAACTCACTGCTGCAGATGTTTTAAACAGTTTGCGCGAAATGATTAAAAAGGCACTAAAACAAACAGGTAACGATACAGAGCCTAAGGACGGTATGGATATGGCGCTCTGTATTTTAGATACAAAAAAACTAAAAATGCAATATGCGGGTGCACATAATCCGCTTTATTTGTTCCGGGAAAAAGAACTTATTGAATATAAGGCGGATAGAATGCCAATAGGCATATATCTAAAAGAGGAACCTTTTACAAATTATGAAATCAGCTTAAAAAAAGGAGATGTATTTTATTTGTTTTCCGATGGTTTTGTGGATCAGTTTAATGGAGCTACCGGTGAAAAATTTAAAACGCGAAGATTTAAACAGTTACTATCAGATATTCATTTGTTAAATATGCAGGAGCAAAAACGTAGAATTAGCGAAGAACTGACTATTTGGAAAAAAAATACAGAACAAGTGGACGATATTTTAATTATTGGTGTAAAAATTTAATATGTTGATGAAAATGCAGCTATTTTATTTGAGAAGATATAAATTACTTGCGCTAATTTATTAAGCTGTTTTTTTATTTTTTTTGTTCACTTCTGCTTTTGCCAACTCATAAAGTTTTCTGTGGATATCTAAAATATCATTGAGTGCGATTTCAAAAGGTTTATCCATTTCTAATAAGAAATTATAATTTTCTTTTGATAGTCTAACTTTTACAGGCTTCATTACTTTGGCATCTTCCCAAGAATTTTCATCAGTCTCAGGAATGTCTGAATAATTAATTTTTTCTTTCATAATAAATCTGTTTTTCTTTTTTATTTGCTTTTTTTGCTGATATTAAACGGATAATGGTTTTACGCATTGTGTAAACTACAATAATAATTATTTCTGCTACTTTACCCATTCCAATATAGCGCGTTTCACCATAATCTTTTCGCAGATCTTCTTTTGTAATCATATCTTCGTCTAAAAAAGCCATTTTTGCTTCATCAAACGAAATACCATGCTTTTTTGTGTTGCTTTGATTTATATTTTCGTCCCATTCAAAATCCATAGTTTATTGAAACTATAAAGTATTAGTACAAATTTACGTAATAGTCAAAATTTTTAATGTTGGTGTAAAAATTTAGCGGCTCAGTCAATAAATCTTAAAAAATTATAAATATTTTGATTTTTTTTTATATATTTAAGCTGAAATTAAGACACATAGGAGAACCCGAAAACCTATAACAGAGTAGGGAACTAATCTAAAACTATTTATTATGGATGAAGCAGGTAGTATGGGTATTGTAATGGTTATTCAAATAGCCCTTATTGTATTATTTATAGCCTCCGGCTGGAAAATTTTTGAAAAAGCAGGTCAACCGGGTTGGGCATTTATAATTCCGATATACAGTTATATTGTATTGTTGAAAATTGTAGGAAAACCTTGGTGGTGGCTTTTGTTGGTAATGTTTATTCCTATTGTTAATATAGTAATAGCTATATGGACAATAAATCTTCTCGCTAAAAGCTTTGGAAAGTCCGAAGGTTTTACCGTGGGTTTAGTTTTATTGGGAATAGTATTTTTCCCTATGCTCGCCTTTGGTGATGCTCAATATCAAGGACCCGCAGCTGCCGATGCCGCACAAAATTATCCCGAATATGCTGAATAGAAATTTTTAGCTATAAGCTTAAATCCGCCGGTAGTCGGACATGGTTTTGGCTTTGCAGTAGAAAGTAGTTGCGGATTTAAGGTATAATATAAATTTGCCGTAGTTTTTTGCTACGGCTTTTTTATTTTTAAATGCCAAGTTTAGGTATTATCTTGCTTCTAATGTGCTATATCCTGCACTTTTGATAATGAGCCTAAATTTATAGCACCAAAGGTGCGAAAGATAAAAGCCCTGTCCATAGGACAGGGACGGGAAATATTATAAAAATAAGCACCAAGGTGCGAAATAAACTTTTATTTTAACTAATTATCCAATTATTCTTATAATTCCTAAATCATCCGCATTTTGTATTTGATATTTTTTATAAAGTATCTTGCATTTACGCCCAAGCATTGCTTTATTATGTAGTAAATATTCATCTTTAATGAGATAATCTACCGGATTTATCTCGGTTTTGTCTTTTTCCGGTGTCTTTACCGGATAAAAAGATAATACACCATCGGTAGATATTGTGATGTCGGTAAGTTTACTTACCGGATAAACAGCTGTTTCTTTTTTGTACCAAGCATTAAACTCTTCTTGGTCATTAATATCATCCAAATAATAGGCTAAATAATGCGGTATATTGTTTTGGTCAATAATAGTTATTTCCCCGTTGATACTTATTACTCCATCACCAACTATATTAATTACACCTTTGTTTTTTGTTTTATCGTACAAAAATAATACAAGTGTACTTAGCAGCTCATCTTCATCTAACAATAAATTATTTTTTTGCTTTTTTATAGCAATAAAGGTGTTGAATAATAAAGTTTTAATTAAATCTTCCGGATTACTATTAGGTTTAATGATTAGTTTTTGAAAGGCTGCACGTATAATTTTTCCGGTAAATGCCGATGCAAAATGCGATTCTTTTCCTGAGCTGCAACCGTCAAAACACCCAATAGCATATAGTCATCTTTTTCAGAGATTATTGTATAATCTTCGCAATAATCTGGGTGATTGCTTCCTCTTTTTATGTATTGATGAATAAACATCCGCTTGTTTTTTACTTTTTTATTTGAATGAGTGAATTTTAGATATCCACTCACTCATTAATTCATTAATACAATACCCTTTTATTAGCACGTTCCAATATCGACTTTAAAACTTGAACAGGATATTCAAACCGGTTTGTAAACATCATGGCAGCAATAATATAGGGCTTAAAACCTGCTTCATGATAAGTTTTAATACGGTATTGTTCAAATGTTTTGCCGGCAACCTCGCCTTCTTTACACGAAACACCCGAAATATCAGCCGGTAGGCAATGCATATATAGCGCATCTTTGTCTTTTGTAAGTTTTTGCATATTTTCATTATATTCCCAGTCTTTATATTTAGCATTTTCAGCAAGGCAAGTTTGCTCTAATGCATCTAAGCCCTGCTTATCGCCGGCTTTTAATAATTTGGTTCTTTCCTGCATAATATGGAAAGGTGCCCAACTTTTCGGATAAACAATATCGGCTCCTTGTACGGCATCTTTCATTGAGTTAACTATTTTAAAGTTTCCACCACTGTTACGTGCATTGTGTTTTGCAATATCTACAATTTCAGGAATAAGTTCGTAACCTTCGGGATATGCCAAGGTGATATCCATACCAAAACGCGACATCAAACCGATAATTCCTTGCGGAACGGAAAGCGGTTTACCATAACTTGGTGAATATGCCCAACTCATTACCAGTTTTTTGCCCCTTAAATTTTCTAAGGAACCAAACTCGTGTTTTAAATGCAATAAATCAGCCATTGCTTGGGTCGGGTGGTCCATATCGCATTGTAAATTCACAATTCCCGGACGTACCGGCAATACACCTTTTGCAAAACCGTCATCTAGTGCTTCGCCTACCTCACGCATATATTTATTGCCTTCGCCCAAAAACATATCATCCCGAATACCGATAAAATCCGTTAAAAATGATATCATATTGGCGGTTTCCCGAACCGTTTCGCCATGTGCTATTTGTGATTTTTGTTCGTCCATATCCTGAACTTCCAAGCCCAATAAATTGGCTGCCGAAGCATAGGAGAAACGGGTTCGTGTGGAATTATCTCTAAAAATAGAAACTGCCAAACCCGAATCAAATACTTTCGGTGAAATATTTTGCATGCGCATTTCGCGTAATATATCGGCTACTTGAAGTACCCGGCGTAACGCACTTTCGCTTTTTTCCCAAGTAAGTAAAAAATCTTTTTGGTATAAACCGCTGTTTATTTGTTCTACTTCGTCAATTAGTTTTTTTATATCCATTCTTATATGTTTTAATTATAAAAATTCAGTATTATAAACCTGTCAGGCTTGTTTTTGTTATTCCATTGCATAAGCAAATGCCGCATAAAAAGCAGATGCTGTAACCAGATGGTCAATAGGCACTTTCTCGTTAGGTGCATGTGCTAAAACTTCGTTTCCGGGACCAAAACCAATAGTAGGAATACCGTATAGCCCGTTAATGGTAACTCCGTTGGTCGAAAAAGTCCATTTATCAATACGCGGTGTTTCTTGAAATAATTTTTCATACGCTTTTTTACCGGTTTGTACAATTTCATGTTCCACAGGGATTTTCCAAGTGGGATAATATTTTTCCATACCGTATTTTAGCCCTGTCCATGCTTCTTCTTCATAATACAGAACTTCCACTTTACCGCCTAAATCTTTTACAAGTTCTTCTACTTCGGCAACTGCTGATTCTTTGGTCTCGCCCCAAGTTAAACGCCGGTCAAGGTGCAAGTGTGCATAATCTGCCACAGCACAAAGCGAAGGACTGCCCGATTTGAATTCGGAAATGGTAACGGTTCCTTTTCCCAAAAAATCATCATCTTTTAATCTATTATTTAGCTTTTCTATCTCCAAAGCTGCACGTGATGCTCTATAAATAGCATTATCCCCCCGCTCCGGTGCTGAACCGTGGCAAGAAATTCCGTGAAAAATTACCTGCATTTCCATTCGCCCGCGATGCCCTCGATAAATACCAAGATTGGTTGGTTCGGTACTTATTACAAAATCAGGGCGTATTTTTTCTTCTTCAATGATGTATTTCCAACATAAACCGTCGCAATCTTCTTCCATAACACTACCTACAAAATAGATGGTCATATCTTTGTCAAAATTTAAATCTTTTAAAATTCTGCCTGCTGTTACAAAAGCTGCCGGACCACCTTCTTGGTCAACCGAACCGCGCCCGTGTACAAAACCGTCTTTAATTTCACCACCCAATGGGTCAAAATCCCAATTGTCGAGGTTTCCCAAATCAACGGTATCCATGTGTCCGTCAATAGCAAGAATTTTTTTCCCGCTACCAATGCGTCCAATCACATTGCCCAAACCATCAAAACGGACTTCATCAAATCCGGCTTCTTCCATTTGACGTTTTAATTCATGTTGTACCTCTTTTTCTTGCATGCTCAAAGATTTTAATTTTATTAGTTTAGAAAGGTTTTGAGCTGTATAGTCGCGATATTTTTCGGCTAATTCATTGATTTTTTTATAAATATCTTTCATAGAAAAAATTTTAATTATTAATAATATGTAGATTCAAACTTAAAGATTAACTGTATTGATTGATATACAGTTGTTTTAGGTGATTTTGCTGTACAAATGCAGTTTTGCTTTTTTAAAAAATTAGCCGATAAAGTTAGTAGCTTTATCTTGCTTAACAAAATGATTTTTATAATTTCGCACTCTCTGTTTTTTAAAACATATAATTATGAAAACCAAACTTTATTATTTTTTACTTGTATTTTTATTTATTTCGTTTAATTCTTGTAAACAAGATAACGAAAATCTCTCTGAAACGGTTAAATTTACTGTTTTATATACCAATGATGAACACGGCTGGATGGAAGCAACTAAAGAAACGGGTGGCGCGGCTACCATGGCTGCTGCTTGGAAATCTATTGAAGATACAAACAATAATGTACTGATTATTAGTGGTGGTGATATGTGGACAGGACCTGCCATATCTACATGGTTTCGAGGAATTTCAATGGTAGAAACCATGAATGCCATGGGCTATGATGTGGCTGCATTGGGAAACCATGATTTTGATTTTTCGGTGGATACATTGCGTTATCGTGTAGCAAACCAGATGAGTTTTCCGGTAATTTCGGCAAATATTATTGAAAAAAGCAGCGGGAATACACCTGATTTTGTTCAACCTTATATAATTAAAGACATTGCCGGAATAAAACTGGGAATTATCGGTTTAACCACTTTGAGTACTCCTTACACTACTTTTCCTGAAAATGTAAAAGATTATTACTTTATTCCTTATGCGGATGCGGTTGAAAAATATGCTCCAAAACTCAAAGAAGCCGGTGCTGATGTTATTATTATTGTTGGACATATTTGTAGCGAAGAGATGACTGCCTTAGCTCCAACTGCTAAAAAGTTTAATATTCCTTTGATTACCGGTGGGCACTGCCATGAGCGGATAGAGCAAAATGTGGATGGTGTTGAAATAGTTGAATCCGGTGCCAATTTGGAAAATTATGTAAAAGTTGAACTTGAATATTCTTCGGAAACTAAAAACTGCAAAGTGATTTCTTCTACTATTGTACCGAATACAGGAACAGAAAAGGATGAAATAGTTTCGGGTATTGTTCAAAAATGGCAGGCAAAGGCAGAAGTTGCTTTGTCTGAAGAAATTGGTTATTGTTCGCAAACAATTGATCAAGATTCACCGGCAATGGGTAATATGATTTGCGATTCGTGGTTAGTAAGTTTTCCTGATGCTGATGTTTCGATTACCAATCAAGGAGGTATTCGTCAAGATATTCCGCAAGGAAACATTAGCCTAAAAACAATAGTGGGTTTATTGCCTTTTGAAAACTCAATAGTACAGTTGGAATTAACCGGAAGTGAATTAATAGAATGTGTTGATAATTATCTTCTTGGCGGTATGACAACTATTGGCGGTTATAAACTTTCGGACGGAACGCCTATTGAAGCGGATAAAACCTATAAAGTACTAACAACCGATTATTTATATTCTGCTGATGAAGAATTTAAAAAATATGATGATACGCCCTATAATTTATCAGTAAATTATCGTCAACCTTTAATCGATTGGATTAAATCCTTAAATACAAATTCTACAAATCCTTTAAATAATTATTTGGATAACAATCCACGTAGGTAACAAAGCATTAAAAAAAGCAGGGATTTCCCTGCTTTTTTAATATCTTTTTGGAAACTATACGAATATATATCTTTTTATAAAACTTGATAGCTTCATAGTTTCGCTATTTAATAATTTTTATTTCAACTCTTCTGTTTTTTGCTCTTCCTGCTGATGTTTTGTTTGTTGCTATCGGATTTGCAATTCCATATCCTTTGGCTTTTAAACGGGAGCCATCTATACCTTTTGA
>Ga0256840_1000953_pt1 | contig 28529 bp, 22 predicted proteins | sample 355202metaG_FD_185969 | JGI IMG/M metagenome (GOLD analysis project Ga0256840, IMG submission 185969) | Hydrothermal vent microbial communities from Mid Atlantic Ridge, Atlantic Ocean - 355-202 | ecosystem: Environmental > Aquatic > Marine > Hydrothermal vents | place: Atlantic Ocean: Mid... | reverse complement strand
GAACGAAGAAAATTGCGTGTCTCAAAGCTTTCCGGCGGCCAGCGCAAACGTGTAAATGTTGGCGTAGAACTCCTCTCCAAACCGGAACTTCTTTTTGCCGATGAACCGACCTCTGGATTAGATCCCGCATTAGAAAAATCGCTAACCCAGACCTTTCGACAACTTGCCGACGAGGGAAGCATTGTTATTATCACGACCCATGTGATGACCTCACTTTCCTTATACGACTCGCTTTGTTTAATCGTAAAAGGTAAACTTGCCTACTTTGGTCCGCCCGCTGAAATAAAATCCTATTTCAAAGTCGATGATTTTTCGGAAATCTATACACGTTTGGCGGATAAATCACCGGCGGAGTGGAATGCACAATTTAGTAAGAGTTCCTACCACCTTTAACGAGCCCGTTTTGAAAAAGAGCACGAAACTGACAACGTAGAAAAGCTTCTAAAAAAACGACCAATCGGGCGTACCCCGGGCAGGCTTCGTGCACCACAGAGGGTCGCGCCCTACCATTCCAAACAACTTCATCGTGTTGCGAGAAGTAAGTCTGCGGCCGAAAGTGAGTTTAGTATTTTTGATTTAGGGATTTCGGCACGACGAGATTGCTGGATAGCGTAGCGCATTTCGTCGAGGCCACGGGTAGAGTGCGCGTCAGATCCGAGGACGACCATTGCCCCTTTTTGACTCACGTACTTTGCCATCTCGGCATTGAGATCTAGACGTCCTGTTGATCCGTTCATTTCAAAGGCGATCTTGTTTTCAATCGCCGCGCCAAGGATCAGATCGAGGTCGTAATCGTAGCCTTTTCGTCCGCCTAAAATTCTGCCTGTTGGGTGGCCAAAGGCGTTGAGGTATCCCGAATGCATAGCCGTCAAAAGACGCTGATTCATGTTCTCTTTTTTCATGTTCATCCCAGAATGAATCGATCCAACGACCCAATCGCAGACCTTGAGAAGCTCTAGATCCATGTCCAAAGAACCGTCGCTCAAGATATCGACCTCGATTCCTGCCAGGAGTGTAAAGTCGCTATGCTTCTCATTTTCTTTTCGAATTTCTTCGATCTGGGCTGCGAAGCGATCGGCCGTCATGCCACCCGTAACAGGCACGAAAGCGGAGTGATCGGTGATGGCGATATAGGTGTAGCCGAGGCTTTTGGCCTTCTCGATCATTTCTGGAATCGTATTTCTGCCGTCCGATTCGAGGGTGTGCATATGCAGATCGCCCATGACGCTGGTCTTATCAATAAGTTCTGGGAGTTTACCATTTAGGGCGTTCTCGATTTCGTCGCCGCCCTCTCGAAGTTCGGGCGCGATCCACGGCAAGCCGATAGCGCCGAAAATATCTTCCTCGGTTTTTGAGGCAATATATTCTTCGTCCGATAGACGTAAAACGCCGTACTCGTTGATGCGCAATCCCATTTTTTTTGCGCGAGATCGAATCTGAATATTATGCTCTTTGCTACCCGTGAAATAATGCAGGGCCGCGCCAAATTGCCATAACTCGACGACGCGAACATCGACCTGGGTTCCGCTTTTTAATCGGACTGAGGTTTTAGTATCTCCTCTTACTAAAATGTTGTCGACTTCTTTGAGTCCAACAAAGGTGTCAAAGACGAGGGTGTAGTCTTTTGAGGCGACCAAAATATCAATATCCTTTGAAGTCTCGCGGCCTCGTCGAATAGACCCCGCGATTTCGATTTTCTGGATGCAATCCAATTTTGATAAGGCCGCGACAATAGATTCTCCAGCGGCTCTGGCTAAAGGAAGCGGGATTCTATCGACGCTCGTATTTTTGAGGCGAATGACTTCCGATTTTATTTTGTCTTCTGTCTTTTGACCAAGCCCAGGTAGGGCCGAAATCTGACCCGCTTCGGCGGCGATTTCCAAACTTGCAAGGTCACAAATTCCGAGTTCATCATAAAGGAGTTTAATACGTTTGGGTCCAAGACCTTCCACACGTGTGAGTTCTAAAATACCATCGGGAAAATTGGCCAATAATTCCTTATGGGTCGGCGATTCGCCCGTTTCATGAATCTTATGGAGCTCGCCTGAAATACTTTTTCCGATGCCGTCGAGGCTCGTCAGGTCGAAGCCCTCGTCGATGAGTTCTTCGATTTTTTCGGGCATCTTTCGAATCGAACGCGCCGCGTTTTCAAAGGCACGACTTTTAAATGGACTGTCGCCCCGAATTTGGCGAAGGGTGGCAATGGATTCGAGAATATCAGCGTATTGTGCGTTGTTCATGCCTCTCCTTTACACGCAACTGCCAGGCGTAGACAAGGGGGGGCTTTGTTTTGTTCCACACAAAAAAGTGTTTAAAGGTCTTAGTTTTTTTTCCACTTCTCTCCATTAAAAAGGGCCTCAATGCGTTCGTTAATTTGCAGCTCATAGTCTTCTTCACCCTCCACTTGTCGGGGAAAAGTGTCCTTTGAGCGAACAATGAGCTTAACAAATTGTGGGTCGAAGAGCGCGTTGGGATCTGCGCTCAAGTGTGTGATTCCCCCCAAATCAGGATCGGAAATATCGACCCTCGGGATCGTTGAAAGCGTCCGGGAAAAGATGAATGGCAACCACGCTGAGATCTGGCGTACCCGTGGATGGGTGAACGTGAATGGGAAGGTCTTTACGGAGGCCGCAATAGCTAAATAATTCTGTACCTGAGGATACTTCTAGAACCCTTTTTTCAGATTCTGGATCTTCATTTATGGATGGATATATTTTCATGGGGCCTCGTTGGTTTACCGGAAAAATATCACACCCGTCGAAGAAGGCAACGTGCCAGCCTGTGTGTTTTCAGCTAAAGTTCCTCCTCTTAGAGGGCCATAAAAGAACGACAATCTCAAAATCCCATACTAAAAAAACGAAGACCCTCACCCAACGATCTTTTCTTTGCGCCAGAGGAGGAAGGAATACACAAAAACCAATAGCGAGCTCAACACGAGAAGTAATATCAATCCCATCGTAATCACGCTGCTTTGAACGAACACACTTGCAAGGGTCAAAACGCCCAGCACGACATAAATGCGGCCTGCAAAACGATGGGTTTTATCCCAAATCCCGTCTCCGCTTAAGGTCCATCGGTTACGAATGCCGAACAAGAAATTACTCGAAATCTTCCCTAAATAATTCCCCATTACTATAAAAAGAACGCCCATCGTAAGACTAGTAATAGTAATCATGTTTACTATATAGCCTGCACCAGAGGCGACAAGCGCGATGTGTAGAACCAAGAGCAAACCAATCTGAGTCGCCCAAATCAATTTATAAGCTTTGTTCGATTTTGATAAATTCTTTTTCCGCGGTTCCACTAGCGGCCCAATAGTCATGAAAAGGAGAGAAAAAAGCATCGCCCCCGGTAGAAGCAACAAGCCGAAGTTTTTGCTACTATAACCATCGATTTCTCCGTGAATATTCCAGTGGGTTGGTATCTGTTGAGCGTCCGGAATATTGACCCACCCCCAATAAGAGACAGCCAGCGCGACCGCCAATAAAAGGATATGTAGGACGAGAATGCCTGTGTGTTCAAATTTATTCTTCTTCATTTTCATCTCTCGGGTTGACGCCAAACATATTCATCATTGCCCACATCGCTTCTTCGAGAACACTAATGTTGAGGCGATAGAAGATATGATTGCCGCGTTTATTGCTTTGAATTAAATCGGCTTCTTTTAAAACCGAAAAATGCCGCGATAGGGTCGGTTTACTGAAGTCAAAATGCTCGGCGAGCTCACCGGCCGACAACTCTTCTTCACGTAAGAGTTGTAGTACTTTTCGTCGCGTAGGGTCTGCGAGGGCTTTAAATACTTTTGACATCAGGTCTCACCTATTCTAGTTAGCTGTTTAGCTAAATGGCTAACTGAAATATAGTCCGCTCTTTTATTATGTCAATCCTTTCGCGGAAAAAGTAAAAGCAGGTTCTAGCAATGAAATAGGGGCCAATGATTGTTTTCATTTTTCGCGTTTTTGAAGGCCTGATGTTCTCAAACACACGCCTTCGCTTTTCTAGCTTTACAAACCCCCCTAGTTTCAAATATCGATATACAAATTTACAGAAGAGAACCTCATGAAAAACAATATGCTCTTGTTAGCCGCGATTTCGATGTTGGCAGCATGTTCCAGTCAGCAATCCCAGCCGACCGTGACTCAGGATGAAAAAATAGGAAAAGAAACGACGATGATCAAAAAAGAAAGCTTCCCCTCGACCGAGCGTATTGATGTCGTAAATACTCTGCACGGCGTTGATATTCACGACTCCTACCAGTGGTTAGAGGACGTTAAAAACGAAAAAGTACAAACCTGGATGAACGAGCAAGATACCTACACACGTGCAGAATTGTCCCAACTTCCCGAGCGCGAAATGTTGAAAAAACGTTTTGCCGAATTGTATTATGTGGACAGTGTTAGGGCGCCGAATAAAAAAGGAAATCGTTTCTTCTATTCTCGTCGTCATGCCGACAAGGAGAAGGCGATTTACTACTGGCGAGAGGGCGAAGAGGGTGCCGAGAAAATCCTGCTCGATCCCAATACGATGAGTAAAGATGGTTCGACCTCTGTCGGTGGTGTGTACCCATCCCGCGACGGAAAAAAAGTTGCCTATACTTTGCGTGCAAAAGGCGGCGACGAGTCGACGATGTATTTAATGGACGTCTCGACCGGAAAAGTTTCTGATATTGATATTATTCCAGGCGCAAAATATGCCGGTCCTTCGTGGACACCCGATAGTAAGGGATTTTACTATACTTGGCTTCCTGTAGATCCAAAGATCTCGACATCTGAACGCCCTGGTTTTTCCGAAGTGCGCTTTCATAAACTCGGAACTGATCCTCTCAAAGATGAAATCATCAAAGAAAAAATCGGCGATGCAAAGAAATTCCACGGTGTGGATTTGTCACGTGATGGACGTTATCTGCTCTATTATGTTTGGCATGGTTGGACAGCAACGGACGTCTATTATCGCGATTTAAAATCAAAATCTAAAAGCTTTAAGCCGATCGTTGTCGGAAAAAAATTCCAATATTCTATCGAATCATGGAAGGGAAACTTCTACATCTACACCAACGAGGGGGCGCCTCGCTTCAAAATAATGAAGGCCTCGGCGAAGAAACCAACGCAGGAAAACTGGAAGGAGATCGTAAGCGAGTTTAGCGATGGATCGGTGATCAAGAACTTACAAATCGTCGGCGGACATGTGGTTCTTACGCTTTTATCCAACGTGTACAGCAAGTTACGCGTTCACGATCTCCAGGGGAAACTCGTTCGCGATATCAAGCTGCCAGGTATTGGCGCGACGTTTGGAATGACCGGCCAGCCGGATAGCGATACTGCCTATTTTGGCTTTCAGTCTTTCACTGTTCCTTCTCGTATTTTCAAAACGAAAATTTCTACCGGTGAAGCTGATTTATGGACCAAGGTTGAGGTCCCTATCCAACCTGAAGATTTCAAAGTTGAACAGGTTTGGTTTACTTCTAAAGATGGCACCAAAGTACCGATGTTTGTCATCACGAAGAAAGGGATAAAAAAAGACGGAAGTACACCTTTTATTTTGAGTGGTTATGGCGGATTTAACGTCAGTCTCTACCCCTATTTTCGCGCGAGTATTTTTCCATGGCTTGAAGCAGGTGGCGGTTATGCGATTCCCAACCTTCGAGGTGGCGGCGAGTTTGGGGAAGAATGGCACCAGGCAGGCATGCGAGAAAAGAAGCAAAATGTGTTTGATGATTTTATCGCCGCCGCAGAGTATTTGATCGATAATAAGTACACCCAGAGTTCAAAACTTGCGATCCGTGGCGGTTCCAACGGTGGACTTTTGGTCGGCGCGGCGATGGTCCAACGTCCCGATTTATTCAAAGCCGTTATCTGCGCAGTCCCTCTTTTGGATATGGTTCGATATCACAAATTCGGTAGCGGTATGACCTGGATTTCTGAGTATGGTTCGGCCGACAATGAGGAGGAGTTCAAGTATATTTATGCCTATTCTCCCTACCACCATATTGTCGATGAAAACTATCCATCACTTCTTATGTTGAGTGCCGATAATGATGACCGCGTCGACCCCATGCACGCTCGAAAGTTTGTTGCCGCGATTCAACATCACTCAAAAAGTGGTCATCCTGTTCTTCTACGTATTGAAAAAAATGCTGGTCACGGTGGTGCTGATTTGATTCGAGAATACATTCAAACCGATACAGATACCTATTCCTTCCTTTTTTCTGAGCTTGGGCTCAGGTAGACGTAGGTTCGATATTTAGCAGATTAAGAGTGGAACTTTGAATTATTATCTTTTAGAGTTCGATTCTAAACCTTAGGCTAGATATGAAATTCATCATTATTTTGATTCTCTTTTCCTCGTTCAGTTGTGCAAGTAGTCAGCGGCGTCGCGGACCCGATTTTTCGAATATGGAACGTGAGGAAATCGAGAGTACGCCCAAGGATACCCAAAAAATAAAAGAGCCCCCTGCTCAACGCGGCACGATCGAATTGGGTCTAGAAGGCGAGGCAACGACGGAGACGATCATCGAAAACGGTGACTCGGCTGAGGTTCCTGAGGTCGCGGAAAAAGTGAAAGCCAAATTATTGGATGCTCCAAAAATTAACTGTGAAAAGTTTCCAGATCACGAAGACTGTAAAAAGAAAAAGAGGGATAATGATCCCAATGAGTTGATCTTAGGCGCTCAATCCGCGCCCGAAACGCCTTGAATCGACAGCGCCGGTCGAGCAGCCTCGAAACCTAACCCTCTACTACCTCACCTTCGTACTTTTCTTGGTCGCTGTTATTCGCCGCCATCGTAGGGTGCTTGCGCACCTTTTGGGAGAACATGACATCATGGATTTAAAGATGTCGCGTGGAGCACCCTGGGTTTCGCACGTTGAATCCGGTCGTCGCGGAATATAGATTAGGCGTCAATAAATGGAAACATCTCAATATTGTATTGGCACTGGAGAAGGACAATGCGCTCTAAGCGACCTGATTTTTTCGTGTAAAAGGCAAAGGGGATTGTTGATTAAATCTGCGATCAAATCCTGCGCGGGACGTCCTTTAGTTGAAATTGATATGCCCTTCGGGTTCTACTTCAGTGCGCTGATTGAGCGTATGACGAAGGTTTGAAATCATGTCATAAACGATACGACGCGTTCGGTTGATATTTCCCAATGGGCGGTGTGCGGGAAGGGTATGCCACGGATTAAAAGAAAGGTTTTCACAAAATTCCATCTGCTCATCGCTTGAAAAGCTTTGCTTGGGAATGCGGATTTGGGCTACTTTTACATAAGGCGATTCGACCGTCTCCCACTCGATGGTCGCGTCTTCAATCGGCGTTGAAATCGGATCGATTTGACGCTGGAGTAAGAATTCAAAACATTGATCTTCACTGGCAAGCTGGTCGACCAAGGTCTGTCCAAGAAAGTTGTCATCGCGATCTTTTGGCCAACCTGATTCGAAGTCTCCACATGGACGAACGGAATATTTTACCGCCCTGCCCGAACCCAATGCATAAGGCGTCGTGCTCCAATATTGTGTGATCGGGCTAGAAGGTTTTGCCAAGGCAATACTGAGCAGATTCTTCAACTCGCGAAATTTGAACTTCAGTGGATTGAGCGATAAAAAGAAAGTGATAGGATTTCCATCAAAGGCTTTGGTTGAAAACTCCAAATAGTCCGAGGGTGTTCTAACGAAAAAAGATTGACCGTTGATGAGTAGAAAATCTTGGGTCTTTTCTCCCTTTTGCTTTTCAAGAACTTTTTCGCCAGGGACTTCCATAAGTTTTAGTGCAAAACCACGAGCGTCTTTTTCCTCGTCATTTTGAATGGCCGGGTTTCCATTTGAAAAACGTATCCATGCCGGAAACTCGCGGTTTTCAGCAAAGACGCCAATTTTTTCATCTTCTCTTAATGCGCTGTTATCGACGTCGACAAAAGCCTTCACACAACCGTGGGATTTTGCGTGAGCATCACGGCGGGCAGTCATATCTTCGTCAAATCTTTCCCGGACGAATTGCTCGGACCGCTCACCGATCTGGCGAGAAATTTCATCTTCACCTGGTACTAAAGTTTCTTGGCCTAAGGTCGGACAATATCCATTGGCCAATGCGTGCTTTTCCAATGCGCGAAAGGTAAAAAAACCTACAAAACTAACGTTGTCTAAGTCTTCTACTGTTTCGAAATAATGGTCGTCTGCGCTGCCGAGCTTTCCGTCTTCGCCGATTTTCTTTTCCCAAATCCGTTTTGCTGGAATCTTATGAACGACATCGAAAAGTTCCTCCTCGCTACTTTGATTCACGAAAGAAAGGACACATATCGCCTCATAACTTAATTCTTTGATTAAGAAGGCATCATCTTTGCCCGTGTTTTCAGAAACAAATCCATCATTTTCTGCATCGGGGGGAAGATCTTCAGTATTTTGCGTATCTGCGCCACATGCGACCACGAGTAAAAACAAAAATGGGAAAAATTTCATTTATTATCCTTTAAATTAAACTGCCCTAAAAACAAAGAGCGTGTCACTTTCGCAAACGCTTTTACATCAAAATCTTCTTGAGAGGCTCGCCTTAAATCTAAACCAAAAATCATCGTAATCATGACTTCGGCCACCATTTTTGGCGCCAGATCGGGATCGATTTCCTTGCGATCTTGCGCTCGCGAAATCGGATCACTTAACGCTTGAACGTAACGCTCAAAGAGCACGTTGCCTGCCTCCCGAAGTTCTTTTCTCATGATACCGGCCGACCACATTTGGGCGTTGACCTTCGATTTTTGGTCAAACATTTCTTCGCCAAAACCGCGTGTATAACTTTCGATGATTTCCGACAAAAGGGTGCCGATTTCAACATCCTCTTTTGTTCTGCGCTCCAGGTGCTCGACATAATCCTCGGTTCTGCGCGCACATAACTCGTAAACGATCGCTTCCTTATTCTCAAAGTAGGAATAAACCGCACCCGAACTTAGCCCCGATGCATTGAAAATATCTCGCATTGTCGTTTCGGCGAAGCCTTTCGTCGCAAAACATCGAAAGGCCGAAGAAATGATTTCTTCTCGTCGCGCTTTCTTTTTTTCTTCGGAGATCTTTGGCATAAAGGTCTTATAAAGAACGAACGTTCGTTTTACAACTTATTTGGGCTTATTTTATAAAATAAATCAGAAGAGCGATAAACCGAGTTCCCGCCTTACTTGAAAATAGTGTTCCGATATCGAAAAGGACAAAAGGTCTTCATTCTTTTCGATCAAGGGACGACTCCCAATGACGTGATCGCTATCCCTGAGACATTGAATTGATGTCTCAACATCTCCGGACACGAGAAGTCCAAAACGGGAACTCGAAAAATCGGCAAGATCTGTCCAAAGACTCAAATCCGGGGGAGGCATTTTTTCAAGAGCTCGCCCCATGGCCTGCAATTGCATTTTTATCGGTTTGGGAAGTTTTTTGAGACATTTAAACACGGCTGCGCCGTTTTTCCCCGCCGAGGGTTTACGATCCAATGCAAATTCGAGCGAGCTCAAAAAGAACAAATTCAAATGTTCAACAGAAAAACCAGCATGGGCTAGGTAGAGTTCCGGACGTAAACCTGCCAACATTTTCCCGCACTGAAAAGCTGTCATATGAACGTTATGGGGAGCTGAAAAATTGGATCCCACGAGAATCGAGGGCGGGTCGCAAAACATATTTCGTAGACCTAAGGCGTGGTCTTTTCTCAAATAAAGTTTGGTAAAAGGTTGGGGTCCCACCAAACTAGAGAAATAGGAAAACATCTTTGTAAAACGATCGTGCGGGCGGGTCTGATCGACTTCTTCTTTTTCCGACACGCCCCAATCTTTCACCGTTTTTCCGTAAGGGCCGCGAAGCGCATAGGAAATGACGGCCATAAAGGAGCTCACGCTGCGATCGAGTTTTTCGTGATACATTCTTTCCAACAATTCCGGATAAAAATTCCCCGAGGCCATCTTGAGATTGGGGGAGATATAACGCGCAAGAAAATCATGACTCTCGCTATGGGTACTGCCCCAAGATTTTAACGCGTTTGCGACACAGAATGCTGCATCGTAATTTTGCTCATTTAGATAGGAGTTAAAGAGCGCTTCAATGGTCTGCAGATGCAGTGGATTCTGCGCAATGGCGGCACGTAATTTATCGATTCCACCCGAGCCGCCACTTTTCGAGTAGAGTTGCGCCAAAATAAGCGTAATTTCTTGGTTGCCTGGTCGAAAAGAGCCCGCTGTTTCAAAGGCCGTAATCGCCTTGGGCGTGTCACTTAGCCGGGTACGGTAAAGCTCTCCTAGATTTTTGAAGAGAAGAAATTTTAGATCACCATCCTTTCCCGAACCACCCAATTCGGCGGCGTCTAAACGTGCGAGCATTTTTAGGTAGGCCCGTTCCAGGCCTCGCCAGAGTTTGCGATCGGTGAGGATGCGATCGATGGCCTCGAAGGCTTTTAAAAACCCTGGGTTGGTATCCAACGCAAGATTGAAATAGTGAACTGCGCCCTCAATGTTTTGAATCTGATCTCTGTAAATAATCGCAATCGTGTAGAGGAAATTACTTTTTTTCTGTCGATCTTGTTCGAGTTCGGAAAGGGTCTCGATGACGTGCACCAAGGGTTCCCATTTTTCCAATTTTTGTAAAATTACCAACTGTTTTCGAAGAACGCTCACACTATCGGGATGGTAGGAAAGCACTTTTTTATACGCCTCCATCGCAAAGTCGGGACGGTTGGCCTCCATCCAAATATCACCAAGTTCGATTTGGATTTTTTCTCTTTCATTGGCGTCGGTGGTCAAGGCGATAATTTTCTCCCTGCTATCGATGCGTTGAGAGAGCTTTTGCTGGTCGTCGCTAAGATTGCGATACATGAGCCAGGATTGGAGATCTTGGGGAAGCAAATGAACGGCGTGTTGCACCCACTCCCAGGAGAGATTGAATTCGTTCTGATGGTAGGCAGCACTTGCGGCAGTTCGAAACAAGACGCCTACATTTTCGTGTGCGCCGCGACTTTCAATAACCCGCTTCAATACGCGTAGCGCTTTCTCGAACTCTTTCTCCTCAAAAAGCGCCAGACCATATCTGAACGCGGTGTCGAAATTTTGAACATCAAGTTCATACATTCTACGGTAGACCTCCGACAAGGTATGCATAGATGTGTTGGATAAATGAGCGCTCAAAAGGGCGCCATATTCGGTCAAGCGTTGAAGGAGGACCTCCGGTCCAAGGGCGGTACTTTCTTGATCTAGACGTCCCAATAAACGTCCCAACAAATCCAAAAGGAAGTCCGGCGTATCCGAAACTGCGCTCCTGTGAATGCGTTTGTTGAGCGCTCCGATATGACGGGGATCTTTTTTGAGCGCATTTGTCCACGATTGGCGTGCCTGCGCATAGTCGTTTTTTTGTTCGAACAATAATCCCTGTTGATGAAAATACTGGGCCCCTTTTTGTCCTGGACTATCACGGGCCGCTTTTTCGTAAATGGCTTCAAGTTGGGTGTTGAGTTCCTTCTTGTGTCGAAAATCCACCGCTGTTTGAAGGCGCAATTCGACATCTTTTATAGACGCATCCCAGTCGCCTTGTTCTTGATAGAGTTGTCCAAGGGCCAGAGGGATTTCGGGATCGTGAGGGAAGGCCTTCGCCGCGTTTCGAAGGTTGGCGGTGGCCTCTTCAAATTTCCCCGCCTCGATCGCAATAAGTCCGAGTTTTTTGAAATAAGGCGCAGCCGATTCTAAAGAGAGACCCAAAAGCTCTTTATTTATGTGTTCGACGAAAACGGGTAGGGACTGATTGAGACGCGCCAGTTTTTCGAGCTCTTCATAGAGCGAACCCAAACTTTCCCCGTTAAGGGACGAAACCAGAATGAGGTAGGCACTTTCGAAATCGCCAAAGCCCTCAAAAATATCCGCGGCCTTTTTTTGATAGCCAATATGGGTAACCAGTTCTGACTTCTGTCCGTCCGCTAAATCCAAATAAAAAGACGCTAAACGCTTAAGCGAATCTTCATCGCCCTCGCGCAGGATCGGTTCCAAACGTAGAAGAGCGGGTTCAAAATTAGGAAACTTTTTAAGAATTTGAACGCAATAGGATTCGACAAGGTTTTCGCTCCCTGGAATGGAAAACATGTCCTCCCAAGAACGATAGGCGAGTTCTACGTTGGAAAGATGTTCTAGATAAATGGAGCCCAACTCTTCGAGTATTTCTGTGCGCTCAACATCACAACGATGTTTGTTTTCTTCTTCCAACACTTCGACAAGTTCTGACCAACGCCCTTCTACGAGCAGAAGGTTTCTTCTGTTTTCAAAATCTGTATCCAAGTTCGGCAACCTGCTTGCATCTTTTTGGGCGTTTTACCCCTACATTTGAACACTTTACACCTCCAGTTCTATGAACGCAAGAAATTCACTGCCAGGTAGGTGCGTTTTCCGGGCCTCCCGTTAAGTAAGTGTTTTTACTATTATCGCGATGACTAGGATCGTGCTTTATCGTGTTTTCGGATTAAGCCCTCTTGGGTAGTGGAGGCGACCAATTGCCCATCTCTGGAAAAAACGCGTCCCCGTACAAGTCCACGCGCACCGGATGCTGAGGGACTGTCGATGACGTGCAAAAGAAACTCGTCCAACTTAAAAGGACGATGAAACCACATCGCATGATCAAGCGTTGCGACTTGCATATTGGGCGAAATCCAGGTCTCGCCGTGCGGTAAAAGTGAGGTGGTTAAAAAGCTATAGTCGGAAATATAGGCCAACATATATTGATGAAAGGCTAGATTATCTGGCAGTTCTCCGGCCGCTCGAAACCAATACATGCGCTGCGCTTTTTTGGGACTTAAATCACCAAAAGGGACGGGATCACAAACGCGCACTTCAAAAGGGCGCCGTCGTGCAGCGAGGCCCGAAAGGTAATCAGGAAGTTTGGCGGCATATTCCAAAACGCGGTCTTGATCATTCTGAAGGGTTTCTGGCGCAGGCGCGTCCGGCATTTTATCGGCGTGTTCAAATCCACTTTCTTCGATCTGAAAGGAGGCCGACATATTAAAAATGGCGCGTCCTTTTTGAATCGCCACAACGCGTCGGGTCGTGAAAGAACGGCCGTCGCGAATACGATCGACTTCATAAATGACCGGTAAATTTACATCGCCAGAACGTAAAAAATAAGCATGTAAAGAATGAGGTTTTCGGTCTTCGGGAACGGTCTGCACGGCCGCAGAAAGAGCCTGGCCGAGAACTTGTCCACCAAAGACGCGACCCCAACCCAAGTCTTGGCTCTGTCCTCGAAACAAGTTTTCTTCAATTTTTTCGAGCGCCAAAAGGTCGATAAGTTGGTTTAAAACTTCACTCATGAAAGTTGCAATTTGGGTTTTCGGGAGACCACATTTTTATTGAAATCGCCTTCGTTGGAAATGCGCCGTAAAGCGAAGTAGGTGCGAAAGCTGCTAAGATCGCGTTCAAGGCTAGAGGCGCCGATTGTAATAATGTAGTATTGCTTACTATTTACAATGACGCTTTTGGTGGAGATTTGATTCGGACGAATGCGCTTCAATATGTTCAGCTTTGCAAAAAGAAGTCGGCAGGTACTGCCCTGAGAAAGCTTTTCAACTTCGGAGGCGAGCACTTTATAGAACGCGATGTGATCTGTATCGGAGGCGCTGATAAGGTGTCCCTTTGTATCGACAAGTAAAGCGCTTTCTAAACCAAAGTCGTCTTTTAATTGTTGAAGTTGGTAGTGGATAGCCAGATCGGGAACGTGACTGCGATGGGTGCGATGTTCTTCTTGATGCATTTGCGCTTCCTTGCGAAATAGTCTCCCTTTCAACCTAGTAGGGAACCCAATAAAGGCAAAAAAAAGTTTTGAAACCACAGCGTAGGGTATTAGCTCTAGTCTAGTTTAGTGTGATCATTTTCGGCGGGTTGAATGAAATGAGGTTTCTTCTTTGGAATGAAGAGAAATCCCCTAGCCCTTTCCTAGAGATGTTTTCGGCCGGATGATTACAAAGATGATTATTTAATTGTAAAAGGGATTTCTTATCAAGATGAATTCGACAAAGAATTGAACGATATATTGTGCTTCTGACCCACACATTTTTTTCCAGAATCGATTGGAACATTGTTGTAGGGTAGGTGGAACGCACCTACTTTCGGCACTCCATTTCATTATTCAACGCGATGCCAAAAATCGTTGATGCCAAAAAAATGGACAATTAAAGAATTGAAGGAAGAATAACAGGAATGAAGATTCCTTTTCCGATAAAAGTTTTTCTCTCCTATTTGATAATCCTCAGTTTCGTAGCGATACCAATAGGGCTCTATCTTGCCATCTCATTTTCTGACCAAATGGTGGAGCAACGAAGTCTTGAAATCATCGAAAAGACCGAAGCTCTAGAATCATCTTTGGAAGGACTTGCGCCCCAAGAACGCGTCGTTTTTTTACGTCAATTGGCGAGCGTATATCCTGAGGATATTTCGTTTTTTGACGCGAAGGGTGGAACTCTTTTTACCTCGAATTCTGAACTTAAAAACATTAGATTACAAAACCCCAAAAAAGTCATAAGGCATTTTTCAAAAGGCATGGAATATGTTGTCGTAACGCGAATTCTTCCCAAATCCAAAGACGCGATTCAGCTCGCCTACCCGCTTTCAAAAATCACTTCTTTAACGGCCAAACTTGTTGGCGTTTTTCGGAATGCTTTGGCGGCAGCAATTACGCTGGCATTGCTTTTTTCTCTTTTGGCCTCCTTTGTTTTCCTGCGTCCCCTAAGACGTCTTGTGAAGTCGGCGAATGCACTCGCGGAGGGGAAATTTGATGCTACAGAAAAATGGGATAACAATGATGAAATTTCCGATGTTGGCCGAGCGCTCAATGCCTTAGCCCTTAAAATTCGCGTGAAGCTAGCGGGGGCCTATGCCGCCGAAAACATCCTCTCCCAGGTGATCGAAAAAATGGACAATTGTGTTGCGGTGTTCAATGACGAAAATGAACTCATCGTTGCAAGTGGTGTTTTTCACGAAGAGCTCAATGGCGAATTTTCGGAGGTTATTGGAAAGTGGACGCATTCTAAAAAGTGGGCAAAGGCGAGGCAAGCGGCTGAGCTTTCAGCGAAGGGCATTGCGCTTAAATGGACCAAGAAATCGCTCTCCTTGGACTTGGAATTACACAAATTGGACCACGGTAGGAGCGCGCCTTTTTGGATGCTTTCACCCGTTGATAATTCTCACGTGCGTCTCCCCGAACCCGAGGACTGCGAGGTGATAACGATTGCCTCCTTACTTCAATATTTTGATGAAAAACTTGATATAAGGGGACTGGAAGCCAATATCGATTTTGACATCGAAAAAACGGTAGTGGACCACGCCAACAGAATTCCTCTTGTTTTTTCGATCGTTTTCGCGTCGTCAAAAAGAAAGATGAACGTAAATTTCGAAAAATACTTTTCGAAGATATCAGTCCGAATCGATACCGTTCTCGAAGATGCCGAGCTTCAGTTGTGTCAGGATTTACTTCGTCCGATTGATAGCGAAGTGAAAATCGACCATGATTCTACCATCATCTGGTTGCGACGTGCCTGAGCAGTTTAGTAATAGGACTTACAAAGATCTAAATCTAAATGCCTTTATCAGAGATTCTAGAACCCTTGAATTGAGAAGATATTTAGGAATTCCGGGACCCGAAGAAACCAATATTATTCGTACCGATCATTACTTTTTTTTCTCACGTAGCATCGGGCCTTTGGCTGCATCGTGGACCGAAGAAGAGTTTTTAAAATCGAGTCATGTCTTTCTTCGACTCCAAGCAGACCAGTTGTCACTCGATCAACTGGGAGATGTTAGAAGTGCCATTCATCCTGGACGTATTCTATTGCGCCGTGCAGGGGAATTGCTCGAACCGATGCCCAACGATCTTGATTCGCTGGCTGCACTTGCACAGTTATATGGCGCTGAAATTACGGATGCCATAAAAGCAGAATTCGTGAAAATAGGACGACATCGAAAAAATCCTAAGGGACTTGAGGACGAGGTTAGACATCTTTGCCTTCGTTTAGAAAAGGTGATCGATGCCCTGCGTCGGGTGCGCCGAGAGCTCCTTTGTTTTGAATCCATTGCTCCTCGAATGGTTCACTCTTTGCTCTTTGCCGAAGAATATATTTACGCCATCATTGATGAACGTTTTTCAAAATTTGCAGACGATATTCGTTCGAACCAGCGACTCTACGATGGCAGTGCGGTCGTTGTTCGGGTCGATTTGATCGTCAAAAAACTTCTTTCAGAAATCAATCATAGGCGGCGGCAAATGGGATTTGTGCGTGTTTCGGACAACGACGAAAACTATGCTTACCGTATTAGCCTACTAAAGAAGGAACTCCAAAAAAGCTTATATGTAGATACGCGGCCCAGTAAAAGCGAACCCTTTTTTGCAAATGGAGCGGCGATGATTGCGGCGGGTTTAGCAGCGATTTGGGCAACGATTGCACAAGTTCCTCTGGTCACCGGTACATGGAATAAGGTGGAGACCTTCTACCTTCTTTTTGGTGCAGTGTTCGCCTATGTTTTAAAAGATAGAATTAAAGATTTGGTGAAAAAGCGCCTTTTAAAACGGTGGAAAAAGTGGGATGTGGCCCATGATTTTGGCGATAATATTTTGGAGCATATGGGGGTTGGTAAAGTCGCCGGCCACGCGAGCGAAAGGGTGAAATGGGTCTCTGATGTGGATTTGCCAAAGGATATTCTTTCGCTACGCCAGTTCAACAGAACGGTTCGCGGTTCAGGTATCGAACGCGAAGATGTCCTTCTTTACTCCCGACGTTTGGAGGTGCGTGGTACCGACACGCCGACCCAAATTTCGAAATTTGGCATTCAATCGATTTTACGTTTTTCTTTCGTTGATCTCTTAAAACGCTTCGACGATCCGGAAGAAACCCTGTGGTATTATGATGAGGAAAAGAAACAGTTTCGTCATACAAAACTTCCTAAAGTGTATCATCTCAACATTATTCATCGAAGTGTTGAGGAGACAAGCGCGCGCGAAATATTAAGTCGTACGCGTGTTGTTCTGGATAGAAACGGAATTCGGAGAATTGACGTGATTAACCTTTAGCATCGATGGTACAGATGTAGGCCCAGGCTTCTTGAATTTCGGACTCTCCAAACACCCGAACACCCTCTTCTTCTAGGACCAGGGTTGTCCTTCCTTTGCCATCAACCAAGTGTCCCGAAAAAGTCCCATCGTAAACTTGCTTACTAGCGCAAGAGGGACTTCGTTCTTTTAAAATGGCGACCTTAATGTTGTTTTTTCGAACGACCTCCAGACACAACGCGGCGCCTTTTTCAAAGGCCTGTGTGACGTCCTTTCCTGACTGGCTCAGAATCAGCGTCCCAACTTGCTCGGCAGGTTCGCGTGGTACCGGGAGTCCCCCTAAAACCTCTGGGCAGATTGGGACAAGTCGTCCTTCCTTTTTCCATGTTGAAAGATGATCGTCCAAAAGGGCTTTGCTTCTTCCGTCGTAACGTACGCGTTCGCCAATGAGGCAAGCGCTGATCAATATTTTTTCTTTCATGGACGCCAATTGTACAGTTGTACTGCAATAACAGGATTTCTGAGCCAATGCGATTTTCTTCTTTTATTTGATACTTGATTGGCGCCGGAACAAGTGTGTCTACCGTGCAGAAGACGTATTTTACGAGGCTCCTAAAGTTGAAAATCCCTTGTACGCCTTTGCTTGGATATTGCCAAATTTATCGAATACGGCAAGAAGGTGAGTTTGGTTTCCAAGCTCTCAAAGCGCGTTGCACAGTCTTGATCTCGTCAAAAATTCTCCTGAAAAGGATGTCGACCAAAGGATTCATCCGTTTTCGGCCAGGTTAAGGCAACCTATTCCTTCTTCGCGAGTAGGTTTTGATCTTCCACAAAAAAAACGACAATGCCGCAAAAATCTTTTTCATCTACTGATTTAGAGTTTATTATGACATTTTGAGTACCTTGTGGTTGAAATGAATCAGCTCTTTTTGAACGACGACTAAATTCGTGATCTCGCTAAATTTTTGCAATTGAAAAATAAGGTCTTCTGCGTTGTGATAAACTGACCGACTCAACCTAGAAAGACTAATGCTCTCCGAATTAAACATAACAGATAATGCCTTAGCGATTAACGCGACGTTCAAGCCACGATCGTACATTTCTTTCTGGAATGATTCATTACTTAAAAACACTCGAATAGAAGGATGAGTTGCGCTGGGCAAAATGATTTCTGAAATTTGATTTCCTGATCGATCAACGGGTATTTGGGCATATAGGCAGTCTTCCATTTCCTGCCAGTTCACGTTCAGCGGCCCGCTCGGTCGAATTACGTTTTCTGCCAACGCTTGTTTGCCGTTCATTAACTCATTCAATCTAACATCCAAACTGATGACATCTGGATGGTTGACATAAGGGGTATGTACAAAAACGTCCGGTTCTTGCCCAATGCGGTATGCGCGATCGGTAGCTTGATTTTCTTTCGCTGGATTCCAAGTGCGGCTGATGTGAAAGACATGGTTCGCATTTGTAACGTTTATTCCAACTCCGGCAGCAAGGGGCGATAACAGTAGAACGCCGAAGTCCGATTTTTCTTGAAATTTTTCAATAATTTTTGTTCTCCCGCGGGTAGAAACCGCACCGTTGATCGTTGGAACATTGATATCAAATTTTAACCGCATTGCCGTTCTTAGGAGATTTTGTACGCCGATCCGGTCACTAAAAACGATCGCCCGCTCACCTCGTTCCTTTATCTTTTCAAGCTCCTCAATCAAGTATATAAACTTCGCGCTCGCGTTCACTATCTGATTTACGTCGTTAATATTTGGTTGAAGGTTTAAGAATTCAAGCAATTTTTCAGAGATTCCAAAAGGGTGTGCACACGTGGTCAATAAACCTTGAATCGCCGGCAATGCACATTTACCGCGACATTGATGGTAGTCTAAAACGCCGAGGTAAACCGACTTCTGAAAACTGGTCATTCGGAGTTCCCGAACATAAATATGTTTTTCTGGGAGCTTTCCTTTTAACGCCTCCTTCTTTGTACGACGAAGATAGTAACCCTCCATTTTTTTAAGAAGGTCTGATGCTGCTGATAGATCGTTTTGTTCAATGGGTTCTACATACTCTTTGTTAAAGTCTAAACTACTTCCCAACAATCCAGGAGAGGCGAAATCCATGATAGCCCATAACTCGCCCAGACGATTTTCAACAGGTGTGGCCGTTAAGGGTAAACGAAGTTTCGCTTTCATTGCCCGAGCTGCAGTCGCACGTTGGGTCGCATAATTTTTAATATATTGCGCTTCATCACAGATCATCATTTGGAAAGAAATAGGACCTAGGAGAAACTGATCGCGGCTCAAGGTTTGAAAGCTTGTAAGAACAATATCGGCTTCCTCAATCTCGTTGGGATCAGAAGTTCGCGAAGGTCCCATGTGTTTCACGACTTTTAAATTAGCATCAACGAAGATACCTAACTCTGTCGACCAATTATTGATTACCGTTGTCGGAGCGACAATTGGCGTCGGTCGAAGTTGTTTCTTTTCAAACATGTGGGCAATCAACGCGGCGACTTGGATTGTCTTTCCGAGTCCCATATCGTCGGCGAGCAAACCGCCAATTGAGCCTTCATGGTTATCCCATAGTCTTCTCAGCCAAACATAACCAGCGCGTTGATGTTGATAGAGTTCGCCCTTAAAAAGACGCGGTGTACCATAACTTTCAAACTGAGATTGAAGCTCTCGATTAACATCAACTGCATATTCTAACTCATCACGATTGTCTGCAGAATCTAGAATGACACGACCCAAAGGGGCTGCTGATTTTTCTTCGGGTATCTCGAACAAAGGCTTTTTAGTTCGATCAAACCAATCGCTTCTTATGCGGCCGATCAAACCCCCTTGGCATATTTGGCAGTCTTTTCAAACCCCATTTCATTTCTTAGTTATTGATTTTCTTCTGGTATTTGACAAGCGGAGAAGTTAGAGCCACGATTGTATCGCATCTTTCGTCCTCTTATTCGGGTAGGATCATGTTCCGTACAATCGATATTCTGGTCGTCGACGATGATGCAGATATCCGCCATTTCTTTGATCTACTCTTAACCAAAGAAGGGTATTGCGTTACCACCATCGGGGATCCCTACGAGGCGATCCAGCTCATCAAAAAAGATCCTAAATTCAAACTTATTTTGTTGGATATTCGCCTGCCCGGTTTAACCGGAATCGAGGCTTTGGAAGATTTGAGAACGATACGGCGTGACATCCCCGTTGTTTTAATGACCGCCAATCCTTCCATGGAAACCGCTGTTGAGGCGATGAAATACGGCGCATCAGATTATATCGAAAAGCCCTTCGACAATGATGTTATTCTGAAAACGATTGCACGAATTTTGGAAGAAAAGGGGTATTCAAACGATGCGCTTGAAGCGTTACACATCGCCATTGGAGCAAAGTTGCGAGCCGCTCGACAAGCCAAAGACGAAACCTTAAAAGAATTATCGGTGCGAACGGGTCTTTCTGTGAGTTTGATTTCTCAGATCGAAAGAGCCGAAACCTCGGCTTCGATTCGAAGCCTTTACCATTTATCGTCCTGCCTTGATGTTTCACTTTCAGATCTCTTTACTTTCACCTGATCCAGATGAACCCAAACCCTATGTATTCGATCACATGCGTACCAAGTGCTGATATTTTAGAGCTTCGCACAAAGATACTTCGCCCCGGTCAATGGCCCGATATTGAGCGATACGTTCAAGATGATTTCGAAACAACCTATCACTTCAATGCGCGCGATGAGACACAAACGATTGGCGTGGCGACTTTTATACGCCATCAACCGCCCCAAGATTTTGATATTCCGATTTTTTTAGAATTGGGGGCCATTCAACTTCGCGGAATGGCGGTCCATGAAGACTATCGACGCTGCGGCGTAGGCGCAAAAATAGTAAATTTTGCTACAACCTTTTTGGTTGAAAGTGGTTTTTCTAAAAACACCTTATTATGGTTTAACGCCCGCCAGGGGGCGATTCCTTTTTACGAGGCCTTGGGCTTTAAATGTGAGGGAGATTTCTTTAATGTTCCAAATATTGGTCCGCATAAAATCATGTGGCGCCAACTCGGACACACCTCATGAATCAAAAAATACATTTTCCTGTGATCGATTTTCATGTGGATTCCATTATTCAACAACGTCTTTTTGGCTATCGCGTGACACGACGCCATAAGGCGAGAAAGAAAGGCCAACGCTTTATTTGGCATGCCGATGTTCCTCGTATGCTTGATGCCAAATATGCCGGGGCGTGTTTGGGCATTCACTATTACCCCTTCGAAACTGCGGCGGCCTGGTATGAGATGTTGCAACAAATCGAGTATCTTGATGGGAGCATCAGCGAACATGAGAAAGTGTTGCGCGTCCGGCAAAAATCCGATTGGGCCAAGGCAATCGAAGATGGGAAATTAGCGTTGTCGCCAGGTGTGGAAGGGGCGCACATGCTCAATGGCGATATTGACCGCGTTCTGGAACTCAAAGCGTTGAATATTTCTTACTTAACATTGGCTCATTTTTCCAAAAATTCGGCGGCTACTCCTTCTTTAGGAAGAGGCGCAAATGAGCAAGATCGTCTTAGCGATTTTGGTGTGGACTTGGTCGCTGCATTGGACGAGGCCGATATTACGATTGACCTTGCACATGTCAACACGCCCGGTGTTTTGCATGCTGCCTCTCTTTCTAAAAAAGCACTTTTTTGTACGCATACCGGCGTGAAGGGTGCCCACGATCACGCTCGAAATTTGAATGACGAAGAAATGGATGCCATCAAAGAATCCAATGGTGTGATTGGGATTATGTTTGCGACGAATTTTTTAGCGGGCGGCAAAGCCAATAGTGATCGAATTGTCGATCACGTCGAGTACGTGATTGATAAACTTGGTTACCAACATGTTGGCATTGGTTCAGATTTTGATGGGTGGGTTCCCATTCCGCAAGATATGGCCGATTGCGTTGATGTTCACAATATTGCCGAAATCCTGAAGAAGAGAGGATATGAGGATGAAGTGATTGAGGCAGTGATGTGGAAAAACGGATTCGAGATGCTTTCTGGATTACGCGATGCGTTGTCGGATGAAGAAGAATAGATCCGGTCGTTGAGCTTTGTCCGAGTTCGTCCGCCAACATAGAATTTCCTGTGCTTGAAGAATAGATCAGGGCGGCGAACTTTGTCCGAGGTCGAGCACCCCAACATAGAACTTTCTCATTATCCCCTACACCACAACTAAATCGCTCGCCAGCGCCAATATCCAGAAATTCTACAGTGGGAGGCGAACTTTCTCCGTTTTCGTTTTCTCCCCAACAGAGAACGAGATTGTCGGTTCTGATGGCGCAATGATGTTCATGGCCAGCGCTAATCTGTTTAAATTTGCCAGGCGGCGCCTCGGTTTGACCACTCGTATTGTCATCGCCGCAAGAGGGAATTGGGCTATCGCTCACTTCGAGTGCCATATCAGAACTATTGTCGTTTCTATTTTGGGAGCTCGGGGAACGAAGAAGACTACGCGAAGACAGGAAGAGAATGAGAATGACAAGTCGCACGATTTAGCTTGTTATTATTGTTCGTCTTATGAGAATACCCGAACAAAGAAGATTCTCAAACCTCATCTATTTTAGAACTAATTTCGAGATTCGCACGCAATCATCGCGCTGCATTCTTCGACTTTTGAAAGACGAATGTCTGCACAAATGCTCTCATGCAAAGCGTTTGATAGGGTATTAAGGCAGGTCTGAAGCACCTTAATTTCACAGTCTTTAAATCCCTTAAAAAGCTTTCGATCTTCGTTACAAAAAAGAAGTGCATCGGTATCTAAGGGGCCTCTTTTAGGGCATTGAATAGTCTTTGGAAGATCCTCAAAAGGACCTTCTACCGACTCGCAAAATTCCTCGCTTTGGGAGGGCGTCAAGGCGGAGAGTTTTTGATTCTCAAACCCGTCATCGCCATCTCCTCCACAAGAATAAATGAAGCAAAAAAAAATAATCCATATTTTTTTAAAGGACATTTTTGCTTATCTATCTATACGGAGGCGAGCGCATCTGCGTAAAATTTGTCGAGAACATCTTTGTATTTTGCCTCAACAACTTTACGTTTTACTTTCATGCTCGGCGTTAGTTCGCCGGTGGTGACATCGAAATCGGCATCAAGAATTGCGAACTCTTTGATCGTCTCATAACGTGCCAAAGGTTTATTGAGCTGGTCAACATATCCTTTTATTTCGTCTTTCATTTTTGGGTGCTGGGTAATCTCAGCGTAAGATAGAGAGCTTAACCCGTTTTGGGAGGCCCACATTTTAACACCATCAGCATCCAAAGTAATCAAAGCCGTACAGAAGTTTCGGTTATTACCATGAACAAGGATTTGAGAAACGAGAGGACAGATGGCTTTGAAGGCGCCTTCAAGTTGCGCGGGAGCCACGTATTTTCCACCTGATGTTTTGATCAAGTTTTTAATTCTATCGGTGATCTTGAGACGACCCATCTCATCAATTTCGCCTTTATCGCCCGTCATTAACCAACCGTCGACAAGTGTTTCTGCAGTGACGTCTGGACGTTTATAGTACCCGCGCATAACACCACGGCTTTTGAATTGAATTTCTCCTGTATCGGGATCGATTCTAACTTCGGTGCCTTTAAGCGGCCGCCCAACTGTTCCAAATTTATTTGTACTCGGAATATTTACGAAGGCGGCAGCGCTTGACTCGGTGAGGCCGTAGCCTTCCAAAATAAGAAGTCCGGCGGCATCGAAAAATTCTGCGATTTCTCGGTTTAGAGGCGCTGAGCCGGAAATGAAGAAGCGAATTTTTCCTCCGAAACGCGCACGAATTTTCGAATAAACGAGTTTATCAGCGATCGAGAATTTAAGCGCTAACAATCCACTAGGCCGTTTTCCCTGTTGTCTTAATCGCGATACTTCGCGACCGACGTTAACCGCAAATTGGAAGATTTTATATTTTGCGCCGCCAGCATCTTTGGCACCGTTGACGATTTTATTATATGCCTTTTCAAAAATTCGAGGGGCGGCTCCCATAAAGGTGGGTCTAACCACTGCAAGATTATCAATAATTTTTGTCACGGTTCCATCGACGGCGGTTGGAATACCGAGGTGAATCACGATCACCTCTAGAACCTTTCCGAAGGAATGGGAAAGCGGCAACCAGAGGAATTGCTTATCGTCGGGGCCCAGTATTCCCATTTCATCCATACCTTCTGCGGTGAAGAGCCAACAATCGTGAAGGAGTTCGACGCCTTTGGGTTTTCCAGTCGTTCCTGATGTATAAATAAGCGTGGCTAATTTATCGGGCGTGATACGATCGATAATCTCATTGATATCGTTTTCCTCCAACCAGGCTTTTCCTTTTTCCTCAAGGTCGGCGAGGGTAATAACCCAACCATCATCGCTACCCTTGCCATCAATATTAATAAGATGAATGACGTTGGGTATGGTCTCTCGAATTGAAGAAATTTTCTCCGCTTGGGCGTCGTTTTCAACAAAAACGAGCATAGAATCGGAATTCTCAATAATATAGGAACTATCTTCAGCGGTGGTTGAAGGGTAGATGGTCGTCGTTGCAGCGGCCGATATCATATTTGCCAAATCGATGAGGATCCACTCGACGCGGGTACTGCATAAAATAGCAACCCGATTCTCGTCTTCAACGCCTAAGGCGCGAAGCCCGCCAGCGATGAGTTCTGTTCGATCCCATGTTTGTTGCCAGTTGATGGAATCCCAAGTTCCATTTGTTGTAGGAAAAGAAAACGCCTCGCGATCCGGTGTTTTTTGTACGCGAGTACGAAGCATGTCTGCGACTGATTGATAACCCATTCCAACTCTCCACTTAGAAAAAATATTTCAGACAAGCTAATGAGCTAATGACAAGTGCGCAAGTATCTACAATTGAACAAAACCTTTTTAGGTGAAATAGTTGAAGAATGTGGTCTTAACCGGGGAAAAATTTCAGAATGCAGGTTTAGGCTTTCTATTTCAATGAATTGATTTAAGGTCAAAAAGAGTCATCCCAAAAGGGAAGCCTTATAACATTTACGCATGAGAAAGATATGTCCTTCGAAAAAGCGCTCAGTATAGTAAAATCAACTACTATTGATATGGAAGAATTAGAAGCCCTTCTGGACGCGATGTCACATGATGAACGGTTGGCTTTAACACGTGCATTTTCTCCGAAGATCCAAAAAAATCTCTTCGCTGCGGCCCAAGGGCGATCAGTGAGCATCGAACAAATCGTTCCGACCACAGACCTGCGCAAAGAAGTCATTCACGAGGGCATGAACACGATGCCGCTTTTTCGCATCTTTCAAAAACGATTTGCTCGACCTGAAAAAAAAGAAAATCGCGAGGCGGTGGGCTTTAACTACGCGCCTCTAAAAAGTGTTACCGGTCCTGGGTATTTTGTTGGCGCCGAGGACAAACTTTCTGGCGAATTCGTGATTGACTATACCCAATTGCCCACAGAGAAAGTGGACAGCTGGCCGAAAATTTTGAGCAATAATTCGAAGTTGGGATTTTTAGTTTGGGGTGGGATGAAGGATCGTTTGCGTCGCCTTTCCGATCACGTCACCATTGGACGTGCGTATAAGAAAAAACCGATGAATGCCTATTTCGTTCTCTGTCGCGTCGATTGATCAATTGAGCATTTCTTTGGCGGCCTCTCGCGTCTTTTTGGTCACACGCGACCCACTTAACATCCTGGCGATTTCATCCACACGTTGATCGTCGGTCAAACGACGAATCATTGAGGTTGTGCGTCCCTTAATTTCTTTCTTTTCCACGACGTATTGATGATCGGCGCGGCTGGCAATTTGAGCGAGGTGGGTGATGCAGAGAACTTGATGCTCAACCGCTGTTTTTGCGAGTTTATCGCCAACCTTATCGGCCGTAGATCCGCCAATGCCACTATCGACTTCATCGAAAATATAGGTCGAAATAGAATCTTTTGAACTATGAACTGTTTTTAACGCGAGCATGATACGAGATAACTCGCCGCCACTTGCGATCTTTGCGATGGACTTGGCTTCTTCTCCGATATTAGTGCTAACGAGAAAGGTGACTTTATCCAAGCCTCTAAAACTGAGTTCGATCTCCTCAAAATCTAGAACAAATTGGGTTCCTCCCATATTGAGATCTTCGAGTTCTTTTTCGATCGCCTTCCGCAATTTTTTCGATGCTTTTTTACGTTTTTCTCTCATTTTCAGCGCAAGTATTTGGGCGTTTTCCGTTGCGCTCTTAAGAAGAGATTGGAGCGCATTGGAGCGCGATTCGGTGTTTTCTAGAAGGTCTAATTCTTCCCGCATGGAATGTGCGTAGGCGAGAATATGATCGATATCGCCGCCGTGTTTTCGCTCCAAATGTTTGATGATTTCGATACGTTCTATAGCCGAATCGAGGACCTCGGGATCTGCGTCCACCTCTTGATGAATACCACTTAAGGCACGGGAAACATCATCAATGCTCACTTGAATTTCAGAAACAGATTTCGTGATATCGCCTACTCTATCGGTCCATTGAGAAAGTTGAACAAGATTTTTGGATACTTGAGAAATGAGAGAATAGGCGGAAGGATCTCCATCGTACAAAAGAGTTGAAATCTTGGAGACGAAGGTATCCACTTTCGATGCATTTTTGAGTACGATAAGTCTTTTTTCAAGCGTTGCTTTTTCGCCGCTAACCAATTCGGCGCGATCAATTTCGTCGAGTTGAAACTTAATATAATCGATTCGATTAAGTCGATTTCGAATATTCTCCGATAATTGATTAAGTTCTTTTTTCAAGCTGGAGCAGGTTGTGTAGGCGGCCAACATTTTTGCCCGGTTTTTTTCCAGCCCCGCATACGCATCAAGAATATCCAAATGGCGATCGGCTTGCATGAGAGAAACATGTTCGTGCTGACCACTAATATCTACCAATCCCGTACTTACGTCCGACAAAATGGTAAGCGTTGTGGCACAGCCGTTAACGAAAATTTTATTACGTCCGGTTTTTGAAACAATACGCTTAATAATCAATTGCCCCTCTCCGGCGGCGATACCTTTGGTCTCAAGAAAGATATCAATATCTTTGGTATCGAACTCAAAAATACCTTCGACCTCGGCACTTTTCTGACCGGTCCGGACAACGTCTGTATTTGCACGTCCAGCAAGGATGAGGTTTAACGCATTGATAATAATTGATTTACCTGCACCGGTTTCACCCGTGAGGACCGTTAGACCCTTCTCGAATGGAATCTCGAGAAAATCGATTACCGCAAAATTTTTAATTAAAAGGTGGCTCAGCATAATATTCTTCTGTCATACCCCTAAAAATTCGACAATAGGCATTTAAAACAATGCGAAGGGATACTCAATAAAATGGTCTTCCCCTTCATTTCTAAAACTCAGGTTTTGGGCGTTTTCCAAAATACAATCTGTGAAACTGGGGTAACGTAAATCCACGTTTGGACCCAACTTTAGATGGGTAATTTTGCCCCCTTTTTCGGCCATCCATTCTACGATAATGCGACCCTTTGCATTCGGTTTCTCTTTTTTAAGTGCGTCGAAACAGGCGAACACAACAGGTTTTACTTTATCGATACTACGTTGTCTCGAAAAACGGATGATATCGGGATCTTCGGGTTTGACATCAAAAGCGCGTTCGATGGCCTCAAGTTCTTCTCTACTATTGGTCGCCGCCCAACGCGGATCCCCCAAAACACGATCGTTAATGGGGTCCGAATAGGAAATGCTTCTTGTTGGTGTTTCTCCGCCAATCGTTCCCTTTTTGTCGAGGTGTCTCTCTTCAAGGTCCTCGCGAAGATCTTCGTTTCTCTCTCTCCGATCTCTCTTATCAAAGGTGAAGGAGGGAGGAGGGGTGTGTTTTTTCTTCATCTTCTTTTTTTCTTTTGCCGCCATTTTCTTATTCTTCACAACGTACTTTGGCTCATGAACACCAGCCATAAATGCGCCCAAAATAAGGAGAAAGAAAATGCTTCCAAAGACAGATATTTTTACTTTATTTGACAAGTTTTTGCTCCTTACATTGCCAATTGTACACGTTATCGTAGACTAGAAAGGGTAACCGATTAATAAAGTGTATTTTGAGTTCAAAGAGCTTTCAACCAGGATTTGTCTTCGCGGGAAGATATACTATACGCGAAGCGATAGCTGATGGAGGAATGGCGCGTATCTATAGGGCTTGGGACGATGTTGCAAAAAAAGACGTTGCGATAAAACGTCTTTATCCCTACTTTGTTGCAAACGAGATTGTTCGAAAAAGATTTATCAGCGAAGGCAAGATTCAACAAATTTTGGATCATCCTAATATTGTCCGCGTGACTGAAATTATTGAGAAGCCAATGCTGGCCATCGTTATGGAATTGGTTGAAGGTGAGACGCTCGATGAACATCTTGCCAGACGCGGGTCGTTGGAAGAAGCACAGGTTTTGGATCTCCTTCTGCCCATTCTTTCCGCCGTTGGATTTGCCCATAAACGCGGCATTATCCACAGGGATATTAAGCCGAGTAAC
>Ga0256840_1000952_pt1 | contig 28531 bp, 27 predicted proteins | sample 355202metaG_FD_185969 | JGI IMG/M metagenome (GOLD analysis project Ga0256840, IMG submission 185969) | Hydrothermal vent microbial communities from Mid Atlantic Ridge, Atlantic Ocean - 355-202 | ecosystem: Environmental > Aquatic > Marine > Hydrothermal vents | place: Atlantic Ocean: Mid... | reverse complement strand
GCTATCTGCTAAAGTAGGTTGTTTGTGTATTTTCATAAGGTAAATATACAACTTTATACTTTGATTATCAAATGTATAACTATGTTTTTTTAAATAAATTTAGAATGTTTCCCCTTGCAACGGTCTTATATTACATTCAGCTTCAGCTGATAGATATTATATTGGTTACATTTCAAATTTAGAGGAAAGATTAAAGAAACACAGGTCAAAAAACAGAGGCTTTACTTCGATTGCAAGTGATTGGAAAATTGTTTATACAGAAGAATTTTTAACCAAACAGGAAGCAATGCATCGAGAAAAGAAAATAAAATCGTGGAAAAGCAAAATAATGATACAACGATTGATATCTCAAAAGCGATAGCTCAGTTGGTTCAGAGCATCCCGATTTAAATCGGGAGGTTCGGGGCGGACGGAATCCCTCATCGCCCACAAAACCGAAAGATATTTTATATCTTTCGGTTTTTTTTATATGGTATATTTTGTTTACATATTACATTCAGCTTCAGCTGATAGATATTATATTGGTTACATTTCAAATTTAGAGGAAAGATTAAAGAAACACAGGTCAAAAAACAGAGGCTTTACTTCGATTGCAAGTGATTGGAAAATTGTTTATACAGAAGAATTTTTAACCAAACAGGAAGCAATGCATCGAGAAAAGAAAATAAAATCGTGGAAAAGCAAAATAATGATACAACGATTGATATCTCAAAAGCGATAGCTCAGTTGGTTCAGAGCATCCCAATTTAAATCGGGAGGTTCGGGGCGGACGGAATCCCTCATCGCCCACAAAACCAGAAGATATTTTATATCTTTCGTTTTTTTTTATATGGTTTATTTTGTTTACATATTACATTTTAGAGTCTATAGAATAAAAAAAGCCACCTAAAAGGTGGCTTTTGTAATAAAATCTCTTTATACTAAAAAACAAATTTTAATCCAAATTGCATTTGCCATCTAGATAATAAACTTGTATCGTATGTAAAGGTAGAAGTTTGCGTTGTATCAAATGAATATGTTGGATTTCCTGAACTATCAACTGAAACACCAATTGGTTGTGTGTTAACCGGAATTTGTCTTAATCCCCAATTGGAGTTAAGTAAATTTCCAAAATTTAAAATATCTAATGTAAACTGTATTTTTTTACCACTTTCTTTATTTAAAAAGTAATCTTGTGCTATTCTTACATCAAAGTTGGTGTACCAAGGTCTTAATTGTACATTTCTTTCTGAAAATTCTCCACGATGTGCATTTAGGTAATCGTCTTGTTTAATGTAATTATCCAGAGCTGTTTGCTGTGCCAATTGTTGTGTGGCATTTCCTGTAAAGTTCATTAAAGCAATTTCAGAAGTTGTAGGGATGTATATTAAATCATTTTGAGAAGAACCATCGTTGTTAATATCTCCTCCGTAAACATAGCTAAATCTTCCTGTTTTAGAAGCTTCAAAGAAAGTAGCTATAGAGGTTGCCCATTTATCATTATTGTAAGTAAATTTTTTGGTTGCAGAACCTACAAAACGATGTTTATGTCCAAATTTAGAATAACCTAATCTTGGTTTGTTTACATTTCCGATTGTTGGATTTGCTCCCCAAGTTGCATTAGTAATCTCTTGAGTAGGAGACATCGCATCTTTTGCGTCTAGATAATTGTATGCAAGACTTAAACTAAGATTATTTTCAAATGTTTTGTTTACTTGTGCGGTAAAGTTATAAGTTCTTCCTAAGTTAGTGTTGGTAATAGACCATGCATTGTTAGAAATATCAGAAGCTTGATAAATAGGTCTGGATCCGGGACCGTTTAAAGAACCTGTCGGGCTTTTAAGTCCAATATTTTTTGCAAAAATAGCATTGATATTTTTAGAATATACAAAATCAAAAGTAGTAGATAATCCATGTTTAAATTTTCTATCGTAACCGATACTACTTCTAAATACTTGTGGGAAAGTAAAATCAGGATCAACAACGGTATAGAAAAAAGAGTTTACATTTTGTACCTGGTTACCAATCCATACAAATGGTAATCTACCGGTAAATACACCTAAACCTCCACGTAATTGTTGTTGTTTATCACCCTTAACATCCCAGTTAAAACCAAATCTAGGAGAAATCAACCATTTGTTATCGTTTGGTAATTTAGTGCTATCGTAGTAAACAGGATTTCCATCTTCATCATAATATTGAATAGTTGGATCATAAGCAAAACCACTTCTATCAATATTTTCTTGAATTTTTTTCTCGGTATCAAAAAAGTCCGGTTTATCCATACGTAAACCAAAAGTAAAGGTAAAGTTATCAGTTACCGAAAACTCGTCTTGTGCATAAAATCCTATTTGGCCAACATTAGTTTCGGCTAAAGCCCATTGTCCGTTTGTTGGATCGTTGTCGTTCATAGCAGCATCAATTGCTTGTGCTGCGGCAAAATCGGCAGGTAATTGTGTAGGATCATTAACTAAGTCTAAAAATGCTTGTATTGGATTAGCATCTGTTGAATTTAAATTAACTGTAGGAAAGAAAACACCTCTTGCACCATAAGTTCCTAAGTTAAACGAGTTGTCAAATTCAAATTTTTCAAAGGAAGCACCAAGTGTTACAGTATGATTTCCTAAATAAATTTTAAAATTATTGGTCGCTTGATAAACTTTTTGGTCTAATCGGTTGTGGATAGAAAAAGGTTCGTGTCCTGCAATAATATACGGTGAACCATCCATTAAGATAGTAATAGTTGGTGATGGAGGTGAAAAAGGCGTTCTAAAATCATCAAAATGTGTGTAACCAACTTGTAAATTGTTAGAATATTTATTGCCAAATCTGGATTTTAATTCGATTAAAGCAGATTGAATGTTGTTATTTATAGAATATCCTGCATTTCTATATTGCAAGGTATTTCTGTTTGGCCCTCTATTAAAGAAAGCTGTTGGATGTGCCGGTTTATCTCTAGAGGCATTTAATTGGTTGTATGTAGCAGATAAAGAGTGGTTGTCGTTAATATTCCAATCTAATTTTAAAATAAATTTTTCATTATCTGTTGCGTGAATAATATTTTCATAACCTCCGGTATCATAACCTAAAGTAGCCAAAGCAGCTGAAACAGCATCTAAATCAGATGCTAAAACACGAGATTCATTTGGTTCTAAAACACCATCGCCATTATTTGCTTTAAAACCGGTCATTAAGTCGTCTCTTCTTTCAATTTCGGCGTTGGCAAAGAAGAATAATTTATTTTTAATTATTGGTCCTCCAATGCTGAAACCACTTTGTAAATGTTGTAATTTTCCTTGAAAAATTTTTGTGCCTGCAATTTTATTACCGGTTAAGTTTTGATTTCTGAAAAAACCAAAAATACTTCCGTGAAACTCATTGGTACCGGATTTTGTAACTGCATTTATCGATGCTCCGGTAAATCCGGAAGAAGTAACGTCAAAAGGAGCTAATTCTACTTGAATTTGTTCAATTGCATCCAATGAAATAGGTTGTGCGTTAGTTTGACTTCCCGGAGTTCCACCATCTAATCCAAACGGATTGTTAAAAATAGAACCATCTAAAGTTAGATTATTCATTTTGTTGTTTCCTCCTCCAAAAGAAGTTCCGTCTGATGATGGTGTTAAACGTGTAAAATCGTTTATAGAACGGGAAATAGTTGGTAAAGCCTGGATTTTTTCTCTACCGATATTTGTAGAAGCTCCGGTTTTACCACTGTTAATTAAAGAATTTTTTGTGGTAGCATTTACAACTACTTCGTCTAATTTTTCGGCATCTTCTTGTAAGACAAAGTCCAATTTTAATTTTTCACCTAATTTAAGGTAAATATAGTCTAAAGTTACCGTTTTGTAACCAACATAACTTACTGTTACTTTGTAAGGACCACCAATTCGCATATTAGCAATATTATAAGAGCCGTTAAATTGTGTTACAGCTCCGTAAGAGGTTCCGGTTGGTGCGTGCAGTGCAACAACACTTGCTCCTGCAAGAGGTTCGCCACTTGTGTCTTTTACTGTTCCACGCATAGCTGCTGTGGTTGTTTGTGCAATACCTGAGAGTGATAAAGCAAATAAAATAATACTAAAAAAGAGAAATTTTTTCATAATGTGTAGTTTAATTGTTTTGTTTAAGGTTTATTTTTACAAAGTTAGCTCAATTTATATCTTATTTTCCATATTCGTATAACTACTTTTTAACATTTTATTAACCTTTTAAAAAGTTGCTATTTATAATCTTTTGTATCGTATATTTTTAGTAAATTTGGTCTTTATTTTTAAAACGAAAAGATAATGAGAAGAATAGCAGAATCCGAATTGATTTTAAATCCTGATGGCAGTGTATATCACTTAAATTTACATCCTGAAAATATAGCCGAAAACATTATTTTTGTAGGTGATCAAAATCGTGTGCCAAAAGTTGCCAAACACTTTGATAAAATTGAGTTTGAAACCCAAAAAAGAGAATTCAGAACAATTACCGGAACCTATAAAGGAAAACGTTTTAGCGTTATTTCTACAGGAATCGGTCCTGATAATATTGATATTGTAGTAAACGAATTAGATGCATTGGTTAATATCGATTTAAAAAATAGAACTGTAAAAAAAGAGTTAAAATCCTTAAATATTGTACGTATTGGAACTTCCGGTTCTTTGCAAGCAGATATTCCGGTAGATAATTTTGTTTTAGCTCGTTACGGTCTGGGTTTTGACGGCATGTTACACAGTTATAAATGTGAGCATATTTTAGAAAAAGATTTTGAAGATGCTTTTATTACACATACCAATTATAGTCCAAGAAAAGCCCGACCTTATTGTGTGAAAAATTCTAGAAAAATTGAAGATAAATTAATTTCCGATGAAATTTTTGTAGGAGTAACTGCTACTGCAGGAGGGTTTTACGGTCCGCAAGGTCGTGTATTGCGTTTGGCAATTCAAGATCCTGATTTAAACAGTAAAATAGATTCTTTTAAATTTAATGGCGAGCGAATTACCAATCTCGAAATGGAAACTTCAGCAATCTATGGTTTGTCAAAATTATTAGGTCATCACGCCGTTTCAATGAATTGTATTATTGCCAATCGTGCCAACGGTACGTTTAGTGCAGATCCATATAAATCAGTAGAAAAACTGATTAAATATACATTAGATAAATTAGCCGAATAAGACTAAAATATGCAGCCAAAGCAATTAAATGAGCTATTGCAAAATATCGATATCTACCTTTTAGATCAAATTCTAAAAGGTAGAATTTTTTCTAATATGAAAATCTTAGATGCAGGTTGTGGTACCGGCAGAAACAGTGCATGTTTGATTAATGAGAAATTTGACCTTACCGGAATCGATTCCGATAAGCAGAAAATAAATCGTTTACAAGAAAAATTTCCGGAGAATAATTTTTTTGTTTCCGATGTAAAAAAGATGCCATTTAAAGAAGTACAATTCGATTATATTATTTGTAATGCAGTATTGCATTTTGCAGAGAACACGAATGATTTTTTTAAAATGTTAACCGAATTGTTTCGAGTGTTAAAACCGAAAGGTACTTTGTTTATTAGAATGACTTCTGATATTGGTATTGAAAATAAAGTAAAAGAAATAAAAGACGGTGTGTATAAAATCCCCGACGGTTCGACTCGTTTTTTACTTACCAAAAAAGTATTAAAAACGTTTAAACAGAACTTTAAATTTGATTTTATAGAACCTTTAAAAACCGTAAATGTCAATGATTTACGGTGTATGACTACCTTAGTTATAAAAAAGAACTAACAAAATGACCAATTATATTATTCAAAAAACCGGTTTACCGGAAAAAAGTGTTGTAAATACTTTAAAGTTACTCGATGAAGATTGTACTATTCCGTTTATATCAAGGTATAGAAAAGAAATGACCGGAAATTTAGATGAGGTACAAATAGGAAATATTGCCAAATTAAAAAAGGAATTGGAAATTCTGGAAAAAAGAAAACTGGCAATTTTAAAATTGTTGGAAGAACAACAAGTTTTAACCGAAGAATTAAAACAAAAAGTAGCAAAATGTATTACACTTCAAGAGTTGGAAGATGTGTATTTACCATACAAGAAAAAACGTAAAACCAAAGCGGAGACGGCTAGAAAAAATGGTTTAGAACCTTTGGCTAAAATTATAATGTCGCAAAACAATCAAGATATCGATTATCTCGCTTCAAAATATCTAAATGAGTCGGTGAAAAATGAGGATGATGCTATCGAAGGAGCCGGACATATCATAGCAGAATGGATAAATGAAAATATTGGTGTTCGTAATGCCTTGCGAAAATTATACGATAGAAAAGCGGTTTTAAGTTCTAAAATTACTTCTAAAACTAAAAAATTAGCATCCGATAAAAAAGAATTTGAAAAAGCTCAAAAATTTAAAGATTATTTTGATTGGAATGAAGCTTTGAATCGTATGCCATCACATAGGTTATTGGCTATTTTACGTGCCGAAAATGAAGGAGTTGTTAAAGTAAAAATTGAAGTAGAAAAGGAGGATGCTTTGCAATTAATCGATAGAAGGATTATAAAGAGAAATTCTTCGGCAACAGCCTATTTAGAGCAATTTATTGAAGATGCTTTTAAACGATTATTGGCTCCGGCAATGGCAAATGAAGCATTGCAAAAAGCAAAAGAAAAAGCCGATGATAAAGCAATTGATGTATTTGCTAAAAATTTAAAGCAATTGTTGTTAAGTGCTCCGTTGGGTGAAAAAAGAGTTTTAGCTATTGATCCCGGTTTTAGAACCGGTTGTAAAGTCGTTTGTTTGGATGAGCAAGGTAATTTTATAAAAAATGATACTATTTATCCGCATCCACCACAAAATGAAATAGAGATAGCAAAGAAAAAAATAAAGAATTTAGTTGAAAAATATCAAATTGAAGCTATTGCTATAGGCGACGGAACGGCATCTAGAGAAACCGAAGATTTAGTAAAATCCATTTCTTTTTCTAAAAATGTTGCTGTTTTTGTCGTTAGTGAAGCCGGAGCATCTATTTATTCGGCTTCAAAAGTAGCAAGAGAAGAGTTTCCTGATTTTGATGTAACGGTAAGAGGTGCAATTTCCATTGGAAGACGTTTACAAGATCCATTGGCAGAATTGGTTAAAATCGACCCAAAATCAATTGGTGTAGGGCAATACCAACACGATGTAGATCAAAATAAATTAAAGGAAGAATTAGAAACCGTTGTTTCCGGTTGTGTTAATTTGGTTGGCGTTAATATCAATACGGCAAGTAAATATTTACTCACTTTTGTTTCCGGAATAGGTGAGAAGTTAGCGGAAAAAATGATACAATATCGTGCTGAAAACGGTTCGTTTAAAAATAGAAAGGAAATTAAAAAAGTACCAAGACTAGGTGCGAAAGCTTTTGAACAAAGTGCCGGATTTTTACGTATCAAAAATGGTGATAACCCTTTGGATAATTCGGCTGTACATCCAGAAAGTTATGCTGTTGTAAAAGCAATGGCAAAGAAATTAAGAATCAAAGAAAATGAACTAATTGGCAATAAAGAAGCCTTATCTAAACTTAATTTACAAGAATTTGTTACCGAAAAAATTGGGTTACCAACATTAACCGATATTGTAAAAGAATTAGAAAAACCCGGATTAGATCCACGTGAAAAAGCAAAAGAATTTCATTTTGATAAAAATATTAAAACCATAGATGATTTGATTGTTGGAATGGAGTTACCCGGAATTGTGAATAACATCACGGCTTTTGGTTGTTTTGTATCCATCGGAATTAAAGAAAGTGGTTTGATTCATATTTCAAATTTATCGGATTCTTATGTTAAAGATCCAAATGATATTGTGCAATTGCAACAACATATAAAAGTAAAAATATTAGAAGTAGATACAAATAGAAAACGAATACAATTGCAATTGTTAACATCGTAAAAAAAAAGAGGTTGTGTATTACGATACACAACCTCTTTCCGATTAAAATGAAGAAAGATTATTCTTTTGTTGGCGGATATTTAGCTAAAATTTCTGTAACTATTTCTTGTATTCTGGCTTCTTTTTTTTCCGGTTTTGAGGAAGTGCTTAAAGCACCTTTACCAACACCTTGCCATACCAATTGTTTTTTCTTGGCATCGATTAAATCAATAAATAATGTTCCTTGTATGTATTGCGAAACATTATTACGATAATATGGCGTATAATAATATGGATACCAAGGATCGTTATATACATTAACTTGTTTTTCCGCTTTAGCGAAAATACTAACTAACAAATCCGGATTGTTTGATTTTGTCATTCCTTTTGCTGTTAGCTCTTTTTCAATGGCACGTAAAATACGTCTTTTGTCTAAATCGGAAATTTTAGATTGATCAATACCTTTTTTGTAAAAAGCAAAGGTTTTGTATTTACTAAAATCCGTCTGTGTATCATAATCCGTTTTTACTTGTACCGAAGCACAAGAAAACAACGTAAAAGCAAAAATGTTCAAAAGTGTATATTTTATTATTTTCATGTCTTATAATGTTATTTCTTTTTTAATCACAAAAATAATGCCGAATTTATAATTTTGACTTGCTTTAACATATGTAACTCAATAAATTAAGCTTTTATCTTTTTACTTGCAAAATATATTTTTACTTGTAGTGATATTAAAATTAAAATAAAAGACACCAAAGTTATAATCCATAATGTATTGATTTCATGTTGAATATCATGAATATTTCCATGGTAAAAAGCAATTTTTTTAAAAGCGTTTAGATATTGTGTAAGCGGAATATATTCTGCAATTTTAGCAATAGAATTTGGTATGGCAATTGAAGGCCAAGTAAAACCACTTAGAATAAATGCAGGAGTTGAAATTACCATTAATAATTCAGTTGCTTTTAATTGGCTAGGAATTAATATAGAAAATAACATACCAATAAACATAGATGCAAGAGTAAATAAAGCAGTTAAATAAATAATATTAGCATTATATACTTGAATGTCTATATGAAACATTTTGATAAAATAACTAACTACCAACCAGACAATTGGAATTAAAATTAAAAAAGGTATCGTTTTTAAAAGGACATGATATAATGAAGATTTACTTATTTTAATTAATTTATAGAAGTAGCCGTCTTCAAAATCACGAGCAAAAACTAAAGCAAGAGCCAAAAATATGATTTGTTGCATAATAGCGGCCAACAATCCTGGAAGCATAAAAATTAAATAATTTCCGGTTGAGTTGTACAGCTTATGGTAATTAATTTTAAAACTTTCGTATGATTCTTTTGCTTGTTTAGGATTTAATCCCTTTTTCTTTAAACCTTCAATTTCAAAACCGGCATTCATGGTCATTAATATGCGTTGGATGTGTTTGCTAGCTGTTTTCGCGTTAAGCAAATTAACCATATCTAAATCCACATTTATTTCAGGATGTTTTTTTTGTAGAATAGATGCTTCAAAATTTTCCGGAATCGTAACAATTGCTGTGTATTGATTTTTTGGCATTTCTTGAGCTAAATGTTCTTTGTTGTATGTTATTTTAGCAATTTTTAGATTCGGATTATCTCTAAAAGCATCAATAATTTTGTCTGATAACGGACTTTGATCTTTATCGACAATTACAATTGGTAATCCAATAACTTTGGCCTGTTTGTAGACATTTCCGAAAAGTAAACCATAAACTATTGGAGCACCAAAAAAAATGGCTAATAAAACGTTATTTGAAAAAATACGTTTAAATTCGGTTTTTATTAATGATAGAAACTGTTTCATCGTTTATTGTTTTAATAACATTTTTGCATTTTGATAAAATGGCATTTTTGTATTGTTATTTAGAGGTTTAATTTTAAGTTCATAAACCGATTCAGATAATTTTTCATTAGGATAAGAAGTTGTAATATCTGCATATTTTGCTAATGGTTTAATGGTGGTAATTTTTGCTTTAATTTCTTCTTTTGTAAAAGGATTTATAAGTGTAACTTCTTGGTTTTCTTTAAATTTATAAACATCCGATTCGTTGACAGTGAATCTAAAAAACACATCGTTCTTTTTATATCCTTTAATAAGTGTATATCCCGGAGTTAAGAGTTCTCCTTCATGTAAGCTAATTGTTTCAACAGTCATATCTTCAGGAGCTATAATGTATTTTTCATTAGAAGCAGTTAAAACTTCTTTTTTAGCACCTAAAGCTCTTTTTAATTGCCCTTCTGCTTGTTCCAATTGTTCTTTTCTTGCACCGTTTTTGATTTCCGTTTTTTTGGCTTCTAATGCTTCAATTTGTGCTTTTGCCATATTTACTTTCATAGCAACTTCATCTAATTTTTGTTTAGGAATTAAGGAATCTTTGAACATTTCATTAAGGCGATTATAAGATTTATTGGCAAAATTAAATTGAGCTTTTGCAGCACTAAGTTTGCCTTCTAATTGTTTTAATTGCTCTTTAGTTGCTCCGTTATGAGCCATTTCTAACTGACCTTTTGCAGCTTGAATGGCACCATTTGCTTCCAATAATTTTCCATCAATCTCCGGTATGTCAATATACGCAAGTGTATCTCCTTTTTTTACATTTTCACCTTCATCTATATATAATTTTTTTATTCTTCCGCCTAATTTACTGCTTAGAGAAAGTGTTTCAAATTTTACACGACCTTGATATTTTAACGACTCTTTTTTATTTGAGTTACAAGATGTTACGTTTGTTAATATGATTAAACTTAGTGTGATATAGGTTAATTTTTTCATTTTTTTCATTTTTTAATAGTTTAAATTTCCGTTTGCATGTAATACGTTAAATGCTGTTCTTCTTTGGTTGAAATAAGCTTGTTTTAAATCAAAATTTGCTTTTTCTAAATCTTTCACTGCATCTAAAACATCACTTATGGATGCTAATCCGTTTTTGTATTGTTTTTTTACCATTTTATATGTTGCTTCAGATAAAGATATTTCTTTTTTAGCAATTTTGATTTTTTGATTTGCCAATTTAAAATCCAAATTTGCTTTAACAATACTCAGTTGAATCATTTCTTTTGCATTTTCTTTTTTCTTTTGATATTTTAATCTGTCCAGTAATATTTTTTTGCTTTTTAGTTTAGATTCAAAGCCATCTAAAACGTTCCATTTTACACCAACACCAACATACCATTTAGGATCAAAGATCGATAAATCATCATCTAAAATTTCGTAATGACCTTTTAAAGCAACTTTAGGTATAAAATTACTTTTTTCCATTTTGGCTTTGTATAGAGTTGCTTTTTCGGCTTCTTCTAGTGCTTTAATTTCATTTCTTTTAGTTGTTTTGCTTTCGTTTGGTAGTTTTAGCTTTAATTTTGGATTTAATAGGCGTAATTTTTCCAGCGACTCACCTGTTTTTTGTTGTAATACATTTAAAACAAGTTCTTTATTTCGTTTGTATTCCATTTGTTTAGAAATGAGCTGTTGTTGAGCCAGTTCTATTTTTCTTCTATCAATAGGTGTTGCCAATCCGTTTTTAATTGCTTTTGAAACAAATAAATATTGTTCATTTAAATATTTTTCAGTGGCTTTTAGGACACTTTCAGAAGCATTTATCAATGCCAATTTATCGTAATTTTCAATAATTTTTAGAGCAGTTTTGTCTTTTTCTGCTTTTTCTAAAAAAGTGAGTGACTTTTCTTTGTGTTTGGCTGCTTTTATAGCATTGGTAACTTTTAATCCGCTAAATAAAATCCAATCTACATCAACCGATGATTTTAATATATTTTTATCCTGTAAACTAGGGATTTCTTTAACAGGTACAGTGCTAGGCAGCGGTGTGTTAAAAGGAATACCAATTGCTTCTTTTATTAATAATTTTTGAGTAGCAAGTAATAAATTATTTGTTTGTTCATCAAATTTAATATCATCATCTAATCGTGTAAAACTTCCGTTTAGGGTAATTTTTGGTATAAAAACAGATTTTGCTAATTTTTGATCTATTCTAGCTTTATATGTTTCAATTTGATATGTATTAACAGAAAGTTCTTTTTGAATTCCTTTACGGATTAGCTGTTTTAATTCAGGTTCAATTTCTTGAGCATTTATAGTATTTGTTATTAAAAGCAGTAATCCTAAAATATAAATACTTTTTTTAAGTGTGTTCCATTTCATTTTTTTCTTTTTTTAATTTACAGAGCAAAGTTACGATGCATTAAAGAGCAATCCTTTGATATAAATCAAAAAATAATTATTTTTTTCTAATTCGGCTTAAAGTTTCTTGCGTCATACCTAGATAAGATGCAATATATCCTAACGGAACACGATAATAAATGTTAGGAAATTCAGTAATCATATATTCATATCGTTCTTTTGCTTTTTGAAATTGGATGGCATTTAGTTTGTTAGATACCTTAATAAGCATTTCAATAGCGAGTAATCTACCAAAGCGTTCAGCTTTAGGGTATGTATTAAAAAGAGTATCTAATTTTTTTCGATTGATGCTATATACAACTGCATCTTCAAGAGCTTGGATATTATATAAACTGGGTTTTTGTTGGTAAAAACTTTCGATACTGGTCATAAATTTACCATCATTAAAAAACCATTGTGTAATATCTTTTCCGCTTTCATTGATATAATAACTTCTAAAAATACCTTCTTTTATGTAATATAATTTATCGCAAGTTTTACCGGTTTTAATAATATGTTCTCCTTTTATAATAGACTCTTTTTCAAAAGAGCCTAAGATAACTTTTAGTTCATCTTCATTAAAATTTATCTTTTCAAAAAGAGCATTTTTCAAATTCATAAATTATTCCTTTACAAATTCAATAGATGATGTATTTACACAATATCGCTTTCCGGTTGTGTTTTTTGGACCGTCATCAAAAATATGACCGAGATGACCACCGCAAGTAGCACAGATAATTTCGGTTCTAATCATACCATGAGAGGTATCTTTTTTAAAAATAATTTTACCATCTAAGGCATCATCAAACGAAGGCCAACCACAATGTGATTTATATTTTGATTTTGAAGCAAAAAGAGGTGTTTTACAAGCTCTGCAAACATAAGTTCCTTTTTCAAAAACGTTAGTGTATCCTCCCTCGCTTGGTCTATCAGTTCCTTTTTGACGTAAAACAAAATATTCTTGATCTGAAAGAATTTCCTTCCATTCGGCATCCGTTTTTTTTAAGGTAAACTCGTTTGTTTCCGTTTTTTTATCCATATTTTTTTGAATTTTAGTTTGTGAATTACTCGTGCATCCAATACTACTAATTAGAAAAAGTAAAAGAAATCGTTTTAACATTTTTATATTTTTAAAGGTTAGATTAAAAGTCGGTAGAGATTGAAAAACCTTTCAACAAAAATACATTTTTTAAAGCAATAATTGAGAATATATTGGATATTTGCAATAAAATAAAAGTTATTATGCAACAAGTTTTATTTCAAGATATCGGTTTAACACCTTACAAACAAGCTTGGGATTATCAGAATGAAATATTCCAAAAAATTATTGCTATAAAGTTGCAAAATAGAGATAGCCAAGAAAAGCAACTTACGCCAAACCATTTTATTTTTACTGAGCATCCACATGTTTATACTTTAGGGAAAAGTGGTGATATAAATAATTTATTACTTTCCGAAAAACAGTTAGAAGAAAAAGGAATTACCTTTTTTAAATCAAATAGAGGAGGAGATATTACCTATCACGGTCCCGGACAAATTGTTGGTTATCCTATTTTAGATTTGGATAATTTTTTTACCGATATTCATAAATTTATGCGAAATTTAGAAGAGGTCATAATTAGAACGATTGCAGAATACGGTATAAAAGGAGAAAGAAGCGAAGGCGAAACAGGTGTTTGGTTAGATGTAGGCACACCATTTGCCAGAAAAATTTGTGCTTTAGGTGTTCGTACCTCACGATGGGTAACCATGCATGGTTTTGCATTAAATGTGAGTATCGATGTTGGCTATTTTGATCATATTATTCCTTGTGGAATTAAAGGAAAAGCAGTTACTTCAATGGAAATTGAATTAAAAAAACAACTTGATGTAGCGGAAGTAAAAACCAAAATTTTAAAACACTTTTCGGCAGTTTTTGATGCTGAGTTTATTGAAAACGAGAGAACTATCTAATTTTTTTGTAACGACTGTATTCTTTTTTCGTCACATTATAAAAATTACTATTATGAGTGGTGGCGGACATTTGGCAGCTTTGTTAAAAGAACCAAAGAAAACGAAGCACGTAGAAGAGCTTTACGTGATAAAAAGAGATTTGATTCAAAAAAAATAAAAGATGGTAGATTACAAATCGAAGAATTTGATTTTGTAAAATTACCGGAAGAAGAATTGCAAAAAGTAAAACAAAAACATTTGGAAAAAATTAAAAAAGAAAGAAAAAGAACTTTAATAAAGACGTTTTTAATTTCAGTTATTATCGTATCTCTTATAGCCTTATTTTTGTTTTATTCATAAAAATTAATTTAACCAGAAAAATTCACCACAATTTCTATTTTTATTATATAATACTAAAAAACAAATAACTAAGTAAAGGGTTTTATAAATTTCAAAAGCCCAAACTTGAGGGAGTTTGAAGTTATCTTTATTCATCTGCTTCATTTCAGAACCCTCGAAATACTAATATATTCCTTCGGATTCTAAAATTTTACAGCTAAACAAAGCTAATTTCATGAATTTTTGCAGTTAAAAAAACTCCTAAAAAGTATTTAGGAGTTTAAGTTTTAAAAAGCGGTCTGTTTATTTTACTTCAAATGTAATTTTCACATTCACTCTAAATTCCGCTACATCACCATCTTTAACAACAACACTTTGCGATTGTACAAATGCCGATTTGATGTGTTTAACACTGTTTGAAGCATGTTTTACTGCTTTTACAGTAGCATCTTCCCAACTTTTGTCGGAATTTGCCATTACTTCGATAACTTTCATTACTGCCATAACTTTTTCATTTAAATTATTAATAAGGTAAAAATACGAAAAAAATACATATATATCCTTATTTGGTAACATTAAATTAACATCTATTTTTTTATAACCCCATATTTTTGCTTAGTAAAATAAAAATCTAAGAATGGAGAATCCGTATATTTTAATGATAGTAGCTTTGGTTATTTTGGCCATTGTAGACTTAGTTGTAGGAGTTAGTAATGACGCTGTTAATTTCTTAAATTCGGCTATAGGATCTAAAGCAATTCCTATTAAAATGATATTTGTAATAGCTAGTCTTGGTGTTTTTGTTGGAGCAGCAACATCAAGCGGTATGATGGAAGTTGCTAGAAAAGGTATTTTTAATCCGCAAATGTTTTCTTTTCAAGATATCATGTACATTTTTATGGCAGTAATGATAACTGATATTTTATTATTGGATATTTTTAATTCTTTTGGAATGCCTACATCTACAACAGTATCTATTGTTTTTGAATTATTAGGAGCAGCTGTTGCGATGGCTTTTATTAAAATATCTGCTAATCCGGAGCAAGCAGCAAAAGCTATTTGGTCATACATTAACTACCAAACAGCTGCAAAAATTATTTTTGGAATTTTACTTTCTGTCGTCGTTGCATTTAGTATAGGAGCATTAGTACAATTTTTATCTCGACTAATTTATAGTTTTCAATATAGTAAATCTTCCGTTTTAATAAATACTATTTTTGGAGGTTTTGCTATGGCATCGATTACTTATTTTATTATTTTTAAAGGGTTAAAAGGAACTCCATTTTACGGAAATATCAAGCACATTTTACAAGGAAATACACTGGTTTTATTAGGAGGTGGTTTTGTTTTTTGGAGTTTATTATCCTATTTTATGATTAAATTTTTTAAAATTAATATTTTAAAAGTAATTGTTGGTGTTGGTACATTTTCAATTGCTTTGGCTTTTGCAGGAAATGATTTGGTTAATTTTATTGGTGTACCGATTGCAGCATGGAACTCTTATGAGTTTTGGCATGCTTCCGGAATGGCAGCTAATGAATTTATGATGGATGGTTTGAGTAAAAAAGTACCTTCAAACACTTTATTCTTGTTATTAGCAGGAGGTATAATGGTATTAACAATTTGGTTTTCTAAAAAAGCCAGAGAAGTAATAAAAACAGGTGTAAATTTATCCAGCCAAGAAGAAACGGATGAAAAATTTCAACCAACTGCAGCATCCAGAATAGCAGTTCGTTCGGCAATGGGTTTAAATAATTTGTATAAATTTTTAACTCCTGTTAAAACACAAGCTTGGGTAAACTCCAGATTTGAAAAACCCGTAATTGATTTGCCAAAACACAAAAGTTATGAAATGCCTGCTTTTGATATGGTAAGAGCAGCCGTAAATTTAGTAGTTGCCGGAATACTAATTTCAATAGGAACATCTTTTCATTTACCTTTATCAACAACCTATGTTACTTTTATGGTTGCTATGGGGACATCATTGGCAGATAGAGCTTGGGGAAGAGAAAGTGCCGTATATCGTGTTGCCGGAGTTTTAAGTGTAATAGGTGGTTGGTTTGCAACTGCTATTACTGCATTTATAGCTTCTGCCACAGCATTGTATTTAATTAATTTAGGCGGAATTTATGCTGTTGGAATTTTGTTAACCTTAGTAGCTATTATTATTTCTAGAAATTCAATTAAATTTGCTAAAAAACAAAAAGAGGCTAAAAAACAACGTATTAAAGATAGAAATGAGCTTATTTCAATTAATGGCGTTATTGATGAAAGTTCCAATCATATTTCGGAAGTTATACGAAGAGTTAATAAGTTATACACTAATGTTGCAAAAGATTTGGCTAGCCATGATTTAAATAAATTAAAGAAAAATGACAAACAAATTTCTAAATTAAATGATGAGGTTGATAAGTTAAAAGATGAGGTTTTCTATTTTATTAAATCTCTTGATGATACCAGTGCAGAGGCGTCTCGTTTTTATATTTTGATTTTGGATTATTTACAAGATATTTCACAATCCATTAGTTATATCTCTAAGGCGAGTTTTAAACATGTAAATAACAATCATAAAAATTTAAAGAAAAGTCAGATTAACGAATTAAAAATAATTGATACTGAGTTAGAAAAGATGCTAACCAAAATAGAAAAAGCTTTTGAAACCAAAGATTTTGATGATTTAGGTTCTATAATTGCTGATAAACAAGAGTTATTACAACACGTAACCGATTCTATAGAAAAGCAAGTAAACCGAATACGAAAAGAAAAAACAGAGACAAGTCCTAAAAACACCAAATTATTTTTTGGAATTCTTTTAGAAACCAAAGATTTATTAACTGCAATAATGAATTTATTGGAAGTTTATCAAGAATTTGATTTGGAAATTAAAAAGGCTCAAGAGAATGATTTTTAAATAAAAGCCTCAATTTTTAAAATTGAGGCTTTTATTTTTTTAACCGCAAAATTCATTGAAATTAGTAATTTAATTATCTATTTTTTAATATTTTACCTAATAAAAAAAGAGGTTGTGGTGAATTTTGTGCGTTAAAAAGTTATTTTAGCAAGATAACCATCTGATTCATCTTCAAGGATATGTTCGCATTTTAAGTTTAGAGAAGTAGCAATTTTTTTCAGACTATTAAAATCTATATAAAGCCAATCAAAAGCTTTCCCTTTTGTGCCTTTATATTCCATAACAAAGGTGGTTTCTCCGTAATAGTTTTTAGTAAAATCAAATTCAAAATCACCATTTTCATTTTCATAGAGATACTTTACATCGGTAGAATCAAGCAGTATTTGTCCGTTTTTATTTAAAATTGTTTTCAAATGTTCTAAAAAATCAGCTACTTTATTTAAAGTACCACACATTCCGGCACCATTCATTAAAAGTAAAATTGTATCGAATTTTTCGTCCTTAAAAGTCCAAATATCTTGTTGAATAACCTTTTTTATACCACGTAATTTACAAGTTTTAACGGCACCTTCAGAAATGTCAATTGCAGTTACGTCTTTACCGGTATTTTGCAGATACAGACTGTGACTGCCCGAACCACAACCAACATCTAAAATTTTTCCGTTTGCTAATTCTAAAGCTTTTTGCTCTAAAACAGGCATTTCTTTAAAGTTTCTAAAAAGGTAATGTAATGGATAGATGTCTTCGCCTCCAATAGTAGAATACGTTTTAATATCTTCCGTAAAGTTTCCTTTTTGAAAGTCTAAAAGTGCATCTCCGTAAATATCGTCATTAGACATATATATTGCTTACTCAAATTTATCTTCGTACATTTTAAAACTATCTTCCAAAATTTTCATAGCTAGATCTTTTCCCAAAAAATCTTCTACTACAACAGTTTTGTGTTCTAATTTTTTATAATCCTCAAAAAAGTTACGCAGTTCTTTTATAAAATGTACCGGAAGTTCGGAAATATCATTAAAATGATTAAAAGTAGGATCTCCGGCAGCAACAGCAATTATTTTATCATCTGCTTCGCCATTATCTAACATTCGCATAACGCCAATCACTTTTGCAGGTACGATACACATAGGTACAAAATCGATTTTAGATAAAATTAATATATCTAAGGGATCATTATCATCACAAAAACTTTTGGGAATAAAGCCGTAATTAGCAGGATAATAAACCGAAGAATATAAAACTCTATCTAATTTAAGCATGCCGCTTTCTTTATCTAGTTCATATTTTGCACGTGTACCTTGTGGAATTTCATTAATTCCGTTTACAATATTGTTGGCTTCTGTTTTTGCTTGCACATCATGCCAAGGGTTAAATTTTGTTTTCATTTTATTTTTTTGATTATTCTCCAATACTACCTAACTCAACGCCTTCGGAGTAAGCAACTTGGATATTATTTTTACTAAATGCCGATTTAATATTTTCAAAGCAGGCAAAAGTGACTTCCCAAAAATCATCAGGATGTACATATGGGCGAACGGCGATTTGAACCGAATGGCTATCAAATCCTTGTATTCCTATTTCTACTTCCGGTTTATCTAAAATTTTATCAATAGGTTTTAATGCATCTAAGATGATTTGTTTGACTTTAGGAAAACTTTCCGAATACGGCATTGTAACATCAATTTCTAAACGGATAACACCTTTTTTTGAATAATTTGTAACTACTTCGGCAGTAGTTTTAGAATTAGGAATAATTAGTGTTTTTTGTCCCGGAGTGATAACTGTTGTATTAAAAATACCAATTTCGGAAACACGACCAAATTTATCTTCAATAGCAATCCAATCTTTTACTTTAAAAGGTTTTAAAGTAAGTACTAAAAGTCCGGACGCCAAATTACCCAAACTACCTTGTAGAGATAAACCAATTGCCAAGACCGAAGCACCAATGATTGTAGCAAAAACACCTAAATCTACACCAAGCATACCTGCGGCAGCTAAAATTACGGCAACTTTAAGCATAATATCTATTATCGACGTTATAAAAGGTCTAATAGTAACAGATAAACCGGATTTTTCCAAAGCTGTTTCAACAAGAGCATTGATTTTTTTAATGACTTTAAAACCAATCCATAGTGTTAAAACAGCACTTATGACACTTGGTGAATAAGTGATGATTTTATCTAGAGCAAGATTTGCGTATTCGTTTATTTTATCGATATTCATCTTCTAATTTAATTTGATCGCAAAAATAGAAAATTTTAATTAAATAATAGCCTTCCGGTATATCGTTCTTCTACATTAATTATTGGAGGTTGATTAAATGATATGACATCTCCGTTAAGGTAAATTATTCCTTCTAAGCTGTTTACAGGATGTACAAGAATGTCATTAGAAGATTTATGAGTAAACACAACATTTTCAGAAATTAAATTTTTTCCGTTAAAACGAGAGCTGCCGGAATAAAATCCAATATTTAGGTTTGTACAATTGCCATCTATATTAAAAGTAGAGTCGCCATTGCTTATAATGGTTAAGTTGGTGTTGTTTACTGTAAGTTGAAAATCGCCAATATTTAGGTATTTGCTGTTAAAATTATCTTCCGAAATTAAAGTAAGTGAGTTAAAATTAATACAGCCTTCCGATTTAATCGTTCTTGCGGTATTACTTCTAATTTGTTTTATGTTAGGACTGGTTACAACTACTTTTGTCAGAGCATAATCTCGTGTGATATTACAGGTTGTATTGTCTTCTAATTGCAGTTGATTATTAATAACCTTAACGGAAATATTATCGATCAGATTCTCGCCTGTCTTTAGCACAACTTTTTGGGTAATGCCTTGTTTAATAATGAGTGAAATTTCATTTCCAACAAGAATTTTATCAAAGTTTTCTACGGTAATTTCTTTAGTAATTGTCTTACCGGCAGATTGAAAACATTCTGATGGAGAGCAGGCAACTTGTAAAACAAGGAATATGTATATTATTTTTTTAATCATAATCGGTATCCGAGACCGAATTCTAACATTTCGGCTCTAAAAAGGTTGATTTTTAAGGTTAATTCTGCAAAGATATGTTTGTTTATAAAATGGTTAAATCCAACGCGTTCGTAAAGGCGAGAAACGTATTTTTTAGGATAATAAACGTGGTAACCAATTTGTGTAATGGCATTAATTTTATGAATGTTTAAGTCGTGCCCAACAAAGAAACCAATTCTTTTGGTATTGGTTATTTGAGGTTGCGGTGTATCTTCATCAATATAATTTTTAAGGAATTTACTATCAAAATAATCGATTCCTGTCGTTAAAGTAGATTTGTAATTTATTTTTTTATTAATTTTAAAAGTGGCAACATAAAACGGATAAGAACCGCTACCGATATTTTTGGATTCGTTTTTTCCGGTTCTAAAAATGAAATCGTAATGCAATTTGGAAGTGATTTTAGGATTTTTTTCGGTTTTTCCGAAATGAAATTCCTCCGAATCAAAATTATAATTTATTCCTAAATTAACAGCAAAAGTGTTTAATCCGAGATTTGGATTTTTCATTCCTGCATTAGAGAAATGAATCAGAGAAATACCGGTTTGCAATCCTATTTTCTTTTGCCAAAAAAAGCGTTGGTAATTAAATTTCACATATGCCGAACCGGCAATTTTAGAAGCCAAAGCAAAATTATACGGATTGCTGTTAGCGTTATAAGGTTTTGTTATGTAAGCCAAGCCAAAAGCAATTCTAAGACTTAATCTATTTTTGATATTTCGGTTATTTAAGTAAAAATTGTAATGTGTATATGCTCCATACATTTCACCTAAAATAGAAGAATTTGTATTTTCATACAAAGCCGAAAAACCAAAATCGGGATAGTTGTAATATTTTAAAAATTCCTTTTCTTTAGTGTTTTTTATGTTGTAGCTAATGATAAAGCCAAACGGATTTCCTTGAATAGCGGTGTGAAGTGATTTATCGTGCTCAATAGCAATTCCGTAAAACGAGTTAAATTCTAAAAAATTCTTGCTTTTTTGAGAAAATATCAAGTTACAGTTTAGAATAACCAAAGTTAAAAATAGATATTTCAGTTGTTTTGTCATAATCGTATTCCTATTCCAAATGCTACGGTTTCTGCCTTTGCGGCGTGAGCTTTAAGTCCGATTGAGGCAAACCATTTTTTTTCTTGTTTTAAATAGTATTTTAGTGTAAGTCTTTCATAAATACGCCCTTCAAAATCAAACGGATAATAAATGTAATAACCAAGTTGTGTTTCTAAGGAAACGCGACTGATAAAAAGTTCGTGTCCTAAAAGCAAACCTATTCGGTTAAAATCTTTTTTTGTGTTGGTGTTATTTAAAATATTTTGGATTTTTAAATATTCTTTTAATGAATAATTTGCCATCCATTCGGCTCCAAATTGTAAAGAAGATTTTTTACCAATACGTTTGTCAATGTAAGCCGATAATACGTAAAAAGGTTTTACTCCGGTTCCGATATAATCGGTTTCATTAGCACCAAAAGAAAGTTTAAAGTTGTATTTTAGTTTTTCGGTGTATTTTCCTTTTGTTTTTTTTGGGTTGTATTTTTTTAAATTCGTCTTAAAATTATAATTTAAACCAATGGTTGCTGCCCAAACATTTACACCTGTGTTTGGAGATTTTACACTAGAATTAGATGCGTGGATAAAGGTTAAACCGGAATTTACACCAATATTTTTAAAAATATTTTCTCTTTGATAATATAGTTTAAGATAAGTACTCGAATTTATTTTTGTTCCAAATGCTACATTTTTAGGATTGTTTTTTTTGTCGTACGGATTGGTGTTATACGCAATTCCCCAACCGGCACGTAACAATATTTGATTTTTATTATTTCGTGGTAACAAATAAAAATTATAATGTGCATAAAGCGAATATAATTTTCCTAAAATAGGATTTTTATAATCTTGAAAAGCAGCCGAAAATCCAAAATCAGGATAATTATAAAGGTTTTGCCATTCTTTATTAGCTTTGCTTTTTAAATTATAACTTAAGATAAAACCAGTTGGATGTCCGGTTAAAAAATGACCAACATTTTTGTTGTGTTTTAAGATATTTCCGTAAAAATACTCTGTTTGTATATATGCATTATTAGAAATATCATCCTTATTTTGGGCAATAATCAAGTTGGAAAATAGATAAATAAAAAGAAAATATTTCATAATTGCAAAGAAACAAAATTTTAAAAATAAAAACTGCCTCTATTTAATTATTTAAAAAGAGGCAGTTTAAAAGTGTAGAATAAATCTACTTCTTAGCGTTATCTATTCGTTGTTTTGCTATATTAAATGCAGCTTGATGTGTGGTGATGTTTTCTTTTTCAGATAAATTAAAAATATCTAGGGTAGTGTTGTAGATATTTTTGGTTTTTCTAATAATTTCATCTTTATCATAACCAACCAATTCGGCATACACATTTATAATTCCACCGGCATTTATTAAAAAATCCGGAGCATAAGCAATTCCTTTTTCTTTAAGTATTTTACCGTGTTTAATTTCATCTTGTAATTGGTTGTTTGCAGCACCGGCAATTACTTTTGCTTTTAGTCTATCAATAGTATTGTCGTTTATAGTTGCACCCAAAGCACAAGGAGCATAAATATCTACATCTAATCCGTAAATATCTAAATCATTATGGATTTTAGCACCGTATTTTTTGCTAACACGATCTAAATTTTCTTTATTTATATCATTAATGATAACGTTTGCACCTTCTTTTGTGATGTAATCTACAAGTGTTTCACCAACGTGACCAACACCTTGTACTAAAATAGTTTTACCATCTAAATTTTCTGTTCCAAAACGATATTTTGCAGCAGCTTTCATTCCCATATAAACACCATAAGCTGTAATTGGCGAAGGATTTCCGGCACCACCTTTTTCTTCTGAAATTCCGGTAACATAAGGAGTTACTTCTCTAATGATATCCATATCACGTGTTTCCATACCAACATCTTCGGCAGTAATGTATTTTCCGCCAAGGGAATGTACAAATTCACCAAATTTACGCATTAATGCATCGTTTTTTAAGGTTTTAGCATCGCCAATAATTACGGCTTTTCCGCCACCTAAATTTAAACCTGTAATAGCTGATTTGTATGTCATTCCTCTAGAAAGACGTAAAACATCTTTTAGGGCTTCAGCTTCGTTGTTGTATTGCCACATTCTGGTTCCGCCTAGAGCTGGACCTAAAGTAGTATTATGAATACCGATAATAGCTTTTAAACCGGTTTCTTTGTCATTACAAAATACAATTTGCTCGTGATTGTCAAAAGAAAAATTACCAAAAACAGGATTTACATCTTTTAAATCTTTTGCTTCAATGATATCTGCTGTCATAAAAATATTTTTTATACTATTTTATACCGCAAAGATAGGTAAATTTATATACAAATTATAGAATTAAAATTTGATATTTTATTCGATATCATAAAAATTACTCAGTAGAATTCAATATCTTTGAAGCCGTTTTTAAAACCAATATGAAACACTTATTTTACTTAAATAAATATTTTAAAAAATACAAATATCGTTTGCTTATAGGTATTATTATTACAGTATTATCTAAGGTTTTAGCAATTCAGATACCTTCATTAATCGGTAATACCCTTAAAGTTGTAGAAGAGTTTAATAAAGGAATTATTAAAAGTGAAGCAATTGTAAAACATACATTATTAATAAATATTTTATTGATTATCGGAGCAGCTTTATTATCCGGTTTTTTTACTTTTTTAATGCGTCAGACTATTATTGTAATGTCTCGATGGATAGAATACGATTTAAAAAATGAAATTTTTAGACAGTATGAAAATTTACCACTTTCATTTTATAAAAAGAACCGCACCGGTGATTTAATGAACCGAATTAGTGAAGATGTTGGTAAAGTTAGAATGTATGTTGGACCGGCGATTATGTACACAATTAATATGTTGGTCTTGTTTGCTGTTGCCTTGGTTAAAATGTATAGTATCGACAAAACCTTGACTTTTTATGCGTTGTTGCCACTTCCTGTTTTGTCTATTTCCATTTATTTATTGAGTAAAATTATTCATAAACGTAGTACAAGAGTACAACAATACCTTTCTAAATTAACTACTTTTGCTCAAGAAAATTTTTCCGGAATTCAAGTTATAAAAGCATATGTTATTGAAGATAATGCTGTTGAAAAATTTAAAAAATTAACTACTGAGAGTAAAGATGTAAATTTATCATTATATAAAGCACAAGCTTTGTTTTTTCCGTTAATGATTTTACTTATCGGAATAAGTAATTTGTTGGTCGTTTATATTGGAGGAATGCGATATATAAACGGCGATATTTCAAATATTGGTGTAATTGCCGAGTTTATCATTTATGTTAATATGTTAACTTGGCCGGTTGCAGTGGTTGGTTGGGTAACTTCTATAGTACAACAAGCCGAAACATCTCAAAAGCGAATTAATGAGTTTTTAAAGATACAGCCTGAAATAAAAAATGAAGTGAAAGAACCAACACCTATAAATGGTGAAATTGTATTCGATAAAGTGAGTTTTACCTATGAAGATACAAATATAAAGGCATTAGAAAATATTTCTTTTAAAGTTGAAAAAGGAGAAACTTTGGCTATTATCGGACATACAGGTTCCGGAAAATCAACAATTGCCAATTTAATAGCCAGAATGTACGATGCTCAAAAAGGGAAAATTAAAATAGATAATAAACAGATTAAAAAACTAAACCTAATAGATTTAAGAATGAGCATTGGTTTTGTACCACAAGATGCTTTTTTATTTTCGGAAACCATTAAAAATAATATCAAGTTCGGCAAAGAAAATGCAACAGATGATGAAGTTGTCGAAGCTGCTAAAAATGCATATATTCACCATAATATTGTTAATTTTAAAGATGGCTACGAAACTTTGGTAGGTGAGCGAGGTGTAACTTTGTCCGGCGGACAAAAACAACGAATATCTATCGCAAGAGCAATTATAAGAAAACCTAAAATTTTAATTTTTGATGATTGCCTATCTGCTGTTGATACCGAAACCGAAGAGCAGATTTTGACTAATTTAGAAAAAATTTCAAAAGGAGTAACTACGGTAATTATTAGTCATCGTATATCATCGGTAAAGCATGCAAACCGGATTTTAGTTCTTGAAAAAGGAAAAATAATCGAGCAAGGAACTCATAAAGAGTTGCTCAAAAGCAACGGATATTACAAACAAATCTTTGAACAACAACAGCTTGAAAAGTCAATAGAGTAAAAAAAATATTTTTAATAGTATAATTTATTATATTTTTTTTTACTTTTGGAAAAATAATTAAAACAACATACTAAAATGAGTGATGAAAAGAAACATGTAGATCAAGAAGAGATTTTTTCTCAAACGATGCGAGCAGGAAGAAGAACTTACTTTTTTGATGTAAGAGAAACAAAAGCCGGTGATTACTATTTAACCATTACCGAAAGCAAAAAATTTTCTAATGATGATGGATCATTCTATTTTAAAAAGCATAAAATTTATTTGTATAAAGAAGACTTTGAAGAATTTAGAAATAAGTTAGATAATGCAACTAAATATGTAATCGATGAAAAAGGGGAAGAAGTTATTTCCGAACGTCATCAAAAAGATTACGTAAAACCAACACAAAAAGAAGAATCACCATCAGATGATATAGAGGATAGTAATCCGGATAAATTTACGGATTTGAATTTTGATGATATTTAAAATAAAAAATCGCCTTATGGCGATTTTTTTATGTTTAAATTGTTTAAATTACTTTGTAACTTTGTCTTTAATATAGCGTATTTTAATATGAAAATAAGCAAAAATCAAAGTCATTATTGGGCTAATCAAATTAAAAAAGGCATACCAAACATATTCGCCTGTACCAACACCTAAAGTTTTAGATTGATACGCTCCTCCTGTATTCCAAGGAAATAAAATAGATGTTACCGTACCGGAATCTTCTAACGTACGACTTAAATTCTCTGGAGCTAATCCTTTATCATCAAAGGCTTTTTTATACATCTTACCGGGAACAACAATTGCTAAATATTGATCGGAAGCAGTAGCGTTAAAAAAGATACAAGTAGCAGTTGTGCTGGCAAATAAACCAAAAGTAGATTTGAATAATTTTAGCAAGGAAGAACTAATTTTTTCCAAAGCACCAATTTCTTGCATCACACCACCAAAAAACATCGCACACAATATCAACCAAATGGTAGATAACATTCCGGACATACCGCCGGCTGAAAATAATTCGTTTTTGTCTAATATTTCATTTCCGGAAGGAATATAAACACTATTTGTCATGGCATTCATAATACCACGGTATGCAGTATTAAAATTATAGGTTGTCTTTCCGGAGACTTTTAAAACAATTTCCGGTTGAAAAATAACTGCAAAAATTGCAGCTAAAATTGTTCCGATAAATAAAGCCGAAAGTGGCTTTGCTTTCTTATAAATTAAAACAATAACTATTACCGGAACGATAAATAGAATAGGAGTGATGTGAAAGGTGTTTTCAATACTACTAACCAAAGCAGAAGTATCTTGCAATTCGTTTCCCCGTTGTTGAAACCCTAAAACCAAAAAAATAATTAAGGTAATTACATAAGTAGGTATAGTAGTATAAGCCATATATTTAATATGTGTAAAGACATCCGTTCCTGCCATTGCAGGAGCTAAGTTTGTGGTATCACTTAATGGCGACATTTTATCACCAAAATATGCTCCGGAAAGTACAGCTCCGGCAATCATTCCGGGAGGTAATCCTAAGGCTTTTCCAATTCCCATTAAAGCGATTCCAATTGTAGCAGTTGTCGTCCAAGAACTTCCTGTTGCAAGTGATATGATGGAAGTTACCAATAATGCCGCAACCAAGAAAAATGTGGGATTTAATATTTTTAATCCATAAAAAATCATGGTAGGAATAATACCACTTATAAGCCATGTACCGGCAAGTGAACCAACCAATAACAGAATAAAAATTGCGGAACCTGTGGATTTTACATTTTCAACAACTGCCTCGAGCATATCATCGTATTTTAATCCTTTAGTGAAACCAATTATAGCAGCAATTACACCGGCAAATATTAAGGCAAATTGGTTTGCTCCTCCTGTTGCATCATCACTATAAATAAAAACGTTGTAAGAAAGAAGTGCTACTAATACAATTATGGGTAAAAGTGCTTCAATTATAGAAATTCGGTAAGTTTTTTTTGTCATTATTATTCTTGTTAATGATGTAATATTACGCATTTTTTATGAAATTAAAAAATCTTATTTATTTACCATATTTGTCAATTTTTAAACACCTGATTGTCTTTTAGTTATTTTTGTTATATATTATTATCTGCCAAAATGTCAAATATTTGGTTACTGGTTTAAATTTTGTTATCTTGTATGGAAATAATATTAATCAATTAAAAAATAAAAATTATGTCAGTAATGGGAATTTCAAAATTTGAATCTCTATTTAGAAAAGAAGGAAGTTTAGATATCGATAAAAGCGATGTTAAAAGAATTTACGACTTTACAAACAATGTGATTCATAGATTATTACAAGTAGGAATTAAAAATGCATCAATCAATGGAAGAGATGTAATCTGGACAACAGATTTGCCAATAACAGAAGGTTTGGAAAATTCAATTAAAGAATTTGAAGCGATGGATACCGAATTAGATTTATCCGGTATTTTAGAAGCAATGACAAAATTACCTCCTTTAAAATATGAAATTGGTGCAGATATCGAAGAAATGTTACCAAAACTTTCCGGAGGAATTGTAATCGCTTTTATAAAAGCGTTTAAAACAATTGAACCTAAAAAGAAAAATCCTCAAACACAAGATTGGGAGAAAATTCAAGCAATTTTTGAAACATTATTATAAAATTGAAAAAAATACCAAATAAAAAAACCGTTAAACTTTATGTTTAACGGTTTTTAATTTTTAGAAAAAAGAATAAAAATTTATTCTTCTTCTTTAGTTGCAACAACTTCTTTTTTAGGAGCTGCTTTCTTTTGTTTTTTCTTACCGGATTCATCTTCGATAATTTCAAAAGGCAAAGTAAAAATTACTTCACGGTGCAATCTTATTTTAGCTTCATATTTACCGGTACGTTTAATGTTATTACCGGGAATAGTAATGAATTTTTTATCAATTTCAAAACCTGCTTTATCAATTGCTTCAGATAAATTTTGGTTGTTAATAGAACCAAATAATTTGTTTCCTGAACCAACTTTAGCTTTGATT
>Ga0256840_1000951_pt1 | contig 28554 bp, 21 predicted proteins | sample 355202metaG_FD_185969 | JGI IMG/M metagenome (GOLD analysis project Ga0256840, IMG submission 185969) | Hydrothermal vent microbial communities from Mid Atlantic Ridge, Atlantic Ocean - 355-202 | ecosystem: Environmental > Aquatic > Marine > Hydrothermal vents | place: Atlantic Ocean: Mid... | reverse complement strand
TTACTACGTTGCTCTTTAGGTGAAAGTATCTTAGTATGCTCATAAATATCATCTATACTACTTTTTGGTGGCTTTTTATTTGAAATGGCTAAACATGAATTGATATCGTTTATGATTGCTATTCCCATATCTACATATTTAATATTGTCGTGTTCGTGATCCAACGCACCTGTTGGACAAGCCAACATGCAAGGAAATGCTTCGCATAGATAACATCCTCTTGCTTGTGGTGTAAGATAAGCCATGCCTACACTAGCCCCGCCATCTATATCTTCTAATTCAATCGCATCATATGGGCAAACTTGTAAGCATTGTCCACATTTGATACACAACTTTAAAAACTGCTCTTCACTCACAGCTCCAGGTGGTCTCAAGATTGGCTCGCTTGCTTTTAGTGATGGAGCAAGATATATACCAGCTCCACTTATAAGCCCTAAGATACCAATACCCGTAGTTTGTTTTATAAATTTTCTTCTTTTTTTATCTTCTAAATTCAAAGAACTTCTCCTATATTCATCTTTGGATGTTCATCTTTTGCTAGCTCAACTGGTTCAGAAATCGGAGCCAATTTTGCTAAAAAATTGATGATACTTATGACTGGTGAGCCATAAAAAAACTTTAAACTAGGATTAAAAATCCACATTTTGTCAGCATAATAATGCTCTGTATGAGGTGTATCTCCTATGCCATCACCATCTCTATCAAAACCTTCATAAGTATCCCAATAATTACCGTCCCAAATATTTTGTTCAATCTTTGTATTATAAGAGTCATTGATAATATTTTCAATGTTTCCTTTAATTATATTTCCCTTAAATATATTTGCAATACTTAAAGAGTGAAAATGAACTGCTTCAGAATTATATAAAAGCTTATTATTTTCTATATAGTTATGAGTATCTGGCTGAAATGGTGATCTATCTATATAAAAACCTCTTGCACAGTATATTATTGTATTGTCTTTAATCGTATAGTTTGTCGCATCTTTAAGCCCAATCCCAAGTCCTGTAGTACCAATTGAGTTCTCTATAACATTTCCTGTAGCAATAGTATCTTGTGAATACATAAAAAATATACCTACACTATTGTGTTTGTAGACATTGTTTTTAACAATATTTTTTCCTGTATACATAAAATGCAAAGAGTATCTACCATATTCACCATAATTACCTTCAATCAAATTTCCATGAGAATACCAAACAACAAAATCTCTTGACTTTGTTACATAATTGTTCTTTAAAACATTATCATTACTATACCAAAGCCTTACCGCATCGCCTCGCATCCCTAAACTAAATGGCTTAGATGTTATATAGTTATTATTTATCTCGCAATTGCTAACTTGTTGTAAATCTATTCCAAAAAGGCAATCTACAATCCTATTATCTAGTACTTTTACATGTTTTACTTTTTTTAATACAACTCCAGCATCCACTCTTTCATGTTGAGCTCCACTATGTCTAATAACCAAGTTTTTGATAGTTACATATGAGCTCGTTATAGTCACAACTGTTCCATTGCCATCACCTTCGATAATAGCTTTTTGATTTTTTCCATCAATGATAAGTGGCTTATCTATAACTATATTACCTTTATATACACCTGCTGGTAACTCCAAAAGAGAACCTTCTGGTGCATTGTTTATAGCTTCTTGCAAAATATTTACCGCATGAAGTTGCAATATAAAGAGTAAAATTATAGATAAAATTTTCATCTAACTACTTTGTTGTGCTTTTTTTCTTGAGACTATTGATAACAGTGACAAAATACTAATAACAACTAAAACCCAAAAACCGATAGTTGGGTAAGAGTGTGTTGTAAATTGAGCAACTTTTCCATCACCAAAAACAGTTGGCATAAAAGGTTTAATTCTAAATGCTCCCCACTCATGCATATGATGTCCAAACCAATATAACCAGTATGAATAAAATCCTAAAAATATGATAGGTAAGCTAACTGGCACTAACATCATCAAGTTTAATATCTTAGCGTCATAAAGAATAAAAAATACAAGAAGAAGTGCTACAAAGATAAGAGCATATGGAGCTACTGCTCTAAGATAAGGCGCCCCTCTGTCCATAGGATCCATTCCAATAAAGTGATTAATCGTTTCCATTTCAAAAACATCTCCACTAAAACCATCAAAATGATAATAAACTGGGATTCCATTTGGAAATGACTCTTTTGGATAGTTTGGTGCTTCAAGAGCCACATACCAGATAGGTGTTGTAACTGCACCTATCTCCATGTCTTCTTCAACTAGAGTTTTCAAATCTCCAGAAATTTCTTTAGGAGTTGTAGGGCTTACATATCTACCTTTTTGATAATAATTCCAAACTTTTTGTGTCAATGCAGTGATATTTTCACCTTTTCCTTCACTTTTAAGTTCTACAACATTGTGTGTAAATATCGCAGGAACAACAAAAAAGTACAATAAAAGTGCCAATGCTATAGCAGCAAATACTTTTGATTTTACCAATGAACTATTCATATTTTTGCCTTGTAATTAATTTTCTTAACTTTATATATATTATATATATAAAATTAAAAAAATGTAGTGATTTGTGTCAATGAATTCCAAACTATGCAAAAAAATTGCATAGTTTGAATTAAAAAATAGATTAAAACAAGTTTGCGTTTTTATCTATCCATTTTAGATACTCAATGATATCTAGTGTTTGTTTTTCGTTCATACCTTGGTTTGGCATTCTAAGATTAAAGTAGTTTGTCATAGATTTAATGTAGTCATTTTTATACATTTTTTCAGGATTCATAATCCACTCTTTAACCCACTTTTCGCCATTTTCATGACGCTCTAAAACTCCAACCAAATCTGGACCAGAACTGACTTTTCCAACAACATGACATCCATTACAACCACCTTCAAGGTAAGCTACATGTCCTCTTTGAGTAGCAGCATCCATAGGAGTCGCTATCTTCTTAACAAGCAAGTCTTTTGCTCTGATTCCAACATCCGCTGTTTTTACCATATATTGCCAAATCATATTTTCAAATAAAATAGCTTTATCAATATCTCCAGCTTTTATTGCTTTATCAGACAATTTCTTTTGTCCAGGAATCTGACCATACTGGTCAAGCGCATCAGTTACAAGAGCTTTAACTACTGGATACTTAGCAAAATTATTGTCTTTTAAGAATTTAACAACACTTTGTATAACAGCGTCAGTTGCATCGTTTGTTGCTACTGTTTTGTTGTATTCAGCTTTTAATTCAGCCTTGCTCATCTTTTTAAGCTTAAGCTTTGCAGCTTTTGTATATGTTTTACTTGGATCTTTAACTAGTAAATATCCCATCATCTCTAAGTGAAGTGCTGAACAAAATTCAGTACAATAGTAAGGGAAAACACCTTCTAAGTCTGCTTTAAAAGTAAGTGCAACAGTTTTTCCAGGCTCAAGTGAAGCATGAACATTATACTGATCTACAGTAAAACCATGAGTCTCATCTTCTGCTCTTTCTAGATTTGTTAAGTAGAAAGTAACTGTATCGCCTTTGTTAACCGTAACATGCTCAGGATTTATATGGCTTCTAACCATAGTTCCATAAACATATACATGTTTACCTTTTCTTACAATTTTCTCTTGACCAGCTAAAGTTTTACCTTTATGGACCTTACCAGTAAATGGATTTGTACCCATTTTGTATCTTACATGATGTTTTATCTTATCTGCTCTAATTGCTACTGCTTGATGAGGTTCGCCTAAAGGAATTGGCATATCATAAAGTAGAGTCATCTTCTTGCCACGAATATCTATAAGTTGATGATTTTGTGGATGAAGTGGTCCTATCTCGTTAAATCTATCAATAGCTAGCTTATTAAGTGCTATGATATATTCACCTTGAGGATCTGATGTTTTTCCTTCCATACCAGCTAAGTGACCTATGTTATAGTTGACATTTTGTCTGTCTACTACCTTACATGTATGGTAGTTCCATCTTACAACTTGGCTATCAACATAAAGTGATGTATAAATCTCTCCATCATCTTTCCATTTTGGTCCAAACTGATTATGTAGTGGTCCCAGTCCGAGTTCTGCTTGACAGTTTACTGCTTTTTTCAGATCTATAATAGGTATACCATATGGGTCAGTTCCAGCAAAGTCTTTGTTATCTATTGCTTTTTTGATTTTTGCCCAGCTAAAAACAGTTGCGTGAGTATCTAGCTTACCACAAACAACAATATCTTTTCCATCAGGAGACACATCAACACCATGAGGTGATTTTGGCTCTGGAACTAAGAAAAGAGCATTGTTTTTAATAGATACTTCCATAGGAATAACTCTATGTCCATTGATTATCTTCACATTTTTTGGATCTTTTGCAAGTTCGGCAAGTTTTTTCCAGTTATACACATGCATGAAGTCAGTATCATTTCTACTTGTTCCTGCCTCAAATGGAGGAAGACCTTTTTCGATACCACCTGTATACATCTCTGAGTTAAAACTGTTTGTAAAACCCCAACCATAACTTACACCTTTACCTGCATCACTTAAGTCTTGCATGTATGGAGGCATCTCTATAGTAAAAGATTTATCTGGCTCAATCTTTCCTTTTTTATGGTCAAATTTCCAAATTGTAACACCACCACGATATGTCTCTGCGTACTCATCCATGGGATGGTAGTTATTGTCCAATGGAGCACCATATTGACAAGCTTCAAGGATATACTTACTATCTGGAGTAAAGAAAGCTCCACCGTGGTCACTTTTAAAAACTGGGTTAACAACAATCTGTTTTGTAACCATATCATCTAAATCAATAACCGCAAGACGAGGATTTGCTTTGTCATTAATAACAAGCCATTTTCCATCGTACTTTCCATCTGTTTCTGAAAGAGCTGGGTGGTGAGTATCACCCCAAGTTATCTTCTTGCCACGGATATTACCTTGAGCCAAGATTTTTTTAGTATCATCATCATATCCCCATCCTTGCCAAGGCTCTGGAGTAAATACAGCGATATACTTTAAAATCCTCATAGATGGGACACCATATACTAATATCTGTCCAGATTGCCCACCTGAACTAAACACCAAATACTTATCTCTACCACCACTTGGCGTATATGTTTTAGCCGCAGCTAACATATCAGCTTGAGATAAACCTCTATCTTTCATTATCTTATCTAACTCTGATGCACCACTTGCAAAAGTTGCTAGAAGTGCTATAGAAGCAGATAATGCAGAAACCTTTCGTAAAATATTCGTCATTTTACATTTCCTCCTTAGTGAATTTATAATTATATAAGAAAATTATATTTACATTATAGTCTTATATTATTTGTAATTGATTTTCATCAATAAACAAAATGTTCATTTGCCCTCAAATAAACACTTTGTGAAATTATACTACAGCGGAGGTTTCTTTTGAGTCGCTAGAAATTAATTTATCAAATATCCCAATTTTGCTACAGTTTGAATGATGTCAGTAGGGAGTTTTTTTCTTAGTTTAAAAACAAGATTTTTTAAGGCGCTAGGAGGTGCTTCTTCATAAATATAGAGTTTATCTTCTATGGTTTCTTTTGTAACTAGATTACCGCGATGAGAAAGAAGTAACTCAAAAAAATCAACTTCTTTATGCGTTAAGACTATGCTTCTATCTCTGAATTTAAATATTTTATTATCAAAATCATAAGTCGTATTTTTATCTAACTGCACTAAAATTTGTGATTTTTCACCAAGAGATTTTGCACACTCTTTTAACATAGAGTTCAATTTACTCTCTTTTATGGGCTTTATAGCATATTCAATTAAAGAGAGTTTTATAGACTCTAGTAAAAAATCTTGATCTGTATAGGCACTAGTAACTATGATTGGTATATCGCTATTTTCTAAACGAATTTTTTTTATAAGTTCCAAACCATTTATCTTTGGCATTTTTATATCAGTAATGAGTATATCAGGAGAGTGCTTATTGTAAAGCTCTAACGCTTGTACGCCATCTTTTGCCTCATATACTTCATTAACATATAAAAGAAGGACTTTTTTAAAACTTTCTCTAACACTATCTTCATCTTCTGCCAGCAAAATTGAACTTTTTTGCAAGATGATATCATACTTTTCTTCCATGTCAAAACCTTTATTTAAAGATTGTTATTATACTATATAGTTCAAAATAAATAATTAAAAAGCAGAACAACGTGGAAAAAGTAAGTTTTACAAAAAGATATATACTAGCTCTTAGTATCATTGCTATGTTATCAACTTTGGCATATTTTAATCTTGACAAGCTTATAAGCATACAATCAGATGATGGAAAACTTATCAACTTAAGTGGACAGCAGAAAATACTAGCTCAACAAATAGCATTTCATGCAATCTACTATAAAATCAAAAATCTTGAACAAAACATTATAGCACTTGAAAGTAATCACGAACAACTTCTCTCTTCACATATGTCTGAGAAGATAAAAAAAGTTTTTTTTGAAAAACCAATGGGACTTGATAAAAAAGTAAGATTCTATCTCGAACATGCAAAAAAGTTTAAAATACATAGAAATGGAACAAGTTTAACCTATCTTTTAAAACACTCAAGCTCTTTGCTTAAAGACCTAGATGCGACTGTTGTTTTGTATCTAAATGAAGCTCAAGAACATATAGAAAAACTAAAAAGAGTAGAATTTTATATTTTTATGCTTACATTGGTCACTCTATTTTTTGAAGCTCTTTTGATATTTTATCCTGCGAATAAACAGATGAATAAAAAAACAAAAGAACTTACAGAAGAGAAAGATTACTCAAATACAGTTATCGAATCAAGTGCAAATGCCATCATAACCATAGATAAAAACAACAAAATAAAAACATTTAATAAGATGGCTGAAAATATCTTTGGATATTCAAAGACAGAGATGATTTATAGTAATAACTTTTCTAAAATAGTACCAAATATCAATAATCTATTATCTAACAAAAAAACAGACGAAGTACAAGAGGTTGAAGCTAAAAACAAAAATAGTGAAAAATTCCCTATCAGGATTTCATTTGGTTCTAGTAATAATAAAAATATTATAGTTGCTAATATACAAGATATTTCAAAAGAAAAACTTAATGATAAAATGCTTCAACAACAATCAAAATTTGCCGCACTTGGAGAGATGATAGCTATCATAGCTCACCAATGGAGACAACCTCTTGCTCAACTAAATTTTAATTGTATGTATATAAAAAAGAAACTAAAAGACAAAGAACTCATACTTGAAGCTGAAAAAAATCAAGACATTATCCAGTTTATGAGTGAGACTATAACCAATTTTCAAGATTTTTATAAAAAAACAGATAGCCATAACTTTAACCCAATCAAATCCATAGAACAAGCACTTAAAATCATGGATTCACCTCTAAATCTAAACCAAGTTACACTTAACAAAGGAGTTGCATCAAAAATCATAATCTTTGGCAATTCAAATAGTTTAGCTCATGTAGTTTTGTCTATTGTACAAAATATGATTGATGTAATAAAAATAAGAGAAATCAAAAATCCAACTATAGATATAACACTGAAAGATAGTGAAAAAGATATAATTTTGACTATAGAAGACAATGCGAGCGGCATAAAAGTAAATCCTATTGATGATATTTTTAAACCTTTCAATAGCAAGAAAAAAACTCCATCAACTGGTATAGGACTTTATATGTCAAGATTAGTTATACAAAATCAATTTAAAGGCACTATAGAAGCAAACAATACGGACAAAGGTGCTAAATTTATTATAAAACTACCACATTGATAATTCAGGTTGCCGTAAAGGCTTATAGGCTAAAATTTACATAAAATTATAGGTGGTTGTGTTTATGGTTAAATCAATATTTGGATTATTTTTAATTTCTACTTTTATGCTTGCGGGTGTTAGAACTGCAAATGTTACACCTGAGATAGTTGAAAGTGGTATTACAATCATAGACATAAGAACTAAAGAAGAGTGGATTCAAACAGGCATATTAAAAGACTCTATTCCAATAACATTTTTTGATGCGCATGGGAAATATGATGCACTAAAATTTTTAGATGATATAAATGTATATGTAAAAAAAGGCAAAGAGTTTGCTATTATATGTAGAACTGGCAATAGAACAACGGCAGTTTCAGATTTTCTTGGAAAGCGAGGCTATACTGTTATTAACCTCAAGGGAGGAATCAAGAGATTAATGCAACAAGGCTATAAACTTTCAAAGTATACTAAAGACAAGTAAAAAATATACCCCAATATGAAATGTATTGGGGTAACTATGTCTAGTTAAAACTTATAGCTCTTGTAGTTTTCTATACCAAAGGCTATGATGCTGTTTTACATACTCTTCATCCATCTCACCTGTTTTAAACATAGCTTCAAATGCAGCTTTGTTTGCAGGGTGTGTTGCAAAATAGATATGAACTATCAGTGTTACGCCAAGCATAATAAAACTGATTGCATGAACTCCCCTTGCGATAGATATAAAATCATGAGTTAAAGCACTTCTAAAAACAAGCATATAACCAGAAATAACTATAGCAATCATACTAAATGTAAGAACCCAAGCACTTGCTTTTTGACCAACATTCATCTTTCCAAATTCAGCATGATCAAGATCAATATAGTTTTTCTTCATCTCAACAAGACCATCTGTGACAGCTTTAGCTCCCCATACATCTGGCCAAATACTCCAGGTAACTACCTTGCGAAGCATTGAGATAACAAAAGGAACCATGATAGCAGTCAACGCAAAAGCACTTCCCCAGTGTATGACTCTTAAAAATGTCATTCCTGAAGCTAAGATATGAGTAGTATTCATATCGCTCGCAAAATAATTCATAGGATAGCCCATTGTGTAAGCAATGAAATGAAAATAATCTGATAAAATAGGTAAGCCACTAAGCGTTAAAAGACCTACAAACATAATCATACTTCTATGAAACCACATCTCCAACGGACTATATGCCAATACTTTTTTACTGCTCATAAAGATCTCCTTCTCCTGCTGCAATTTTTTTCTTTCTTTTATCTAACCAATATATAAAGTGTGCTGTTGTTCCTATGATTGCAGTTGCTGCCAGTGCTCCACCACCAACTTTTGCATAATCACGCCATTGGATAGCAGTTCTATTGGGCTTAGTATCAAGCTGATATGCAGCTAAATCGTCTACGGGAACTATAGTAATCCATCTAAGTTCACCTACATAATTATTGATTTTATCTGCACCATAAACAACATATTCTTTTCCTGTTGATTTTGTGTAAAGTGCTGCTCTACGCTTTGCTTCTGCTAGCACTTCTTCTGCTGGTCCTGAAAACATAGCTTTCGTTGGGCATGCTTCTACACAACTTTGTTTCATGCCATTTTCGACTCTATCATAACAACCATGACACTTGTATGCTTTACCATTGTCAGCACTATATTTTGGCACGTCAAAAGGACAAGCATCCCCACAACTTTGACAACCAATACAAATATCTTGACTGATAACAACTTCACCACCAGGTCTTGTGCTAATTGCACCTGTTGGACAAATCTCTTCGCATGGTGAATTTTCACAGTGATTACAATGGTGAAATGCTGTTACTTGACGCGCTTTTGGATAGACTCCAATCTCTGTACGTCTAGGACGTAAATGGTTCAAATGTGGTAAAGTGTGTTGCACACTTTTTTCCACACCAATGGCATCTTCACGTTGCATACGCAAACGATTTTCTGCAGAACAATTTACCATGCAAGCAAAACATCTTATACATGGTGTTGTGTCATAACATTTTATTTGAATACTCATACTGTTTTCCTTACACTAACTATAAAATCCTGACTAGGATGCCCAGCCGTCAATGGATTAAATCCAAAGTTTGATATATGATTTGGATTAAGCCCAATCTGATCTGCATTATGCAGTTTTTTTGCAACACTATTGTAATAACCAGCGCCCATGCCATAGTAAGAAAAAAGAGCATCTGGGTGTACAGTTTGACTTAGAACTACTTTGGCTTTAGTAACCAATGAAGGCTTATCTACGTTAAATATCTCGATAATATCGCCAGACTTAAAGCCTAATGCTGTCCCTTTTTTTGTATTGATAAATACTGCATCTGCATCATGCTCTTCTTTTATAGTTTTCAAAAGTGTGTTATTTTTCGTTTGTTGCCCAGTAAAAGTTCCCAAAGGATGAAATCCAGTAATAGGAATAAATTCACTACTTGATAGTGCTTCTTTCTTTTCAAGCCAAAATGGTTTTATAAATAGTGGAAGAGGTGAAGCTTGTTCTGCTCTGTCATATCCTTTGCTTTTGAGATCTAGATATTGTTCAGCAAAATAGGTAGAATATAGTTCGATTTTACCTGTAGGTGTCCCTTTTGCTTTGATGCTATATTTTTGCTCTCCTGTCCAAACTTGTCCATCAAGAATAGACTCAAGTGATGGAATAGTTGCTTTTTCTTTATCAGTAATACCATGTAATCCAGCATATTGCTTTTTCCAGATTGCCATCATCCCTTCACGGTTATAGTCTCCAAAATGTTTTTCATATAACTCTGAATTTAAAACTCTCCTTGCTAATTCATTTATAATCCAGTATCCATCTTTTGATTCATAAAGCGGTTCAACTGCTTTACGATTAACACCCAATGTAGGAAGTGGGGTCTTGTATTTTGTATGTAAAGCTTCATCTCTTTCCATAAATGTACAATCAGGCAAAATAACATCTGCATACATTGTTGTCTCATTCCAAAAAGGAGAGATACATACTATCGACTCTAGTTTTTCAAGAGCTTTGACTATTTGTTCACTTCCTGCACTACCACCAAGAATATTTTGACCATAAAAAACTGCCATTCTTTGCTTATATGGCTTGTCACTTAAAACTGCCTCAATCCATGTTCGACGATAATATTTGCTGCTCATAAATCTTCTAGATGGGTCATTTTTGATATACCATTTTGAAACTGAAATATCTTTAACATGAGGAATACCACTCATAAAGCTTCCTGTTTTAACAGAACGATTATAAAACACTCCACCTTTTTGACCAAGCGAACCCATAAGAACATTGATTTGAGTAATAAGCATTTTATCACGCAAACTTGAAGCATAACGCTCTGACCTATATCCACGGTCTATAAAACATGCCGGCTTAGCGTCATTGAGTTTTTTTGCACATTTACGGATATTTTCAGCGTACACAGAACTTTGTTTTTCTGCCCACTCTGGTGTATACTCTTTAGAAGCATCAATCATTAACTGAAAAGCAGTCTTACATGTAACAGTTTTACCATCAACTTCAACAAAAAATTCGCCAAAAAGATTGCTTTGCTCATTTTCTGATTTAAATCCAATTACGTTTTTTGTTGCAACATAATAATCCATAATAGTAATTTTCTTACCCTTATGTTCTTCTTCAATCGATCTACTTACAACAGGCAAACCAGTTTCTACATTGACCAGCATATCAACATTTGTATGTTTTGCTAAATAATCAATATCATAATATTTATTTTTGAAAATTTCATGCATAAGTCCCAATAAAAATGCAGAATCAGTACCAGGTCTTATCGGTAACCACTCTACATCACTTTCACCAGCTTCACTTGGCTTTCGTGGGTCTATAACAGTAAGTTGCATTCCATTTCTCTTGCCTCTTCCAAACATATTGCCCCACGCATGACAAACAAGTCCACCACCAGGATTTCTCTGGAGTAAAATACCATATTTTGCATTTTCATAATCAGAACTAATTGCACTTGTTCCTTGAGAAGGTACACCAGCATAATTTTTGCCACCAATTATGGAACTTAACCCAACTGTTAATCCATTGGCAAAACAGGTGTCACCATAACCTACTTTATTTGGTGAACCATATAGCTTAAATAGTTCTGCATCCATGCCTGCTGCACTATGAAAACGAGGGATAAAAGCCAATGATTTTTGATCATTCTCGTTAGCCAAAGAATTCATCTTTTTTGCAACTATATCTAATGCTTCACTCCATGATGCTTGACGAAACTTTCCTTCTCCTCGTTTCCCTGTTCTAATAAGAGGAGTTTTTATACGATCTGGATCATAAAGTGCTCCCATAGCAGCACGCCCACGCCCACAAAGACCACCATAAGGTGTATCCATATTTGCTTCCATCCTTACTAGTCTACCATTGCGTACTGTTGCAATTGCAGGGCAATACTGTGCGCACATCCTGCAAAGCAAAGGAACCTTTTTTTCGATACCAAAATCAGCATTTGTAACTGTTTTAGCTTGACTAACCGTTTTACTTCCAAAAGTAACTGCTGCAACCGTTGCGGCACCACCTTTTAAAAACTGTCGTCTTGTTGTTTTACTCATAATTACCATCCTTATCACTGAATTAAGAAATTACTCTTAAGGGAAATAGTATCAGATGAGTGGGGTCAAAGTAGGGTTATTATAAGAAACTATACTAATAATTATAATTTCTTCTAAAAAGTAACTAATCGTAATAAATTTTGTATAAAGAGGCTAAATCATGAAAGAATAATCTCAAAAACAGCACCATTGTTGTCATTATAGACAATTAATGTTCCTTTTGAATTTTTTTCAATTATTGTCTTTGTCATATAAAGTCCAATTCCTGTTCCTGTATTGGCATGTTTAGAAGTGATATATGGTTCAAAAATTTTACTAACTGGCTCAAATCTAATACCTCCGCCATTATCTTTAATCTGAATAACACACTTACCTTTTTTTTCAAAAATATTGAACCAAATAGTAGGATCGTATATATTTCTATCAATAAGAATATCTTTAGCATTTGCTAAAATATTAAGAATTGCTTGAACTAGTTCACCTTCCAATCCTTCTGTAAAGAACTGATTTTTCTCACTAAAAATAAGTCTTATATGATTGTTTTCCAATGAAGAGTTCATAAGATCAAAAGACTTTTTACACATATCATTAATACAAAAATTTGTGATTTTTTCATCTGAAGCAAAGAAATTTCGAAAATCATCAATAGTTTTTGACATGTGAGATATAGTTTTATTGGCTTTATTCATCATGTTATCTAAAGATTTTTTAGTTAGTGTCTTGTATTCAAAAGATAAATCTATGTGTATTAGTATACTTCCCAACTCAGTTAATGGCTGTCTCCACTGATGAGCAATATTACCAATCATTTCTCCCATACTAGCAAGTTTATCTTGTCTGATAATTATCCTCTCTTTTGCTTGTGCTTCTTTCTCTTTTAATAGTCTTTTTTCTATTTCATCATTGATTTTATTTTCTAATGAGACATTGAGTTGTTCCAATAAGTATTGACTCTTTTCTAACTTTTTATTGGAGATTTGAAGACGACGAGTTAATTGATTGAAACCATATACTATGGTAAAAAAAGTTAAAAATAAAATAATTGCGTATAAAATTATATTTCTTTTTGCCCAATATAATAGTTTTAAATTTTCTTGTGTAACGTCTTGTAAAAATACAAATTTTGCTAAAGTAATTCCATCATAATCTAATGTGTTTAAAATATGTGTTATAAATCTTTTATTTCCTAGCGAAATATACTCTTGACCACAAATCTGTATATCATTAAAAAGTTTTTGAGCACTAATTTTATCTACCAAACTACTTGTTAAAAGTTTAAATGCACATTTTTTATTTGAACTATTCTCTGCTTGGTCATATATAGATTTATTGACAAAAATCATTGTTTTTACATTTAATGATTCATTCATATTGTTTAGAAAAAGAGTTGGGTCTATTATAACGTTAATTGCACCTATAAATATATCATCCTCATAAACTGGCACTATTATCTGATAATCAAAACTCTTGTTATAGATAAAATAAGTACCATAGGATTCTTTTACTTTTAGATTTCTTTTCGTGTGTGGAGAAAATGTGAAATTTGCAAAAGAGTAGATTGGTAAAAAATCAGCACCATAAAATTGTATATCTTTTAAGTATTGATTTTTCTTTTTTAATCCTTCCCATTGATTTTGAAACAAACTTTTTATACGAATTTTATCGTGCTGAATTAATGCTTCTCTAATATCTGGCTCCAAAATCTTAATTTCTACACTAGTGGAAAAAAAGTTAAATGTCCTATCAATTGAATCTTGATAAACACTCATAATATTAATCGATGAAGTTGCTTCTGAATCTTCTAGGGTCTCTTTAAATTCACTATAACGGAAAAAGGCAGTAAGGGTAAAAAGCGTGATAAAAAAGAGTAAAATATAAATCTTTATTCTAGTTTTTGAAGAATAGTTAAAAAATCTCACGATGGTAATTTCAACGTATACCCTATACCAAATACATTATGCACTAAAGCAGAAGGAAGTTTTTTTCTTAGCCCTTTGACTAAACTTTTAAGAGCCTCTTTACTAACATCTTCCCAAGCCCATATAGCTTCTATCAGTGATTCAAATTTATATATTTTACTAGGATTCATAGACATTATTTCTATCAATTTTAACTCATTTGCTGTTAATTTTATATGCTCATTAAGATGAGTAAGTGTTTTTGAGTCAAAATTAAAAGAGTAGTTTTCTCCCAAATCTACTTGTTCCTTGTTTTTAAAAATCGAATTTGAACAATCTTTTAAAGCATCTATTAAAGAATCTTTTGAAAAAGGTTTAACTAAATAACGAGTGATATTAAGCTCCACAGCACGCAAAAGATAAGGGTTTTCTGTATGGGCTGTAAGCATAATAACTGGTGTTGTTTTATCCTTAAGGCGTATTTTATAGAGGAGTTCTAATCCATCAAGTTCTGGCATACATATATCAAAAATCAATACATCTGGATTTTGCTCTTCATAATACATTAATGCTTCATTGCCATTTGTTGCAACTATAACATCTTTGAAAAAAAATGATAAAATAGCACTAACCTCTTCTCTGATGCCAATTTCATCTTCTGCATAAAGCACTTTCATAGTTTTTAAATCAGTCATCCAAAACAGTCCAATCTTTTAAGTTTCTAGAGGGCATTATATACTTATCCCACTTAAAATTCACTCACGATTTTCTAGAAAACTATAAAATAGATATATTCATCCACTAATGAAATAACAAAAAAACAAATCATACTTACCTCACCAACCTATATACGATAGTCACTGTTATTTCGTAATCTGTTTTAAACAAAAAATTCTCGGGCTTCAAAGGAAAGCTTCTTTTTATGGCTTTTATAGCTGATTTTTTTAAAATTTTTCTACCTTTAATCTCTTTTATATATAAAAATTTACCATCTTTTGATATAAGAAAACAGACTTTTACATCCCCCTGCATTCCTCTCCTTCTAGCTCTTTTTGGGTATATTTTATGTTTATTGATTTCCGACCTAACTCTATCAAAATATGCTTTTTTTAAAAATTCAATATCTACTCTACTCTCCTTTTTTTCTTCTTTAATTTCTTCTTTAACTTCTTGTGTGACTTCTATAATCTTTTCTGGAACCTCAATTGTTTTAATAGGCTCAATTCTATCTTGTTCAATTATTGGTTTTGGTTTGACAATTGGTTTTGGCCTAATGACTGGTTTTGGTTTTGGTTTGATGATTGGTTTTGGCTTTGGTTTTGGTTTGATGATTGGTTTTGGCTTTGGTTTTGGTTTGATGATTGGTTTTGGCTTTGGTTTTGGTTTGATGATTGGTTTTGGCTTTGGTTTTGGTTTGATGATTGGTTTTGGTTTGATGACTGGTTTTGATTGTTTTATTACATGTATTTTTACAACTTTAGCTTTAGGAGGCTTTTTTGTTCTATTTATATCTACTAAACTTGAGTACAGTAAAGAAGATATAACTGCTGCATACAAAAAAGATGCGATAAAAAAAGATGTGACATATCTACTCATATCTAGTTATTATCCCTAAGTTTGTATATCCGTTGTTTTTTAAGATATCAAGAATATAGACAAAATGTTCAAATTTAGAATTTTTATCACAGTTTATATTTACAGGTATACTCTTTTTAAAATCTACTAGTCTATCTTTTATCTCATCTTTATAAACTCTCTCTTTATTGAAGTAAATCTCACCATTGGACTTAATAGTCACAACAAGTGGTTTTTTGTTTTTTAAGGGAGTAGCAGTTTGAGCCTCACTCAAATCAACAGGAATTATCCCTTTTGCTACAAATGTTGCCGTGGTTAAAACTATAACCAAAAGAACAAGCATTATATCTATAAAAGGAACTACATTTATAGAATCAAATTTTTTAACCCGCATTGCCATCTTCCTTTTCCATCTCCCAAAGAGCTATAATCACCTCTATCTTTCTTCCTAGGTGGTTGTAAAACATCATAGCAGGAATAGCAACTATAAGTCCCATAGCAGTTGCTTTTAGTGCAAGTGCGAGTGAGCTCATTATCATTTTTGCATCCATTTGTGCACTTTGACCCATAGTGTAAAAAGTTATAATTATTCCAAAAACTGTACCTAAAAGTCCAATATATGGAGCATTTGCTCCAAAAGATGAAATTATAGATATGTTTTTGGTTATGTCGATCTCAAGCCTCTGTTTTTTATTATATTTTGAGATATCCAACTTTTTAAAAAAAATCAGTCTCTCAATATATAGCCAAAGCGATAAAAAACTCATAAACCCTAAAATTCCCATAACACCATAATCAACAAAGTCTTTCACTAACTCAATATTCATACTCTCTCCTTCTTAAAAAATCTATATATACTAAAAACAACAGGAAGATAAAAAAGATTTAATATCGTTCCCCAAATAAGACCAAATCCAAGCGAAATTGCAAGAGGTGTAAATGTAACTGCTTGGCCGGAGGCAAAAAAGATTAAAGATGAAAGTCCAACAACAGTTGTAATAGAAGTAAGCATTATAGGTCTAAACCTTCTTTTAGCAAGTATATGAACTTCACTTAAAGAGTTTGCTCCTTTTATAGTTGCTAACATCAAAATCCCATCATTGACTATAACTCCAGCCAGCCCTAATGCACCAACAATAGATGGTACAGAAAGGTCAAACCCCATAATAATATGCCCAATAACAACACCCAAAAATGAGAGTGGTATAACACTCATAATCATCAAAGTCATACCAAAAGAGTTAAATAGGTAGAGTATGGATAAAAAGATAAGTACAATAGCAACTAATATAGCTTTTAACATATCCTCTTTTAGCATCTTCTTTTGTCTGTACTCTCCTCTTAGCTTATACCTTAGTCCCTCTTTTTTTAACTCTTTTAATAGTGGCATTATCTCACTCATCACTTCACCTGTAGTTTTTATCTTTTGATCAATATTTGCATAGACATAAAAGTTCACCTCTCCATCATCTTTTGTTAACTTCTCTAGTGATCTTGTGATTGTAAAATCACATACATCTTTTAGCATCACTTTTTGACCATTTCTAAGAGGTATCAGAATAAACTTAAACTGATTTAATTGATTTCTATAACTAGAAGATACCTTTATATCTAAAAGACCTTTTTGCTCTAAAATAACACCTTTCTTTTTCTCAAGATACAGATCAGATATATAGTTTCCTAAATATTTTTGCGTTAGTCCCAACTGTTTTCCATAACTGTTTAGGTTTAGCTTTATCTCGCTTGAGCCAAATTTCATATTATCTCCTGCAAATTTAACTGCATCTATACTTCTTAATTTTTTCTTCAACTTCTGCACTGTTTTTATAACTTTTTTATAATCAGTCCCTATGATACCTACCATAACATCTGATCTTGAGTAGCCCATTCTAGATTCGAGTACATTTATCTCTCTAAGATGAAAGCTTTTTTTATAGTTCATTTTTCTAAGAAATCCTCTTAACTCTTTTGAAATCTCTTTTGAATTTTTTACCCTATCTCGCCCCTCTTTTTCATAGTAGAAACTAAGATATGGTGTTATATATTTTTCCATAAAATTTTGAGGTGCTCTCTTTTTTAGATACAAAGCGGTATAGCCTACATATGGGTACATTTCAGTTCCTCTAACTCCTCTTCTATACCCCGCAGTAGAGCTTACATAATCTATAGAAAACTTATCTTTAAACTTAAGCAGATCCTTCTCTAGGGTTTGCACAATTTTGTATGAATCTTGAAGAGTAGCCTCTTTTGATCCTTTAAAAGTAATAGTTACAGTAGAGGAGTCATATGATTCAAATAGCTTAAATTTTAACCCTGCCAATCCTTTGTATGTAAAATATGGGGTTAAAAATAAAAATAGTACCATAAAAACAACTCTATATTTTATTAAAAATTTTAAACTATGAGAGTATACTAAAGTTACTCTCTCCCACGAAAGTGTCTTTGCTCTTTTACTCAATATATGAGTAGAATGGATTGGTAAAAAAAGAAATGATTCTATTAGCGAAGCTATAACTAAAATAGAGACGGCAATTGGGATGAGTTCCATAATCTGCCCCAATCTGCCACTAAGCATCAAGAGTGGAATAAAAGCAAATATAGTGGTGAGTGAAGCAATCACAACAGGCTTTGCCATCTCTTTTGTTCCCAAGTATGCTGCCTCTTTTGGTGCATACCCTTTTTCTATATACTGTTGTATATTTTCGCTTATGACTATAGCATCATCAACTATAATCCCTATGGCTATAAGCACTCCTATAAGAGAGTTGATATTGATACTGTAGCCAGTTAGGTAAAAGTATATAGCCCCTATGATAAATGAGGTTGGAATCCCAAGGGCGATAACCACAGCCATTCTTAGGTTTATCAAAATTGCAGTCAGGAGCGTTATAAGTATAATAGCCATAATGATGTTGGATATAACAATATCTAGTCTCTCTTTTACAACTATAGAGTGATCACTTCTTACATCAAACTTCATCCCTTCTATTTTGTTTTTATCAAGCAGTCTATATACCTCTCTAGATATCTCTATAGCATTTCCCTTCGGATTTTGTGAAATCGATAGAGTAATTGCATTTTTGCCATTCATACTAGCTAGTGTTGATGAGTCTTGGTATCTTCTTTTTATAGTAGCCACATCTTTAAGAGAGATAACTTTATCTCCTATATTTAAATGAGTCTCTTTAAACTCTGTTAAAATGTCTGCTCTATTTTCTAGTGATATAAAAAACTCCTGCCTTTTCCCTTCGATTGAGCCTAAAGGATTTATATATGATATATTTGGAATCAGATCGATAATATCCCTAGAGGTAACTCCATAAGCCCTAGCTTTTTTATCATCAATCAAAACTTCATAATAGAGATCACTATCACCAAATATAGTAATATCTGAGATATATTTTATATTGAGTAGTTTTAAACGCAACTTTTTTGCATACTCTATTAGCTCATTTTTACTGTATTTTTTACTAAAAACTGAGACTTGCATAAGCCCTCTTGCGTGTGCTACGGTTCTAATTGTCGGTTTATCCATATCGCTAGGGAGATTTGTCATAATGATATCGAGTGTATCGTCTATATCTTTTTCAATTTTTTGCTTATCGGCTCCATCTTTTAGCTCTAAAGTTACAGAAAATCTACCAGGAGTTATCCTAGAAGAGATTGAATCAACTCCGTCTATATTTTTTACCTCAGCCTCTATCTCCTCAACTGCAATTTTATTTAGCGTATCTAAAGAGGCACCACTATAGCCACCTCTAATAGTTATAGAATCTGGCTCAACTACAGGAGTTACCTCTTTTGGTAAAAGTGTATAACTATAAGTTCCTAGTCCAAATATAAGAAAAAATAGTATGTAATTTAATTTGTAATTCTCAATAAAAAACTTAAGGGTCTTATCAAACATATCTTAGCTTACTTGACTTTTAAAATACTCATAAGACTCACTTGCCAACAAAGAGGCACCAAAAGCTGTTGTTATTTGAGGGTGCTTTGGGATATATATCTCTTTCCCAAGTTCATTCTCTATGGCACTAACCAATCCTTCATTGAGTGCTGGTCCTCCATCAAAGTAGATAGACTCTTTTATACCCACTCTTTTTACAAGTTTTATAATTCTCTTTGCTATTGAGTAGTGAACTCCTGCTACAATATCTTCAATGCTATTGTTATTACCCAAAAGTCCTATTATTTCAGATTCTGCAAAGACTGCACAAGTGCTGTTTATACTAAGAGGAGCCCCTTTTGAATTGAAATGATACTCTCCAAGCTTATCGACTTCTATCTCCAAATTCATAGCAACAACATCTAAAAACTTTCCAGTTCCTGCTGCACATCTATCATTCATAGCAAAATTTACTACATTGCCCTCACTATCAAGTGAGATTGCTTTTGAGTCTTGACCTCCTATGTTTATGATAGTCTTTATGTCGCACTCATCTTTTGCAGCAGCTCTCGCTCCTATGGCATTGGCAGTGATTTCACTAATCTTCTCATTTGCCTCTTTAAAAAGTTTTCTACCATAACCAGTAGCAACCGTATAGACCAACTTCTCTTCTTCTATATTTAATTCATTCAGAAGAGTTGCCAATGCCTCTTTAGCATACTTATAAAACATACTTCCACTTGCACTGATTTTTTGTCCAACAAGCTCTCTATTTTCATCTACTATGGCAATTTTTATAGCGGTTGAACCTATATCTATACCTGCAAAATAGTTCATTTTTCTCTTCTCCTTCTATTTTTAAGAGACTCCATAAACGCCTCAATTCTAGTAGTAAGTTGCCCTAGATGACTTGGACTATAATCACTCTCAAGATAAAGTATAGGAATCCCATTTTTTTCCATAGCTTCAAGTACACTTCTTTGCTCCATCTCATAGACTTGACACCCTGCAAATGCTTGGTAGACTACTCCCTCTGCTCTATAATCTTTAACCAGCTCTATAATCCGTCTGATTCTATCGTTATTTTTAGTAAATATAGGACAAGTACATCCCTTTAGGTACTTATCTGCAATGCTATCAACCATATCATACAAAAACCATTCATCAACACTCACCATATCATTAAACATTCTATTTGATGAACATGTCTCATCTGCTACTATAATTCCATCAGACTCTTCTATAATAAGAGGGATTTTAAGATTTGGAAAAATTGGAGGAGAGCCGGTATAGACAATCCTTGGACTATGTTTTAAAAGTTTTTCACTTTTTCTGTTTTTAGCCTCTTCAAGTAGGTTTTCAACTGCCTCAATCCAGTTATCGAGCTTATCAAAGAAAAAAGCATTTGTTACTAAAAACATACTATTTCCACTTATGAGTGGGTTATCCTCTTTTCTTAAGTCATTTAACTGATGATACAAATGTTGAGCATAACCTATCTTTTTAATACTATGCTTCAATTTTTTTCTTGTTAGTTTTTGATTTAGCTCCAAAGAGAGCTCTTTGGTAAATTTTCTAACACTTCTTCTCCAATACTCCCTACTCTCTTCACTCTCTTTTGTTCGTGGAAACTCCATATCAAAAACTTTAAAACCCAAACTCTCTATAATAGCTCCTGATTTTGCTTTTTGGTCACATGTTGTAGGAGATACAACAAGGTCTGGTTTGTTACTAAAATTGTTTGAGCTAAATTGACCTATGGTTGCTTTTACCAATGGGCAAGCTTTTGAGGTTGCAAAATCACTTCCTATCTCATCATCTGTAAAAAATCCATTACAGAGCCTAATAGGTACTGCATCCAATGCATAAATAATCTCAGAGGGAACTTGTATACACATAGTGCCTATTTTTATACTTTTTGGATAGATAGACTCTTTTTCTATATAGACTCGCTCAAAAAGATTGTAAAAATAGTCCATTTTCTCTAATTTAATCTCAAAATCATTCTTTAGCTTATCAAGCAAAGAGGCACTCTCCATCGCTTTGTGTCTATCTTGCCTCTGCTTTATAGTCTCTATATTTCTTTTATATCTCATTTTTTGCCCTTCTTAAAGCTATCAAACTCCATTCTCTTACTAAATCCGCCCTTGGTTGAGTTAAAGAGTTTCATATGCAGTATGTCTAGATGCAAGGCATCATCTTCAGGACAAGCAGCAATACACTTCATGCATAAAATGCAGTCATCTCTTAGTATGTTTTTACTCTTTACATCATCAGCTATATCTTTTATCTGCATATCACACACATTGTAACAATCTCCACACTTTGTGCATTTGTCGCCATCTTTTCTTAACCTTAAAATCGCCCAATCACTAAATATATAGTGCATTGCACTCATAGGGCAAAAGAAGCAGAAAAATCTCTTCTTGAAAAATGCTCCAACAAAAAAAAGTACAGTAAAACCCATACCAAAAGCTGTTAAAAATAGAGCTGTTTTAGATGAGAAGTCTATATACCACTGCGAAAAGTCTAAATTAAATAGTGGAACTATAAGTCTTCCGGGACACATCTTGCAAAATGCACCTCTCCATTCTCCATCAAGCAGACCTAAACCCAATAACAAAGGAAAAGCAATTACAATAAACAAAAATATATATTTAATCTTTTTTAAAAATTTATACTGCTCAAGTGTATAAGTACTAAATGGGATTTTTAGCATTTTTCTAAAACTTGTTATCCAATCTTGGAGAGTTCCAAGTGGACAAGCATATCCACACCACGCTTTGTTAAAAACTATAAACCAGATTAAAAATGTCAAAAAACCAGTCAATACTCCAATACTTGCAATACTAAAAAGCCTATCCCACGGACGAGCTAATTGATGTTGAAGTCCTAAAAAGTAACATCCTCCACCATTTTCACTGTTGTATCCACATGAAAACATAGGTATCTCATTGCCTAAATCAATAGCCAAGTATCCTCCATAGATAAACAGCACAAAAAAGAAGAGTTGGGTATAAAATCTAAACTTTTTTAAATCCACATAGTTTATAATTTTTCTAATCTTACTCATCAAAAGTGACCTCACGAAATGGCTTTTGAACTCTATACCTATATATAAATATCCCTATACTTATAACAATAAGTAAAAATATTGAAATTATAAGAGCATATTTATACGACATATAAGCATCTCTTGATGGCATATATGAGCCAACAAAGCTTGTTTTGTATCTTTTTTTATCATCACTAAGCGTAGCAGTAACTATAAACTTCTCACTAAATCTTTTATTGAACTTCTTTGTATCTGGATTATAGTCTTGAATAAGCTGGATTTTTGCTATACCATTTTTGTCAGATCTTCTAGTTTTTTGCCATCCAAATTGTGTTTTAAAAGTAACTCTAGCCCCTTTTAAAGGAGTACCATCTTTTAAAACTAGAAATCTAACCAAGTCTCCGCTTTGCAATCTATAATAAAACGAATCCTCATTCTCTCTTAATCTTACAATCTCAAATGTTGCTCTGCTTAGAACTCTTGGCTCTATCTTCTTTTTGCTAAACTTCTCATCACTTCCATGAGAAAATCTTCTATACTCATATTTTGCAACATTTAAAAGCTTGTCTCTATTTTGGATATAATATAGATTATAATACCCATTTTTTGGAACCCCTATAGTGACTTTTGTGCACCCTTTTTTCTTTGATATCTTTGGCTCTACTAAATTTCCATCTCTATCAAGAGCATAAAATGCTCCAGAGACATTTTTTACACATTTTGGTCTTGCTATATCTTTTGTAACTAACCAAAATGAACGAGTTGGTATTCCACGGTTACCACCTCCCATGTGCATCATACCCATACCGCCTCTTCTTTTGGCATTTGGGTCTTTTTGGCTAAAAAATAGTGTATCACTTGGTTTTACTTCTACTTCTTTACCTTTAAAATCGTATAGTGCTATTTTTTCTACTTCATCAAATCTTACAACTCTTCCATCAAACTTCTTTATAAACTCTTTGGCATCTTTTTGGCTAGAAAAGGCATACTTACTTACACTACTCATAGTCCCTTTCTTGTGACTTCCAACTACATAATAAGCATCATTGGCATCTATAAACTTTAGACTATTTGTATCTACAACTTTTATATTATCAAGCTTCTTTTTATGGATAATCTTCTCATCGACCAAGCAGTGAATTGAACAGTATTGGTGTTGCTCATTATCTTTTGTAGTTGCTGCGTGATTTGTTTTGTAAAACATAGGGAGCTTCATACCGCAAACGCTACAAGAGTTTCTATCTCCATCTTTTTTTAACAGTATTGCTTTGTTTGGAGGAACACTTTGAAACATCACTCCACCACCATGCATTGAGTGCATGCCACTACTTGCTCTGCCATACTTATCTACTACATAAGTTCTATACTCATTCACTCCAAAATAAAAGATGATAAGTAGAGCCGCAAAAGGAAATGCTAAAAATTTCCTCAATTTATCTGCTTTAATGAGTTGCATTCTTTTGTATAAAATTACCAATGCCCAAACAATAGCGAACCACTTAAAAGCAGAAAATATCATAAGCCAATCATCACCTCTCTTTGCAAGTGGTGCAACATCTACACTCAACCCAAAAGCCCAAGCAAACCCCTCTACTATTTTTTCATAGCCTCTTGTAAAAAAACCACTCAGTGCATGTCCTAAAGATGCAAATATAAAGAGTGGTGCATAAGAGTAACCAAGATTATAAAAAATATCCTTAAAAGGCTTTTGCAAGATTTTTGAAGCTACAAACATACCAATAGTTGCAGCTAACGCAGTAAAAGCAACTGCATACAAGAATGCAAAAAGTCCAACACTATCAAATGATGCTGGTAAAACTCCTTTAAAAATCTCTGCGGTTTTACTCCATATCATATCTTTTGCGGCATTACTTCTTCCGATCCCGTGATGAAATGCCATTGAAATGGGAATTGAAGCCAAGATAAGTATATAAGCCCAAATCTCAACTTTTAGCCCTTTAAACTTAGTAAAAAGAGAAAATGAAGGTTTTTTAAATTTAAAACTTATGGATTCACAACTGTTTGCACACTCCATACAGAGTGTACAATCCTCCATAGAGTTTTTATTGTCAAATGCGAATGGCTTTAGATTGTATGGACAAGCCTTTGCACAATCAAATGTTTTACATTCACTACAAGCACTCTTATAACTCCCAAGCCACACAAAAGAGAGTTTTGAGTAAGCTTTTGTAACAGTTCCTATAGGACAGATATATTTGCAATAACTCATATCTTTATAGAAAAAGTAGGTTATAAATGCTACTAAACTCATAACACCAAAAAGCATAGCTGTTCCAAATGGAGTTCTATATACTCCAGGAAATATATAATAAATTCCCCACCAACCAAGGACTAACAGCATAAGCCCTATAAAACGATTTTGCATCCACTTTGGCATACTCTTCTTTAGACCATATCTTGTGATATATTTGCCTAAAAATCCATGAGGGCAGATTCCACAAAAAATTCTTCCAAAAGTCGGCAGTGTTGTTACCATAAAAAGTGACCAAAAAATACCCCAAAACAGTGCATAAGTAAAGGTATTTTCTTTTGAAGGAACACTAAATCCCAAATATATAGCATAAAAGAATAATCCAGTTATGATAACTCTCAAATAGAATAGAAACTTCTCATTTTTAAATATATACCTTAATACAGATCTGCTAAAAATATCATTTTTATCTCTTTTTATAAAATCAACCACTTGTGTCCCCTTTTAAAGTGTTATGTTTCCCAACATAACTTGTGCACCTAAAATCATCAAAAATAGAGCCATAGCTCTATCTATCCACAGCTTGCAAGAGCTAAACTGCATCATCAAACCTCTAATTAATTTTGAAAAAATTAACCCATAAAAAAGAATTGAAAACAAAACTGCCCCCAACCCAAAAAAAATACCATGTAAAAATGCACTCAAAACTGCTGTTGAGTTTATAGCAACTCCAACGAGCGTTAAAATTGGTGCGCATGGGTTAATCGCCATTGCTGCGCCCATGGTAAAAAATCCAAATCTTTTTTTATCTTTTATAGTAGTTTTTTTTACTCTACATGTAGAACTCTTTTTAAAACTCCCATAAAAGATAAAGCAGCCCATACCAATAGTAACTAACCCCAAAATAGTGCTTGTTATATCTGTGTCATTAAGAATTTTTTTAACCCAAAAAGAACTCAGGTATGCAATGACCGCTAAAAGTGTATAGCTAAAGACTCTTCCTAGACTAAAAGGGATAATGACCCCCAATGCCTCTTTTGTTGAGTTTGCATTGCTCATTAGCAAGGGAGTCAAAAACGGCATGCATGAAAACATACATGCCGTTGAACCGTAAGATAAACCTACTATAAATATAGAAAAAAGCGTTGAGAGTTCAAGCATATTTTCTCTTAAAACTTATACTTAAATCCCACATAAAACACACGACCTGGATCTACAGTTATGCTTCCATCTTCTGCATCAAGTGTACCATCTCCACTTTTATCACTAAACAGATATACTGTTCTATAGTATTGTTTATCAAACAAGTTATCTACTCTTGCAAATATTTCTAAATTACCCTTTTTAAATTTTGTGTTATATCTTACTTGAAGATTAGCAACACCATATGAAGGCATTTTAACAAAGTTTGTCTCATCTGCATAGTAGCTTGACTGCCAATAGTATGATGGTATAACTTTCCATTTAGGAGCAACTTTAAAATAGGTCATAAGATTAATTTTATGATTAGGAGTTCTTGGAAGTTGATTTCCATCTATATCATATGTCATATCTCCTGCTGATCTATAAATTGGATCTAAATCAACAGTAAAAGGCTTATGAGATGTGTAGTATGCATCTAAGTATGTATATGCTAAATCAAATGCGGCCACTTTGCTTTTATCGCTATTTAAACTAAGCTCAAGCCCTCTACTTCTTGCATCTCCAACATTATCGAAATAAACATTTGTCCCGCCGCTATAATAAGTCCCACCAATTTTACCTATGATGTCTTTTGTATCTATTTGATATATTGAAGCTTCATATGATAGGTTTGTATTTGAAACCATATAACTACCTCTAGCACCAATTTCATAGTTAAATGTTGTTTCAGTATCTAAATTTGTATTATTTTGTGTATATCTATCTGGATCAAAATCATTCGCATACACTTCATAAACACGAGGATTTCTAAAACCTGTTGATATATTAGCAAAAGTAGTTATATTGTCAGATATCTGATATGTCCCACCTACTCTATATGAGAAATTTGTAAAATCTGACTTTCTAGATGTAGATGTATCACTCCATGCCGTACCATTGTAATCATGCGCATTAACATCATAATCATAAGTCGTGTAGTCAATTCTTGCATTAAATATTGCTGTTAATTTTGGATTAATTTTATATTTTGTCTCCCCATATAATGCAGAGTTATCTTCAGTTGTTAATGAATTTGATGATTCACCACTGTAGTAACTTGTTCCTCTACTTACATATGTTTCATATCTTTTCCAAGTATCATCTAGCTCTCTTGCACCTAAATCAACTCCTATCATATAAGCTAAATTATCTTTTTCTCCTCTATACTCACTCTTCAATCCATACTGTTTTATATTTTCATTATTGTCGGCTGTATATCCATCGTCTGCACCATCATAGTTTCCATCTGTTGGTAAATCTTTTGGTGAAGATAAAAAGTTATATAAATCTTCATAGTAGTACGTATTGACTTTTAAATTGCCACCATTCTCAAAATCTTTACTATATGTTAAAAAGTACTTATCTATATCAGAGTAATAATCACTATTCCATGGAAGGTCTCCATCATTAGCACCAGTAGGATTTGTTTTTGCCTCCGTAACGCCTGTTACACTTCCTCTTGAACTCTCTTCATATTTTCGCTCTATACTTACCCCAGCTGTAATATCACTCATATCATCTATGTAGTATTGCACTTTACCATTAACTGATTTTGTATTGTACTCACTCATATCCCAGTAGCCGTCACTTGCTCTATAATTTGCATTTAAACTAAATGAGTATTTATCCGTACCATGTAATATAGAAGCTACAACATCTTTGTAGTTTTCACTTCCATACTCCATTTTGATGCTATTTTCATTTTTATTTTTTGTTTTTTTAGTGGTAATCATTATAGCACCAGAAAGTGCATTTCTACCATAAAGATAGCTAGCTCCACCCTTAATAACTTTAATTGACTCTATATCATCTAAATTAAATTTGACTTTTCCACCATTTTGAAGAACAGGAATACCATCTATTACAATAGCAACACCTGTATCTTCCCACATAAATTCCTGTTGTCCTACACCTCTCATGTGAATTTCAACAACATTACTTCTAGCATCTGCTGTGATACCTGGAATTGTATTTAAAACCTCATTGATATTTTTTGGATTTACAATTTCAATTGTTTCTTGACTAATTACATTAACTGTAGAAGCCTCTGTTTTTGTATCAGTACCTATATTTGAGATAGTAGATGACTCAACATTTATAGTACCTAAATCTGCACTATTTGCACCTATTGCTAAGATACAAATAATTGATAAATATAACTTTTTGCCCATTGGTTAACATCCTTTTTGTAAAACTTTGAGGCAAGTTTAACAATAGAGTGTTAATTTTTTGTTAAGTAAATCTAGAATTTGTGAGTTTAAAATCTTAACTACACTTATATACCCATCCTAAGTCAAACTAACGCATAGCAGCGTTAGTTTGACTTAGGATGGGTATACCTTTGAGAGAGATATAAAATAGTGCTGATTCCTGAACTTCCTAAGACCATAAACATAACCATCATTTGATAACGAACAGCTACTACTGGGTCAACT
>Ga0256840_1000950_pt1 | contig 28554 bp, 29 predicted proteins | sample 355202metaG_FD_185969 | JGI IMG/M metagenome (GOLD analysis project Ga0256840, IMG submission 185969) | Hydrothermal vent microbial communities from Mid Atlantic Ridge, Atlantic Ocean - 355-202 | ecosystem: Environmental > Aquatic > Marine > Hydrothermal vents | place: Atlantic Ocean: Mid... | reverse complement strand
AGAACAGTTCCACCTGGTATTTTTACGGCAGTCGCTTTAAATATATTTTTAAATCCCAAAATCTTTGCAACTTTCTCAGTTTCCGGATTTACCAAAACATCTTCCGGCTTTCCTTTTTGAACAACTGTTCCAAAATCATAAATTACCATATAATCAGAAAGGGATAAAACCTCATCAATATCATGAGAAACAAGGAGAATAGGAATAGAAAAATACTCTTTCACTTTTAAAATCTCTTTATACAATTTCTCCTTTAAACATCTGTCAACCGCTGAAAAAGGCTCATCAAGAAGTAAAATCTCAGGCTCATATATTAAAGCCCTTGCAAGTGCAACCCTCTGCTTCTGCCCTCCTGAAAGTGTATTTGGTTTTTTCTCCTCGAGACCTCTAAGTCCAAGAAGTTCCATAAGCCTTTTACACTCTTCCGTCTTTTCCTTCCCAACTGGGAAAAGAATATTCTCCGAAACCGTCATGTGGGGAAATAACCCGTAAGTTTGAAAAAGGTAACCTACTTTCCTTTTTTGAGGAGGAAGAATAATCCCCGATTCCGAATCAAAGAATGTTCTGTTTCCTACGATAATCTGACCTTCATCAGGAGTCAATAACCCTGCTATCATATCAAGGGTTAAACTTTTCCCAGAACCTGATGGAGCAAAAATAGCCGTAATTCCATCAGGAAAATCAAAAGAAACATCAACGGTAAACCCTTTAACTTCTTTTTTCACGGACAAAAAATTCAATTTTTCTCCCCGGAAATTCTATTCACAAGAAAGATAACAGAGATAGAAATAACCGCCGTGACAACAGTCAAAAAATTTGCCTTCTCAAAGTCAGCCGAAGATACAGCCGTATATATTTCAAGAGGAATAGTGTTTGTTTTAAACGGAATATTTCCGGCAAGCATCAAAGTAGCCCCAAACTCCCCCATAGCTCTTGCAAAAGCAAGTACCACACCGGCAATAATTCCGTTTTTAGCTAAAGGAAAAATAACCCTAAAAAAGGTTTCCGATTTACCCTTACCCAGAGTTAAAGATGCTTTTATAAATGTTTTATCAACAGATTCGAAAGAAGCCCTGGCACTTTTAAAAAAAAGTGGAAAAGAGGCAACAAACGAAGCAAGAACAGCCCCTTTCCAGTTAAAAACGAAAGAAATTTTCAAAAATCTATATAAAGCTTCTCCTACCAAACCCTTTCTACCAACAACAAGCATCAAAAGATAACCCATAACAGTGGGAGGAAACACAACGGGAAGCATAAAAATCGCATCACAAAGAGATTTACCCCTAAACTGCTTCATAGAAAAAAAGAATGCTACGGGAAGGCCAATAAAGAAAACAAACAGTGTTGAAACCGATGCAACAACAAAAGAAAGTTTTACAGAAAAAAAAGCTTCCTGATCAAGACCTACCATTTATCCACCACCGGACTAAATCCATATTTCTTTAAAACATCACCTTTGCTTAGAAAAAACTTTACAAATTTTTCAGCATTCCTCCGATTGGGAGATTCTTTAACAACAGCTATAAAATAGGCAATAGGCTTATGGGAATCTTCCGGAAAAGAACCTATAAAAGAAACTTTCCCTTTTACAGGAACAAAATCAGTATAGTAAACAATTCCACCGTCAACATTTCCCGTCATAACCCAGAAAACAACTTGCGAAACATCTCTGGCAAGGACAAGTTTCTTATCAACATCTTTCCAAAACCCGAGATTTTCAAGACTTTCCTTAGCATATTTTCCACAGGGAGAGAAACGATAATCTCCCATAGCAATAGTGCCCATTTTTCTCATATCCGAAACGGAATGATAAGAAGTATCAAAAGGAGCAATCAGAACAAGAGTATTGGAAGCAAGCTTTTTTATATCCTTTCTATCAAGAAAATCTTTCTTTTCAAGAAAACGAACCCATCTATAAGAAGCGGAAAGATAAATATCAACAGGTGCTCCTGATACTATCTGTTGAGCAAGTTTCCCGGAAGAGGTGAAATTTTTTATAACTTTTACACCGGATTCCTTTTCAAACTCATTTCCTATCTCGTCAACAACCTTCCTCATACTGGCAGCCGCCGAAATAGTAATCTCAGCAGCAGAAACCCCAAAAGAAGAGAAAAATACAAAGCAAAACAGCAATAAACAGACCTTTTTCATTGAATTCCTCCGAAACCACAATACTCAAAACAACTTAAAGAATTCAAAAAGCTTTTTGAGGTCAAAGAGGAAACTGTTGCCATCACAGACTCACCGGTTTCAATTACTGAAATCCCAAGCTCGGAAAGAAGACATTTTGGAAAGCCACCCACCTTTTTGGTTACCAATACAGAACAATCTTTCAACACCCCTAAAACAGACTTTAAAGATTCAAAATCGTTAAAGAAAATAGAGTTATAAGTTCCTTCTATATCCCTGACTCCACAAAACTCGCCTGTAAAACTATCAAAAAGATAAAGCCGTTTAAACGAACCGAAATGGGAATCAACCTTCTCACCGTTTAAAGATGTAACAGCTATTAAAGATCTGTTTTTTTCAGTCTCTCCGGAAAGTTTACCTACCGCGTCCGCTCTGCAGGTTTTACAGTGAGTCATAACATTCAGACCTTCTGAAGCAAGAACGGTTTGAATATTTAAAAACTCTTTTTTCTCCGGAGGTTTCCTTAGGCCCTTCCTCCAAAAAACAGTTCCTTCAACAGGAATTAAAGGAATAACATTAAACAGCGAAATCCCAAGTTTTCTGAAAAATCTACCGATATCGACAACATGGTTATCGTTAATTCCCGGAATACAAACAGTATTGATTTTGACCTTAAAACCACGGGCAACCAATTCCTCGACACCTTTTTTTTGTAACTCTACCAAAAGTTCCGCCATCTCCATTCCCTTATAAACCCTACCGTCTTTAACAACAAAAGAGTAGATTTTCTCTGCAATCTCGGGAATCAGTGCATTAACCGTAACCGTTACATACCCAACTCCTATTTCGGAAAGCCACCCGATACTTTCCAAAAGGTTAACACCATTCGTACTTAAACAGAGTTTCAGTTCCGGATATAACTTTTTCAGAATAGTTAAAGTAGTTTTCGTTTCCTTAATATTTGCAAGAGGATCTCCGGGACCGGAAATTCCGACAACCGAAAGATTCTCCATATTTTCTTTATAAAAAATCGTCTTAATAACGGCTTCTTTCGGAGAGAGAACTCTACTGGTAACTCCGGGACGAGACTCGTTAAAACAATCGTATTTTCTATTACAAAAGTTACATCCTAAATTACACTTCTTTGCCACAGGTAGATGAATACGACCGTAATCATGAGCTTTATCAAAACAGGGATGTTTCATTATCAACCTCCATTCTATTCTATCCTTCAGATATAGAGTGGAGCAATATTTATGCCACGTGAAACAGACGAGAAGACAAAGAGTTTAAAAAGAAGCATAGGTTATTTTCATTACAAAATGTTTCATACATAACATAATGAACATTTTTCACCACAACCCATTTTAAATACTCTGTTATAGTATAATAAGCGGAGAAATATTTCATCTTCTTAGAGGGGAGCCGTGAAAAGGGTTAAATTTGCACTAATAGCAGCTGTTATAACGATTTTTATTACACCTTTACTTTTCATAGAATCATCCTATGGAAAAATAGAAACCAACAATCAAACAACCATAGAAGAACAGCTTGGAAAAATAGAACAAGATTTGAAATCCGGAGTTCCCAATAACAAAATAGTTGCTGAAATAAAGCAAATTCGAAAACTTAAAAAAAATTCACCTATTTTTTACATACCCGAAATAAACTATCTATTGGATAAGAAAATCGAAAATATCCCCCCATCTTCAATGGAAAAGTTGAGAGAAAGAATATTTCAACTTGATATACTGATATCCGGAGCAACTTTAGCTCTGGCTCTCATAGGGAGTTTTTCACTGATATATTTGGCAGATAAGCTATTCTCTTCCGAATTTAAAAGAAATTTTTCAATCCTACTCGGGGCTATTTTAATACTTTTTGCATTATGTTTTAAAGGATATCCGTTTTATGCTATCTTTTCCTTACTGGCAGGCGTGAGTTTCATATCAAAAAAGAAAATTCCGTTTTCATTTCTAATGTTTGTTTTAATTATTCTCCACATTGCCGGGGTAAGCTTAACAGAAAGTTATTTCCGTTCGCTTTCCTCCGAAAAAAATATTACCATTTCAAAACTTCAAAGAGATAACTACGCACCCTACTTTCTTTTTTCCTCTCTTCCTCCTACGGAAAGAGAGATTGCAAATCTTAGCAACAAACAAGCTCTTCTTTATCCAATTCCGATAAATGAGTGGGAAAATATCTTGAAAAAAAATATTCCACCAGAATTTAAAGCTATTGTTATCAACAATATCGGTTGTTACCTCTTTGCAAACAATAAAGTAAAAGAAGCTCTTTCTTTCTTTGAAAACGCAGAAAAGCTTTACCCCGCACCAAAGATAAAATACAACCTTTTCCTTACATATACATCTCTTCTTCAACCTAAAAAAGCCGAGTATTACGCAGAACAGCTTAAGGAATATAACCACTTTTTTGATAAGCAAGTTCCTCTTTCGGCAAACCTGGGAGATATCCGAACCGTAAAAACTTCAATATCAATACCTTATGGAAAAATAGCTATAGTTGTTATCTGTTTTTTAATCTCCGTAATTTCCGTATCTAAACTTTTCAAAAAACACTCCTTGATAAGTATCAACCCTATTTTCTCCCGCTTACCGGGATATAATTTCTATTATAAAAATAACTACCCTGGTATTATTATATTAAGTTTTTCATCTTTCCTAACTGTATATATCGTGAGGTTATTATGTTTAGCGAACCTGTAAAAGGAACTATTACAGACTTTGAGCAATTTTTAAATCTTTTAAACTTTCTCGGAGATGATGTTCTTTTCAAACTTAATTGCGATAACGATCATATTGTTTTCTGTTCGAATGAAGGCAAAGTTATTCTTACTAGCAACGGTAACCCTTTGACAGAACTTGAATTCAAGAAGAAACTTACAAGTTGGATTTTATCGGAAAATAAAAATATAACGTTTACAATAATCCCGGTTCTTGAAAATTGCCCGGAAGGAACTCATATAGAAAAAAGTAGAGTAACAGAAATTATAGAGGCTTCCAAATTTCTCAGAGCAATTCCAGAAAAGCTCCATATCCGAATTCTCGATGAAAAAAACATCCCTGACACTATAAAAAACTTGGCAAACCAGAAAATCAGCAGAAATATCCTTATAAATGTCTCCCAAATTTCTCTCATAGATCTCTGCCTTTTAGAAAATAAAGGAGTTATAGAGATAAAAAAAGTTGGACTCTCGGACAAATTAGCTCCGGTTATTGCAGTTCTTTCGGCAATTATTGTTATAATATCCGGAATTCTGGCAATATTTCCGTTTAAAGATAAAATATTAACATTAACTATAATGGACTCTCTAACAAACAAAATTGTTGCAAAGGAAATCACCGGCAAATATATACCTGAAAAACTAAACGCCATGGACGGTTATTTTAACCATATCATATACAAACAAGGAAAACTTATAAGCCCGGGAAAAGATAGAAAAATAGGAACCCCCGATGATATAACATTAAAACTACCCAAACCAAAATCTTCTATATTCGTTATACCTTAAAAGGCAAAAATGAAAATAGCACTTATCGGTTTTATGGGTTCTGGGAAAACAACCATCGGAAAACTTCTATCAGAGAAACTAAACCTTGAATTCACAGATACTGATAAGATTATAGAAAAAGAAACCGGCATGAAAATATCTGAAATCTTCTCAAAATACGGAGAAAAATTTTTTAGAGAAAAAGAACGGAAAATACTTTTACAATTAACAAAGAAAGATAACCTAATCATATCCACCGGTGGCGGGCTTCCTCTAAACGAAAACAATATGGAAATACTAAACAAGCATTTTACTACGGTATATCTGAAAGCTGATTTTGAAACTTTGTGGAACAGAATAAAATCCGATAAAAACAGACCTCTATCTGCAAAGGGAGAAAAGAGACTTTCCAAGTTACTAAAATTTAGAGAAAAATGTTATGAGAAAGCTACATTTATAGTTGACACCAACAGAAAAACCCCTGAAAATATAACTTCAGAAATTGAAAAAGTCATCAAAAAAGAGAGATAAACTCCTCAAAATCCTCTTCCGAAGAAAATTCATAAACAGGAGAATCAAGAAGCGATAAAAGCGTTTTATAGTTTGTTGCTTGACTTACATCAACTCCGCTATTACCGAAGCTATTAAGAAAAACGCCTTTTATCGGGATTTTACTATCAGAACAAATTTTAACGGTAAGAAGTGCATGATTTATAACACCTAACTTATTTAAAGCCACTATTACGACTTCATCAGCAATCTCTTTCGCAAAATCAAGGAAAGTATATTTCCCGCTTATCGGAACCATTATACCACCGGCGCCCTCCACAATTAAAAGGTCAACTTGCTTCTCATACTCTTTAACTTTCTCTTTTATTAAATCAACATCTATCTTCTTATTTTCAAGAACTTCAGCAACAGACGGCGCAACAGGCGTTTTAAAAAAATAAACAGGGGGAATATCTTTACCACAAACTTTCGATATTTTTTTAACATCTTCACATACCGGGTCACACCCTGTCTCTATCGGTTTAAACCCTAAAACATTTTTTCCTGACTTTTTAAGAAGTTTTAAAAGATTAACCGAGAAAAATGTTTTCCCTACTCCCGTATTGGTTCCCGTAACAAAAAGAATCACTTCAAAAACCTCTTTGCCTGCTTTTTCTTCTCCAAAGCATTTATTATGTCAAGTTCTCTACTCTTTGCTTTTTTTATAAACATAGAAATTGTTTTACTTAAATTTTCCGCCTCTTCTTTTGATAAGGAAGAAACATCTATCCCCAAAAGCTCCTTTGAAAGAACTGATGCTTCATAAAAATCATCCTTCTCTACAGCCAACATCATTTTTTCTACAATTTCTTTTAAACTTTCGATTCTATCTCCTCCCACGCACTTTTCAAAGTTGAAACTATTTCCATCACATCATTCAAAAGAACCGTATCATTAGAGGCATTCACTTTTGTAAGTGATACTTCTATGAAATCATAAAGTTCCCTTAAATTTTCAGAAATCTCCCCACCCTTTTCCATATCAAGAGAAACATTCAAAACCCTTATTATATCGTGCGCCCTTAAGATATTTTCTATTTTTCTTTTTAAATCATCAGTTTCTATCCCTACCTTGGCTTCCTCCATACATAAAATTGCCTTCTCATAAAGCATCACTACTCTTTTTATAGGAGCAGCTGTTTCAACATCAAGCTTCAAATAAGAATTATCCATTTAAATATCTCCTTTTAAGCCGAAGTAGTTGTTGACGTTCCGAAGGTTTGAGAAATTCTTGCCTGAACATCCTGCATCTGGGACATATAAAGTTGAAGGTCCACAAGCTGCTTTTTCAACGTTTCCATCTCTTGAGTTATTCTCTTATTTGTTAAATCTATCTGATCCTCTATAGAACTTATTTGATTGTCATAACTTTTTTGCGTCAAAGATATAGGGCTATCTGTCCCTGTTACATAGAGAAGATAATCGTAAAAATTATCTTTCAATGAATCTGTTAATGTCGTTTCCAAGGTTTGCGGATCATTTGTAAGCAGATTATCCATCTCCGTGGAATTTATTGAAAGATGTCCGGTATCTTTATCTACATTCAGAAGGTTTAATTGAAACAAAGGGTCAAGTTTATCAAAAATCGTAGATCTTATATCCTGAAGCGTAAAGTTACCAGAAAGGGCACCATCTTTACCGGTATATTGTTTTATAAAATCCACAATAGAATTGTACTTTTCGACCATAGATTGAAGATTGCTTTCAACATCAGTGTAATCATTATCTATATTAACAGAAACAGGTGAAGAGGTCGGAGCTTTAACCGAAATAGTCATGCCGGGAATAGCATCCGTAAAATTATTTGTTGAACTTGTCACTTGAGTACCGTATATTTCTACAACTGCATTTTGAGCAGTCTGAACATGACTATCAACATAATTATCTCCAAGCTGAAGAATATCAAGGAAATCCCCTCCACCCACTTCGGCAACAGAGACAGTGCTTTCACTCCCTGTATCAGCACCAGATAAAAGTAGTCTATAGTTTGTCCCGTCAAAAAACACCGTTGCTTTAACGTCGGATTGAGCCCCATTTATAGCATTCGCTACCTCTTGAATAGTAGAAGGTGTATCTGTTGTGGTATCAGTATCGTAATTTACGGTTGCAACAACATTACCACCATAACTTATCTGCAATGTTCCAGAAGTTGTTGCAACTGCTGCCGTAGAATCTGAAACCCCACTTTGGGAAAGCCAGACATCCTTTTGAGCAGTCTGCAACACGGACAAATCAAACGAAGTAGCCTCAACCGCAGTAGAATCCGTAACAGTAACATCAACCTTTGTATCGTCCGAAACAGATACGGCTTTTTTTTCAAAAATATTAGGATTAAACAGATCGTTCATAACACCTTTAAAATCTTCTACCAGAGAGTCAAAACTACCTAAAGCCGATTTTTTGTTTTGAAGCTCACTCTCTCTCTGCTGATAATACTGTATTTGAACGCTTTTTATAGAATACATCTGATCCAGAATCTGCTGATAGTCAAAACCCCCACTTAAATTACTCAAATATAATTCACCTGCCATATCAATCTCCCAATCGGATTAAGCTTTCTCCCTAACAAGAAGTCCTGTTATTTCATCAATATATTTCGCTATTTTAACCATATATTCCGGAGGAATTTGTCTTATAACTTCCTTAGTATTCGTATCTATAACTTTAATTATAGGAATTTCCTCATTATCGCCCACTTTTTCCATCTCTATTTTAAGTTGAGTATTGAGCATGGAAAGCTTTTCTTTTAAATCTTTTGCAATTTTTTCAAGCTCCTGCGGGGAAAGCTTCCTTTTCTCTTCTGTTTTTTTATTTTGAACATTTCTAGAAATACCTAAATTCTCCGTCCTCCCGGATGTTTGAGCTTCTGTCATTTTTAACGTTGTCTGGATATTGGCAACATTTTTAATTTCCATATCAATTTCTCCGGAAAAAGATTAGCTTTGGTTAAATTTAAAATCTTCCCACCCTTTCCACAATAGCCTCGGCTACTCTGAAAAGGGCGGGTATCCCGCCCTAAATAAAATTACTATCTTAAAAGTTGAAGAACAAGCTGTGGCTGCTGATTAGCCTGGCCAAGCATGGCTGTACCGGACTGCATGAGAATCTGATTCTTTGTATATTCAGACATCTCTTTAGCAAAGTCAACGTTTCTAATTCTTGATTCAGCCTCAGATGTGTTTACCTTTATTGTCTGATTATTACTGATTATCTTTTCAAGCTCTATCTGATTAGAACCAAGTTTCGCAGCAAGGTCATCAACAGCTTTGATAAGATCATCCACTGTCTCCACAGATGTATTCGCAGCAGTCTGAGATGTTACATCTATAGAATAACCTGCAGTACCTATAGTTACAGTTGAAGCGATAGTTCCAGCTGTTCCTGCATCAGCTGTAGCAGTTGAAACAACCATAGCTAAATTCTGATCTGTTCTTCCACCGTAATGTATGGTAAATGTAGTTGCTGCTGTACCGAACAGAGTCATCCCGTTAAATTCGGTATCCGTAAAAATTTTGGATACAGAATCTACTAAGCTGTTAATATCCTGCTGAATTTCCGCCCTTGCCTGATCATCAAGAGTGTTTGAAGCTTGGATTGTCTTTGACTTCACATCATTAAGAATGTTGTAAACCTCACTTAAAGCACCCTGTCCAATCTGAGCGATACTTACACCATCCTGAGCATTTCTGATACCCTGATCAAGAGATGTAGCATAAGTTTTCAACTGATCAGCGATGTAAAGACCTGCGGCATCATCAGCTGCACTGTTGATTCTGTAACCTGTGGCTAACCTTTCAAGAGACTTATTCATGTCAGCTTCCGTTCTCAAAAGGTTTGTGTGTGTAAAGTCAGCCTGGTAGTTGTAGTTAATTCTAAGAGCCATGACTTTTACCTCCTTTAATAGTTTTACTTTCTATCCCCTATTATCGGAAGTAATTAGAATTTTTTTAGCCTGAATTTTGAACCTTATTCAAAGTTTCCACACACTTAGACAAAAGAGTTGAAAAATAAGGATGTTTAATCTTCTCAAGTTTCTTTTTTAACTCGGCAGTAACTTTCACAAAAGTCGCTACATCAATCTTCCCCGACAAAACTCCGGCATATAGGAAAAGTACTTTTCCCATTGAAAATTCCGGATTAAGTTCCATTACCTTTTTTAAAAATCTCTGTGCTTCTACTATACGATTTTTCATTAACAAAAACTTTCCATACTCAAACTGAGCTACGTAATTTTTATCATAGATTCTTGATAGTTTTCTTAAAATTTTTTCAGGGTTTTCACCTTTCTTATCAAGCAATTTTCCATATGCTATTCCTGTATATAATCCTCTTGATTCCTTCCATTTTCTCTCCACAAAACTAATAGACTCTGCCTTATTCTCTAATTTATCAAAAAGCTCGGGAACTATTTCCAGTGCAATATTATAAGAACGTACCATTTTTTCCGACAAAACGGTTAGACCATTATAGCTCTCAAACGGGGATTTCATATGTAATTTATCCACACAGAAGAGAAACTCAACATAACCTTTAAAAGCGGCACTATGTTTACCAATCTTTTCAAACAGTTTCCCTTTATAAAAAAGGAAATCAGGATAATCAGGATTTAAATCAAGAGCTTTTTCAAGATACTCTTTACACTCATCATACTTTTTTAGAAAAAGTAGTGCTTCCATTAAATATGTGAAAATATGAATATCAAAAATATTTTTTCTATCAGAATTAGGCCTTAATGAGAAATAATTTCTGACCGTTTTTACAACTCTTTCGGTATATTCTTTATTATCTCCGGATAAAACCGCATATGATTGGACAAGATAAAAGTACTTATAGGCAACTTGTGAATTATCCTCACCCCTTCTTTTTAAATCTTTTATCTCCTCTTCAAGAAGTTTTATATTTCGCTTTGCCTTTCCCTTTAAAACCTCATAATCTTCAAATCCGAAATGCTTAACCTTCACATTAAGAGCAAAAACAAGTTCTCCGTTTTGTATCCATTCATGGACCTTGCCAACCCATTTAATATCAGGTTTATTTCTATGAATAAACGTATGGGAAGAATAAGCCCTAACAGTACCATCAATATTGTAATTTTCAATAATCACTTCAACAGAATTAAATCTATCATCAAGAATTAATAAATGCTGTTTTGCTTTTTTGAACTCTTCATCATCTATCTCAAAATCGGCATCAAAATGCCAAACCCAATCTCCGGTTGCTTTTGAGACAGCAAAATTCCTCGCATTGGCGAATCCTGTCCACTCTTTTTCATAAACCTTACAACCGTATTCTCTCGCTACCTCTATTGTCCTGTCAATAGAACCTGTATCAACAAGAATTATCTCATCAAATTTACCTTTTAAACTTTTAAGTAACCTTGGGAGATTATTTTCTTCATCTTTAGCAATTATACATGCAGAAAGCTCCATCCAATCTCCTATTTAACAATCCTATTGACAAACCCTATAACGTCATTTTCCTTGCCAAGTTTTTTAGCCATATCCGTCAAATTCAACATATAATTTTCCTCAATAGGATTCATTCCAACCGTTTTATAAAAAAACTTATAAGCTCTCTCAAAATCTCCCGAATGATACGCAATAACTCCCATTATATTATGAACAGGGGCGCCTTTATAATAATCAAAAACATCTGGAATCATTTCTAAAACTTCTTCGATTTTTCCAGCCTCTATTTCCTGCTCCAAATTTTTAACTATTGTTTTAACATTCCGTAACTGCTCCTTTTTTTGCTCCTGCTCTTCTTCTTTAAATCCTACGGCAAGCACTTTTTCCGCTTCATCAAACAATCCCATAAGAAGATAGGCATCAAAAAGCTTACCAAGAGTAATAGTATTTTCATAAGCACCAAGAGCCTTTCTGTAAAACTCTGAAGCATTTAAAAAGTCAAAGTAAGCGAAAAGTCTATCTCCGATAAGTGTATTTGCCGTGGAAAGAGCTAATCTTTCATCTTTATCCCAACTGAGAGATGGGAACAATTCCTTTCTCCAATCATAAAGATTAACCGTTTCTCTCACTGAAAGACTTCGGTAGGATGTATCTATAAATGTGTTATTTAAAACGGTTTCAATAAAAGCAAAATCCGCATTTTTAAGTTTTAAATCTTTTATGTTTTTATAAACAAAATCGTAGAATTCATAGTCGGCGAATCGCTCGTCAAATCCTCCTCTCTCTTTTAAAAACTCTAAATCTGTTAAAACTCCCCACTCTGGCATCATATTTTCAATAGCCAAAGTTTGCAAAAGCTCTTTTTCTCTATCTTTAAAATCATAGAAATTTCTAACGGTTTCTTCATCTCCAAATATCAAAACTTCATTTGGATAAATAAAAGTAGCGTCTGCCTGCTCCTGAAAAACACCCAAAAGTTCCTCTAAAGCATCATCTTCCAAAAAACAATCTTCAGATATCCATAACCCGTAGTTTTGAGAAGAATGGGACAGTAGCATATTTCTTATAATTGCCTTATTTTCTGTTTTAAGACCTAAAAACTCAACAGAAAAATCCAGATTTTCATAATAATCTTTTTCCTCTCCGGAAACTATCACTTTTGAAATAAATTCAGACCATCGAGATAGTGATTCTATAATTCTCTTTTCATTAGTAAAGTTTTCAGAAGAAACCACTAAAATATCTATTTTTCCCTGCATAACACATCCCTCTCTTTATGTACTGTTTGTATTACACTACTCGTTTCACAAATAAAGCTTTTAAAAACCGATAAAACCTCTCTTAAATAATCGGGAAAAAGCTTCTCGGGAACATAAAAAGAGTTAACGTTAATAACTCTCAAAAAATGATAGTAACTTCCTGATAGCAATAGAAATGCACTTTCATTTTTCTCCTTCAAAATTTTAAGCTTATTAGAAACATTCATGGAAATTTCATGTATATCTTTTACGGAAGATATTTGGCTACAATCCACACCATCGATATAGTCTAAAATTTCTTTATTGAACTCTATAACCATTTTTTTCATCAAATCTAAATTTTTAAGGAAATCGGATTTTTCTTCAAAACTCAATCTTCTAAAAGAGTCAAATATCCAGGATACCGATTTCTCTTTTTTTCCGTTACTTTCAATATCAATCTTATTAATCGGAATTGCACCAAATATTTTTGCTCCAAAGTTGGGATTATAATAGCTTGCATTTGAAAATTGCCTTATTATCATCTCCGTAATTTTTTTCGAATAGAAAAACACAGAATTGGTATAAACCTCTTTTCCAAAGTTTCCCGGAACTCTCATTAATTTTTCAGCATTAAACTTAACTTCTGATTTGGAATCGTAATAAACAGTTCCTCCCGAATGATGACGTTCCAAATCCGAAAACCCATAATCCAAACCGATAAAATAGATATGCCTAAATCCCAAATGTGAGAAAAAAGAAACCGCCATATTGGTAACTGTAGGATTAACATATTTAAATCCTAAAAAAGAACTTGGGAATAAGAAGGAACTAACATCCGGAAGTTTTAGAATAATTCCACCGGAACCAAATAAATTAAAAACTTCAGGATAAATTACATTCAAACCGATAAAATTGATTTTTTTCAGTTGAGCTTTTGAAAGTGTTGATAGCAGATCAAAAGTAATTTTATTCCTTTCCATTTCAAAATGTATATCGGACGATATCCCTGCTTTCAAAAGAGCCTTTAAAGCGGTACCGCAGCTAACAACAATAACTTTATCTTTACCTGATTTAAGCTTATCTATAAATCTATCCAATGAAGGACCGGAACCACATATAAAGACAGGAGTTTCCAATACTTCATCTCTCTTTTCTTTTATATTTTCAAACACAGGCAAATTATTTCTTATTACATTTAAGTTTACATGTTTTAATGAAGTAATCTCGTCATCAAAAAAGCCCAGCTGATTATTACTAATGGACAACAACTTCTTTAATTCCTTCGAAAAATCACCTTTAACGTCTTTGGAATAAGGCCCCTTCCCTTCAGTATTTTCTACCACTCCTACCGTTGATGCCAATATCGGAGAAATATCCATTATAGATGAAACTATTTTTTCACTTAAATGAATGTCATCATCTTCAATTATAAATTTTAAGCTTTTACCTTTGTCCTTAAATACCTTGAAAATTCTTGTCCAATCAATCAAATAAAAAGAAGGAATAATTGAGGATAAAAGTTTATCCGCTATTATTAAGCAATTTATCTCAAAAATCCCAACAAGTTCTTCAACAAGCAATCCGGAACCAAAACCGGACAATACTAAACAAGAGATATATCCGCGATGAGGGACTTTTTCCTTTTTAAACTTATTTGCAAAACTTAACAATTTATTAAAATTTCTTCCGTGAATGTTATTTCCTTCTCCCTCTGTATCCACTAAATAAAACATATCAACAGAAACAGTGTTCAGAATGTTTTTCCTATAAGTAGTTATATTGCTTAAATTAACTGAAAAACTGCTATCATTTAAGTCAAAACGGATTTCACTTTTCTTTGAAAAAGAAACCTTGCAATCTGTAATATTATTTTTAATAAGCTCATAAAACTCAGGTTTTTCCTTTTTAAAAAACTTCAAATTAGATCTGTATCTCTTCAAACAACACTCTTGCAACAAAATCCTACCCCTTATAAGATAAAATTCTCTTTCATTTAGATATATTTCCAGACAGATAAATCTCTTTTATCCGCCCCACCAAATCTTTTACCCTTTCATATTTGGTTTTCAAACTTGCCCTATTTACTATAAGTCTCGCAGTTGAAACAAGTATCGTATCAACTTCTCTAAGACCGTTTGCCTTCATCGTTGACCCGGTCTGAACAAGATCAACTATCCTATCGGTAAGTTCCAACAACGGTGCTATTTCGACGGAACCATAAAGCTCTATTATCTCCGGATGCACACCTTTACTTCTAAAATATTTATCGGTAATCTTCGGAAATTTTGTAGCCACCTTTATAAAAGAAAGTTTTTCTATATCGTAAGGTTCTGAAATATCAACAGGCTCTGCTACACACAACCTGCAAAATCCAAATTTAAGATCAATCGGTTCATAAACATCAAGCCCTTTCTCTTCAATTACATCTTTACCCGCAATTCCCAAATCTGCAGCGCCATGATAAACATAGGTCGAAACATCAAACGGCTTAACAAGAATAAAACGATATTTCCCGTTTTCAAAAATAAGCTTTCTTGTTTTCTCAAGAACCTGCGATGCGTCTATCTCAGCTTTTAAAAGAAGCTCCACAGCTTTTTCAAGAAGTCTCCCTTTAGGAAGAGCAAACGTTATCCTATCCCTATCCATGTAAACGCCTCACTGAAAACTTTAATTTCCACTCATTTTAACACATAAAACACCAGAAAATATTTAACCTTGAGTTTTAAGAGATTCTTCGGGCATCGCCTTCAGAATGACACAAAAATCATTTTAATACTGCTTTGCAACCATAAAAATTATTATCTATTGAAACTAAAACGGGAATTTTAAAACAACTTCTCAAGTACCTTAATTTTCCATAAAAAAACCTATATAATTTGCCCAAAAGCCATTTTTAAGGAGAGACCATGAAAGTCCTAATAATAGGCTCCGGCGGAAGAGAACACTCACTTGCATGGAAAGTATCAAAAAGTCCAAAAGTAAAAGAAATTTTCGCTATCCGAGGAAATCCCGGAATAAACCGTTTAGGAAAGTGTGTTGATATAGATATTTCCAACATCAAAACTATAACCAATTTTGCGAAAGAGAACAAAATAGATCTTACAATCGTAGGCCCTGAAACTCCTCTTGTGGCCGGGATAGTCAATAAATTTGAAGAAGCTGGATTGAAAATTTTCGGACCATCAAAAGAAGCTGCAAAACTTGAAGGAAGCAAAGTGTTTTCAAAAGAGATTATGAAAGAGTTTGGTATCCCAACAGCAGATTTCAAAGTGTTTGAAAATGCGGAAAAAGCAAAAAGATACATAAAAGAGAAAGGTGCCCCCCTCGTAGTTAAAGCTGACGGGCTCGCCGCAGGAAAAGGCGTAACAGTTGCCAAAACAGTTAAAGAAGCCCTTGAAGCGATAGAAAAAATAATGGTTGAAAAAATATTTGGAGAAGCCGGGAATAAAGTAGTGGTAGAAGAGTGTCTTCAAGGGGAGGAAGCATCTTACCTTGTTATAAGCGACGGAGAAAGATACATTCCCCTTGCACCGGCACAGGATCATAAAGCCGTATTTGACAGCGATAAAGGACCGAATACAGGAGGAATGGGAGCATACTCCCCGGCACCTATTTTTTCTCCCGAAATAGAAAAAGAAGTTAAAAAGAAAGTTATAGAACCTATAATAAAAGGAATGAAAGAAAGAGGGACTCCTTTCAAAGGAATCCTGTATGCGGGAATAATGATAACCGATGACGGAATAAAAACTCTTGAATTTAACGTAAGATTTGGAGACCCCGAAGCACAAGTTATACTTAGAAGATTGGAAGATGACCTTGTTGATATCTGTTTCGACACAATAAACGGCAAACTACCTGAAAAACTCAACTGGGATAAAAGAACTTCCATCTGTGTTGTTCTTACTTCAAAAGGATACCCCGAAAAGTATGAAAAAAGGGGGAAAATAACAGGAATAGAAGAAGCTGAAAAAATAGATGATATTACAGTTTTTCACGCAGGAACTACAATAAAAAACGGTAAACTTGTAACAAACGGCGGAAGAGTTTTAAACGTAACTGCAATGGGTAAAGATACAAAGGAAGCAATTAAGAATGTGTACGAAGCTGTAAATAAAATTCAATTTGAAGGAATGCACTTCAGAAAGGATATAGGTGCCAAAGCTTTGAAAATATTATAAAACACATCCCTGCCAGCCACTATTCGGCTGGCCTTCCTATCTTGTTCCTATATAGAAGAAAGTAAACAGATATACTGCAACTATAGCAAGGGATTCATAGTCAAAACGTCCCAAAGCTTTTCTTTCGGAACGATAAATAAGCTCTATCATTACAATTGCTGCCATTATTACAGAAGCGGTAGCAAGAACTCCCTGGTCAGGACTTACATGGACAAAGATAGAACCTTTTGTAAAAAACAGGTCATCAACAGCAAGAGTAAATATGTTGAAAATATTACTGCCCAATATGTTTGAAACAGCCATCTCAACCATATCCATTTTTACTGCGAGCATTGAAACGGCTATTTCAGGAAGGGAAGTTGTTATACCAAGTAGAACCCCACCTATAAAACTTTCTCCTATTCCAGTTTCTATAGCTATAAGCTTCCCAAGATAGGGAAGAAGCATTGCAGCAAAGATTATTACAGTGCTGTGAATAATATACTGAATAACCGCTTCCTTCTTTGAAACCACTTCTCCTTTAATCTCATAAACCGTTTTCTCTACAATTTTTTTCATTCTTCGCTTTTCGTAAGAAGAGGTAACCGCTATTGCTATCACATAGACAGCCAATATTAGAAATGAAAAAACACTAAACCAGCCAATAGTTAACTCTTTTTTAAGCCATAAAGGCATCATGGCAATATTTATAAGAATTATCCCGAAAACTGCCGTTAGAGAAAGGCCGTGATGCACCTTTTTTGTCATGGGAGTATCTTCAAGTAAAAAATCAACAAATGCAAACACCATAAAATTAAACATACAACTTCCAAAGATATTACTTACGGCAATATCGGGACTTTTGGCTATGGTAACAGAGCTTATACCTGTAATAAGTTCAGGAAGTGACGTAATTGACGCCACAAAAATCACCCCGAATAGACTTCTACCAAGATTAAACTTCTCAGCTAAAATATCCCCATATATAAGAAGATTCCTCCCGGAATAAAACACAACGACAACAAGGGCAAGAAAAGCTATGTAGAGAACCATTTTTTCACCTCTATAAGAAGAAAAAATACGATACCGCTTGCAAAAATATAACCCCAGTCAAGAAGTGTTAAAGGAACAGTGTTTAAAATACCGGGAATCAGATAAACCGCTATAAGTTGCAGAACAAAACCCACAAATATCGCAAGAAACATATAAGGGTTCACCTTAAATGTTTCAACAACATTTAAAAAAAACGGTTTCTCTTTTATCGACTGAATACCGTTAAACCACTGAATAACAACAAGAGAAGTAAAAGCTACCGTATTTGCTTTCTCATAATTTGAATGACCCAAGAGATAAACAAAAATCCCAACGACAAGAATTCCCATTAAAACAGCTGCAAATGCAGTATCTTTTAGCTGCTTTCTATCAAAAAAAGCTTCTTCCGGCTTTTTCGGTTTGTCTTCCATAGGATCTTTATCACTTTTACCAAATGCGAAAGTTTTATCTTGAACACCCTCTGTAACAAGATTTATCCATAGGATTTGAACAGGCTGAAGAGGAAGGGGAAGATTAAGGAAAAAACCTGAAGTAACAACAAAAATCTCTCCGAAACTGCAGGAAAGAAGATAGTAAATAGCTTTTCTTATATTTTTCGCTATCTCTCTTCCAGTTTTTACGGCATCAACTATTATAGAAAGATTGTTATCGGTAATAACCATTTTGGCAACCTCTCTTGCTGCCTGACTTCCACCTCCCATGGCTATTCCGAGATCTGCCGCCTTTAAAGCCGGCACATCATTAACTCCGTCTCCAGTAACGGCTACAACTTCTTTTGCAGCCTGAAGAACTCTAACAATTCTATATTTATTGTCCGGAGTAGCTCTTGCAACTACTGCCGTTTTCTTTAATACTTTAAAAAGCTCTTCATCTGTCATTTTATCTATATCGGTACCCTTTAAAACCTGCTCTTTTTCCTTCAAAATATCAACGGAACGGGCTATCGCAGCGGCAGTTGAAGGGTTATCTCCGGTAACCATAACAACCCTTATTCCAGCTTTTCTTGCAACATTTACAGCTTCTTTAACCCCATCCTTCGGCGGGTCTATAAATCCTACAAGTCCAACTATTTTTAAAGTTAAACTATCTATTGAGAAATCATCTCCCGAAACATCGGCAACTCCAAAAGCAAGAACCCTTAAACCTTGAGATGCAAGCTCATCGTGAAGCCCTGAAAGTTTCTTAACAGCTTCATCCTTTAAAGAAAATTCTGAAAGAGACTCAAAAGCACCTTTTACAAGAATCTGTCTCTTACCATCAACCTCTACTGCAACAGCCATAAGTCTTTTCTTCGTATCAAAAGGGTACTCCCAGAGCTTAACAGCTTTTTGCCTCAAAAGTCTCCAGTTTATACTTTCTTTTTCAAGCCACCTCAACAAAGCTATCTCAAGGGGATCTCCTTTCTCTCCGTCAGAATCGTTACATAGAGCCGCAACGTTATAAAGCTCCTCTTTATCAACGGCAAAAGTTGAATAGACCTTTAGTTTGCCTTCCGTTATTGTTCCGGTTTTATCTGAAATTATATATGTTGAACTACCAAGAGTTTCCACAGCAGGAAGATATTTAACAAGAACCTTTTTCTTTGAAAGGAAAACCGCTCCCATAACAAGAACAAAAGTAATAACGAGAGGGAGACCTTCCGGCACAGCTGAAACAAGCTCTGCAATGATAAGCATAATCACATCATAAATATCTCTCTTTTCAAGCAGGGCAACAACAAGGATAACTGCAAGAATAGAAAAAAGCACCACCATCCATCTTTTGGAAAAAATCTGAAGAGCACGAGTTAAGGGAGATTCTGGAGAAGACTCTTTTGCCCTTTCAGCAATCTTTCCTATTTCAGTATTTTTTCCAGTGGCAAAAACAGCACCTAAAGCCTTTCCCCTTACAACAACAGTTCCTTTAAAAGCAACATTCTCCCTTTTATAAATTGGAGTATCTTCTTCATGAACAACATCAGCATTCTTCTCAACGGGAACAGATTCTCCTGTAAGTATCGCCTCATCAACTAAAAGTCCCGTTGATTTTATAAGCCTTATATCCGCAGGAACAACATCCCCCTCACCAAGAATTACTATATCTCCGGGCACAACATGAGAAACAGGTATCTCTATCTCTTTTCCATCCCTTAGAACAACTGTTCTCTCCTCCGCAAGCTTTTGAAGCGCTTCCATCGAAGAGATAGCCTTTATCTCCTGCCAGAAACCAAGAATACCATTAAAGAGAATAATAAAAACGATGATCAGGGAATCCTTGGCATGTCCCATAACCGCTGTTAATACAGCAGCACCTATCAAAATAAAAACAAGGGGATTATTAAACTGTCTTAACAAAATCTGCCACTTTTTTATCTCTTCTTTTCTAAGAACATTATACCCATAGGCCTTTAAACGTTCTTTTACCTCATTATGGAATAAACCTTTTAAAGATGTTTTTAATTTTCTAAGGGTGTCATCAACGGAAAGGGTATGGAAAAGGGACATAAAACCTCCTAACAGGCAAGGTAAAATTTCAGTATATTTTAATTATATTATACAGGGCATCTCTTTCAACCGGTATTTTACCGGCTTCCTTTATAAGCCTGATAAGCCTTTCTTTAGGCATGTATTTTCCGGCCTTTGCCCCTGCCGCCTGTGTTATCTCCTCTTCAACGACAGTTCCGTCAAGGTCATCAACACCATAAAACAGTGAAAGCTGGGCAACCTTTTCACCTAACATTATCCAGTAAGCCTTAATATGGTCAAAATTATCAAGAAGAAGCCTTGATACGGCAAGTGTTTTTATCTCATCAACAGCAGTTGTATATTCAGCCCCTTCTACCTGAGTATTCACGGGATGAAAAGAAAGAGGAATAAAGGCTTGAAAACCACCTGTCTCATCCTGAGTTTCTCTCAACATCAAAATGTGCTCCACCCTGTCTTTATAAATTTCCACATGACCAAAAAGCATCGTCGCATTTGTTTTTATTCCCAATTTGTGGGCTACTTTGTGAATATCAAGATACTCTCCTGCTGAAATTTTTTCAGGACATAGCTTATCCCTTATTACAGTATTGAAAATCTCTCCACCGCCACCTGGCATTGAAGAAAGTCCAGCTTCCTTAAATTCTTTTAAGGTATCTTTTACGCTTTTACCGCCTCTTTCGGCTATATACTTTATCTCTTCAGCCGTAAAAGCCTTTATCTGAATCTGAGGATAAGTCTCTTTTACTCTTTTAATCATCTCAAGATAATAATCATAACCCCAATCAGGATGTAAACCTCCGACTATATGAACCTCTGTTACCTCTTCAAGATTTAAAGATGCAAGTTTTTCAAGGATTTTTTCTATTGAAAGCTCGTAGGCTCCTTCATCCCCCTTATCCTTACGAAACGCACAAAACTTACACGTCCCTACACAAATATTCGTTGGAGTTATATGAACATTAACATTAAAATAAACATTATCTCCGTTTTTTTTCCTATTCACATAATCAGCAATATAGCCCAATGAGATCAAATCATTACTTTTAAAAAGCTTTAAACCGTCTTCAAAATCAAGCCGCTCTCCTGAAAAAATCTTTTCCGCAACAGGAATCAACCTTCTATCTTTAATAAAGTTAATTATCCCTTCCATTACTTTTCTCCATAGTAAACATTAACAACATTATAGACAGAGTCCCTTTCAACGGGAATTTTCCCTGCTTCCTTTATGAGATTTATAAGCCGGTTCTTTGGCATGTAACTTCCCGTATCTGCACCTGCACAGCGGGTTATCTCCTCCTCGACAACCGTTCCGTCAAGGTCATCAACACCAAAGAAAAGAGAAGTCTGTGCAAGTTTCTCTCCAAGCATTATCCAGAAAGCTCTTATATGAGGAAAATTATCAAGTAAGAGCCTTGACACGGCGAGCATTTTCAAATCATCAAACCCTGTGGTTTTCTTTCCGCCAAGAGCCGTATTTTCAGGATGGTAAGCAAAAGAAAGAAAAGCCTGAAAACCTCCCGTCTCATCTTGAGCTTCCCGAAGCATAAGAAGATGCTCCACCCTGTCTTTGTAAGACTCAACATGACCATAAAGAATAGAAGCGTTGCTTTTTAATCCAAATCTGTGAGCAATTTTGTGAATTTCAAGGTACCTTTGGGCTGTGAGCTTTTCAGGACACAGAGAGTTTCTAATCTTTTTGTTAAAAATTTCAGCTCCACCGGCAGGAATGGAACCAAGCCCCGCCTTTACAAGGTCAAGCAGAACCTCCTCTATATCTTTTTCAGCTATTCTGGAAAGATAATCTATCTCTTCTGCAGTAAAAGCCTGAATATTTATTAGAGGAAAGGCTTTGTGAAGCTCCCTTATCATCCCGATATAGTAATCGTAACTCCAATCAGGGTGTAAACCTCCGACAAGATGAATTTCAGTAATTCCCTTCTCAATGTAATCTTTTGCCTTATTTAAAACATCCTCTATTGAAAGCTCATAAGCCCCTTTATCCCCTTTATCTTTACGAAACGCACAAAACTTACAATTACCGATACAGATATTTGTCGGATTTATGTGCCTATTAACAACCAAATAAACAAACTCTCCATTCCTCTTCTCATTAACATAACTTGCAAGTTTTCCAAGTGCAAGAATATCCGTTGTCTTAAAAAGTTTTAGGCCGTCTTCAAATGTTAACCGCTCTCCCGATTCTATCTTTTCATAAATTCTCAATAGCGCCTTATCTTCCGCAAATATTTCAATATCTTTTTTCAAGCTCATCCATCAACCCTTTACCTTTTATGAACTCTATCAATCTTCCTATTCTCTCCACAGTTTCATCACCTAAATGGTGTTCCAATAAGCATCCCTCAACTTCCGCTATCTCTCCCGGAAGTTTAAGAATTTCTCTCATGAATTCTTCAAGAACTCTATGTTTTTGCAATAATCGTTGAGCGTACTCCCTACCTTTTAAAGTTATTTTAACAGTACCATAAGGTTCATAATCTATAAATCCTCTCTCGGAAAGTTTTTTTAAAACATCGGACACCGTAGGCATTCTTACGCTTCGCTCGGAAGCTATATCTTTAACTCTGGCGACACCTACCTCTTTTTCAAGAATGTAGATGGTTTCCAAATAATCTTCCAATCTCGGAGGAAGTTTTTCACATTGCTGCTTCATTAAATTTTATCCTTTCAATTTCAAGATTTTTATAGATTTTATCATAGCAACAACTTTCCCTCCTAGAATAAACAACAGTTAGCAAAATCACTGCCATTTTTTCTAAAAAAACTAACACTTTATTAACATTCTGATACAAAAAATTGCACACTACTACAATTAGCATATAATTGAAGGTTGCAACCCTAAAACTTTCAGGAGGCAAAGGAGCCTTGATTGGGAAAATCGTTCTAAAGGAGGAGTGGAAATGGCCAAGACTCTCGGCGTCCACATTGTAGCGGACATGTATGGATGTGATTCGGAAGTTCTTAAATCAGCCGACAAAATGGCTGAAATTTTTGAAGGTGCAGCAAAGGAAGCAAATCTCAACAAACTATCTTCTCACTTTCATCAGTTTTACCCCCACGGAGCAACCGGGGTAATAGTAATATCCGAATCTCACCTTTCTTTTCACACGTGGCCTGAACACGGATACGTTGCAATAGATGTTTACACGTGCGGAGACCACTCTCTTGCATTTAAAGCTTTTGACTACATTACGAAAAAACTTAACCCGGAAAGAGTGGAAAAAGAAGTACATTTCAGAGGGGTGATTGATGAAAGTGAGGAGGTGGAATTTGTTTCATCCTCACCAAGCTATTCCTGCGAAACATAGTAAAGGCGGGGAACGTTCCCCGCTCTTTATTTTTCAAGCTTTTTCTCGATTTTTTCCTGTTTCAATTTACAATTTATACACAACTCCGCAACAGGTCGCAACATTAACCGTTCATAAGAGATACATTTTCCACATTCCTCGCATATTCCGTAAGTTCCCTCTTCTATTTTCCCAAGAGCTTTTTCTATCTTTTTAAGATATTTGGCCTCTCTGTCCCTTATTCTCATCTCAAAAGTTCTTAAAATCTCCTCAGTGGACATATCAACCAAATCGCCGACTTCCCTTTCACTGCTTGCTTCTTCCAAAATGCCTCTTTTAATATCTTCTATAAGTTCTTTTCTCTTCTCTTCAAGAATTTCCTTTAATTCTTTTATATGTTCCGGAGTAAGGCATCTGTTCTTTTCCATAAGGGATTCCTCCGTTTATTTTGGAAGTAATGTAAAAACAATTATCAATATTGTCAACAACTTATCTTATTTTCAAGAAACTCAAAGAAAGAAGCGCTAAAACTATAGAGATTATCCAAAATCTAACGGTAATTTTAGGCTCTTCCCATCCCTTTTTTTCAAAATGATGATGGATAGGTGCCATAAGAAAAACCCTACGTCCCTGTCCAAACTTCTTCTTAGTATATTTAAAGTAGAACCTCTGAATAAGAACCGAAACGGTCTCCATAACAAACACTCCTCCGGCTACGGCAAGAACAAACTCCTGCTTAACAATCACGGCCACGGTTCCAATGAGAGCTCCAAGAGCAAGAGAACCCACATCTCCCATAAAAACTTCCGCAGGATAAGTGTTAAACCAGAGAAAAACCAACGACGCACCTATCACTGCTCCACAAACAATTGAAAGCTCACCTGCACCGGCGATATAAGGAAGATGCAAATAGTTAGAAAACTTAACATGACCGGTAACATAAGAGTAAACAAGAAATACCAAAAAGGTCGTTATCACCGGCCCTATGGCAAGACCGTCAAGACCATCCGTCAAATTAACCGCATTTGAAGCTCCTATAACAACAAACATCACCCAAGGTATAAATAAAATCCCCAAATCCAGATGAAGATTTTTAAATATAGGAAAGTATAAAATCGTTGAAAAACCGGAAATATAAAGGATAAAAGCGATAGCAAAAGAGACAACTATCTGAGAAAGAAGTTTCTTTTTTTCAGATATACCTTCCGGATTCTTAAATTTTGCCTTTATGTAATCATCAACAAAACCTATAACTCCAAAACCAACAACAGAAAACAAGGAAAGCCACACAAAAATATTTCCGAGACGATTCCATAACAAAATCGCAAGGATAAAAGCAGACAGTATAAGAACTCCACCCATTGTAGGAACATGCTTTTTCTTATGCGTATCCGGCATAAACTCTTTTATAGTTTGCTCAAACTGCATATCATCAAGAAACTTTTTCAACTTCGGGTATATAAAAAAACCGGCGATGATAGCAGTTATAGTAGCATAAACGAGACGAAAGGTTATATACTTAAAGATGTTTATTCCTAAAATCTTATAAAAAAGCCAGTAAAACATAGAACACTCCTACGGATAAAACTTTGGAATGTAATTTTATACTTTGTTTTTTCAATAAAACAGATCAAAACAATGGTAAAATGAAAAAACTCACGATAAATTTAAGTATAGCGGGGAAAACCTAATTCGGAAGAGGTGAAAATGCCTATAAAAGATATTATGGTTAAAAATGTCGTAACTGCAGACCCTAATGAACCTATCGAATCTATTATTGAGAAATTTTACTCCAAAAATATAGGCTGTGTAATAATAACCGAAAATGAAAAAATTTTAGGAATAATCACCGACAGAGATATCGCAATAAGAGGACTGGGTAAATCTTCAAAAATACCGGTTAAAGAGATAATGACCACAAAAATCGTAACGGCAACAGAAGAGGAGGGAATTTTTAACCTGACCAAAAAGTTCAGGAACTACGGCATAAGAAGAATCCCGATAGTTGACAAAAGCGGCGAACTGAAAGGTATAATTTCCATAGATGATATTTTGGAGCTTCTCGCAACGGAATTTGCCAATTTAGCCGGAGCAATAAGGAGTTTGTAGTATATGTATAAAGTTGACCTTGAACTTTTTGAAGGACCGTTAGATCTCCTAATATACCTTATAAAAAAGAGAGAAGTAAGCATCTACAACATTCCCATATCGGAAATCACCGAAGAATTCCTTCATTTTATAGAAACCATGCGCGAATTAAATATCCCTCTCGCATCGGAATTTATAGTGATGGCTGCTACCCTAACAAAAATAAAATCGGAAATGCTTATCCCAAGAGAAGAGGAATATGATCCGAGAAAAACGATAGTCCAGGCTATAGAAGAATATCTGAAAATCAAAAAAGGGGTAAAAAAATTAGAAGATTTTGAAAACGCACATGCGGAAAAATTTTCAAACAACATCGCCGATATAGTTTTTAATTTTCAGGATAAGGTAAAAATTGACAACACCATAGAAGACCTTGAAAATGCACTTTCAAGTCTCCTTGAGAAAAAAAATGACAAACAGGAGATAGGAATTTCCCTTAACAGTGAAAAATTTAAGGTATCTGCCAAAATAGAACAGCTAAGAAACATCTTTAAGAAAAAAGACACCGTGAAGTTTTCGGAACTTTCACGAAAATCATCATGTAAACTTGAAACTATTGTATATTTTTTGGCAATTCTTGAACTGTGTAAAATCGGTGAAGCGGCAGTACATCAAGGAGAAAACGAAATAATAGTATCAAGAATCTGTAAGCTTCTCACCGATAATCTCCTGCTTACTCTTCAAAGTGAAAACCCTATAGAGGTAGGAAACCCTATCTAAAGGAACTCCTGAGAACTCAACGACAATATCAACGGGAAGCCCTCTCTTTATTAACCTGTAAGCATAATTTTCACGAAAATCAATAATAGAAAACGGTTTTCCAACAATTCGAAAAAATATAACCTTCAAACTTTTTCTTTTAATATTCAGAGAAATTAATCCGCTATTTTTATCTTCCGATTCTCTAAAAATTTCAACAAGCTCAGTATCCACAATCAACCGTTTAATACCCGTTTCAAAAATTGCGGGAATTTTATCTATATAACTTAAACGAAAGCTCCCCAATCTCTCTATCTCCGCCGGCTTCAAGCCGAGAAAAAGCATAATATAAAGAGAGACTTTTATATCCGTTTTCCGCCTTATTCCCACTTTTAAAAGAAGTTCTTGAAACATCTCCTTAGATATCTCTCTAAACTCCCTAAACTCCCCTTCCTGAAAACTCCCAACATCAATTTTAACCCTCCTTTTTAAAAGAAAAGACAGATACCTGGAAATTCCGGAAATAGCTGTAGAAATACTTCTTCTGGTCTTATATGAAGACGAAAGAAAAGAGATAAGCTTCTCGCTATCAAATTTCTTCTCCTCAAAACCGTAAAATCTCAAAAACAGTTGGAACTTTTCAACCGATTTAAGGTAGGTAGAAATAGAACTTTGGGAATATCCATTTTCTAAAAGAAATTCTCTAAACTTTTCAGCATTTTTTTGCATAGGCATTAATCCTTAACTAATAGTTGGTAATGAACAATTATATCCGAAACGTTAAGAAATTGTGATTGAAGGTTAAGAAGTGACCAAATAAGATTTTATAAAGAAGACTTGGAAAACAGAAGGAAGAATATGGAATTTTTTAACATATCAATACATGATGTCACGAAAAGTTCTCTTGGAAAAGTAGAGAAACTAAAAGCTATTCTTACAGAGGAGGGAATTACGAAAATTTCCTATCTGCTGGTACCTAAATATCATGAAAAGGAAGAATTAACAGATATAAAAGAAGTTTTACCGGAACTTCTCAAAAACGGAGAAGCAATTTTACACGGATATACCCACAAAGGAAAGGAGTATTTTAAATTCTCACCAATGAAATTGTTCACATCAAATGAAGGAGAATTTATATCTTTCCAAAATCTTGAAAAACGAATCGAAAACGGGACCGAAATTCTAAAACAGCTAAATATCTCTCCATCCGGATTTATTCCGCCTGCCTGGCTTATAAAAAGTAAAACGATAAAAATTTTAAAAAAGAAAGGATTTGAATTCACAACAAACAGGTATTTTATTTTTGACCTAAAAAAAGCCCGGAAAATCTTCTCTCCTGTCATCTCTTTCAGTTGTAGAGAACCTATTCAACGAATATCAAAAGAAACCTTTCTGCTTCAAACAGACCTCTATGCAAGATTTTTGAAAGCAATAAGAATAGCTATTCATCCTTGCGATGCTGACGACAGAGAAAAGATTGAAATCATAAGAAAAGGAATAAAAGATCTAAAAAAACTCGGGGAAAACGCGTTTTTAAAAGAAATAATAGAGGGAGGATAAAATGATTAAAGTCGATATGCACCTTCACTCAATAGCATCAAACAGACCGGCAGGCTTTCTTTCCGAAAAATTTGGAATATGTGAAAGTTATTCGAAACCGAAAACACTTTACGAAAAACTAATCGGATATGGCATGACTCTTCTCACTCTAACTGACCACGACTCCATAGACAGTTGCCTTGAGATAGCCCACCTTCCCGGTGTATTTATCAGTGAAGAGGTAACAACCTACTTCCCGGAAGACAGATGCAAAATTCATCTACTTGCTTACGATATAGATGAAAAAATCCACTCGGAAATCCAGAAGCTTAGAGAAAACGTTTACAATC
>Ga0256840_1000949_pt1 | contig 28574 bp, 21 predicted proteins | sample 355202metaG_FD_185969 | JGI IMG/M metagenome (GOLD analysis project Ga0256840, IMG submission 185969) | Hydrothermal vent microbial communities from Mid Atlantic Ridge, Atlantic Ocean - 355-202 | ecosystem: Environmental > Aquatic > Marine > Hydrothermal vents | place: Atlantic Ocean: Mid... | reverse complement strand
ACAATGACTTTTTTAATCTTTTTCTTAATTTTATTGAAATTAATTTGTAATTAACAAAAAATCAACCGTTTAATGAAATGTTAATTGTCTAAACTAATCCCCACGTAAAAACTATATACAAAAATATTACTTTTACTAAATCTTGTAAAACAATATCATCCTGTTAATAAATATGAAAATTTTTAAACCTTTTTAACTCGTTAATTAACCATATTAAATATATTTGCAATTCATAAAGCAAACTCAAAATGATAAATATTAAACTACCTGACGGTTCTATTAAAGAGATGGAGATGAATAGTACTCCAATGGATGTTGCTAAAGCTATTAGTGAAGGTTTTGCTAGAAATGTGATTTCGGCAAGTTTCAATAATGAGGTTATTGAAACCTCTACTCCACTTACAACCGATGGCTCTTTATTATTATATACTTGGAAAGATGATAATGGCAAAAAAGCATTTTGGCACTCTTCGGCACATGTTTTAGCACAAAGTATTTTACACTTTTATCCAAATGCAAAGCTAACTATTGGTCCTGCAATTGATAACGGCTTTTATTATGATGTAGATTTTGGTAATGATATATTAAAAGAAGAAGAGTTCTCTAAAATTGAAAAGCAATTTTTAGAATTTGCTCGTCAGAAATTTGAATTTAAATTACGTGCTGTTTCAAAGAAAGAAGCTTTATCTTATTATAAGGAAAGAAATAATGAATTTAAAATTGAATTGATTGAAAATCTAGAGGATGGTACTATAACTTTTTGTGACCATGCCGACTTTACGGATTTATGCCGTGGTGGTCACATTCCAAATACTGGTATTATTAAAGCTATAAAAATAATGAGTGTTGCTGGTGCTTACTGGCGAGGTAATGAGAAAAACAAACAATTAACTCGTGTTTATGGCGTTTCTTTCCCTAAACAAAAAGATTTAAAAGCTTATTTAGAGTTACTAGAGGAGGCTAAACAAAGAGATCACAGGAAATTAGGTAAAGAATTGGAGTTATTTACTTTTTCTCCTAAAGTTGGACAGGGCTTACCTTTATGGCTTCCTAAAGGTGCAGCTCTTAGAGATAGATTGGAACAATTCTTAAAAAAAGCGCAAAAAAAAGCTGGATACGAAATGGTTATTACTCCTCATATTGGACATAAGGATTTATATGTTACTTCTGGTCATTATGAAAAATATGGCGAAGATAGCTTTCAACCTATTGGCACTCCTAAAGATGGCGAAGAGTATTTATTAAAACCTATGAATTGTCCGCACCATTGTGAAATTTTTAATCACAAACCGTATTCTTATAAAGATTTACCCAAACGTTTTGCTGAATTTGGCACTGTTTACAGGTATGAACAAAGTGGGGAATTACATGGCTTAACTCGTGTTAGATGTTTTACTCAAGACGATGCTCATATTTTTTGTACTCCTGAACAGTTAGATTCTGAATTTAAAAATGTTATTGATTTAGTCTTATATGTTTTTGGAGCTCTAGGGTTTGAAGATTTTACTGCTCAAATTTCTTTGCGAGATCCTGAAAATACGGAAAAATACATTGGCAGTGATGAAAATTGGGAAAAAGCTGAAAATGCTATTATTAAAGCTGCTAATGAAAAAGGATTAAAAACCACTATTGAATATGGTGAAGCTGCTTTTTATGGTCCAAAATTAGACTTTATGGTTAAGGATGTTTTAGGTCGTAATTGGCAATTAGGAACAATCCAAGTAGATTATAATTTACCTATTCGGTTTGATTTGAATTATAAAGGTTCCGACAATCAATTACATAAACCTGTAATGATTCATAGAGCTCCTTTTGGCTCTATGGAACGTTTTATTGCTATTTTATTAGAGCATACTGGTGGAAATTTCCCTCTTTGGTTGATGCCTGAGCAAGTGATTTTACTACCAATTAGCGAGAAATATGAAAAATATACGAAAAAAGTTTTAAATCTCCTCGAAAATTACGAAATTCGCGCCCTCATAGATGATCGGAATGAAAAAATAGGAAGAAAGATACGCGATGCTGAAATGAATAAAATTCCTTACATGATTATTATTGGTGAAAAAGAAGAGCTAAATGAAAATCTATCTGTGAGAAAACATAGTGAAGGTGACCTTGGAGTGTTTAATATTCCTGATTTTGCATCTTTAATACAGAAAGAGATTAATGAGTCTTTACAACAATTTGAATAAACAGCTTTTATAGCATTAAAATTTTATAGCCATAGCAATACGTAGAAAAAGGGGACGAAGAGGTCCAGGAAGAGTTTTTAAAGAGGATAAACATCGAATTAACGACAAAATAATTCGTACTCCAGAGGTACGTCTTGTTGGAAACAACGTAGAGGTTGCTGTTTACCTTATTGCTAAAGCAAAACAGATGGCCATTGATATGGAATTAGATTTAGTTGAAATTTCTCCTAATGCTAAACCTCCTGTTTGTAAAATAATGGATTATAAAAAGTTTCTTTATGAAGACAAGAAACGAGAAAAAGCTTTAAAAGCAAAAACAACAAAAGTAATTGTAAAGGAGATACGATTTGGTCCAAATACAGATGACCACGACTATCAATTTAAAATGAAACATGCCAAAAAATTTTTAACTGATGGTGCTAAATTAAAAGCTTTTGTGTTTTTTAAGGGTAGATCTATTATCTTTAAGGAACAAGGACAAATTCTTTTATTACGTCTTGCGCAAGATTTAGAAGATTTTGGTAAAGTGGAGCAAATGCCTAAATTAGAGGGGAAACGTATGACTATGTATATTGCTCCGTTAAAGAAAAAATAAAATAAGAAGTATATTATAATAATAACTAGAATCATATTTTGATTCAAAAACAGGAAGAAAATGCCTAAAATGAAAACAAAATCTAGTGCCAAAAAACGTTTTAAAGTTACTGGTTCTGGAAAAATTAAAAGAAAACATGCTTTTAAAAGTCACATTTTGACTAAAAAAAGTAAAAAAAGAAAGTTACGATTGACTCATTCTGGTTTGGTACACAAAGCAGATGAAGCAAATATTAAAAATCAACTTTGTTTAAAGTAATCATTACTTTAAGGTAAATTATTAACCATGTGTTAGTGCTCAAAAAAAATGATTCAAATTTAATCTGCCTAACTCAAAAATTTAAAAGAAATGCCAAGATCAGTAAATTCAGTAGCTAAGAGAGCTCGTAGAAAAAAAATATTAAAATTAGCAAAAGGATACTTTGGTAGACGTAAAAACGTTTATACCGTTGCTAAAAATGCAGTAGACAAAGCAATGTCTTATGCATACAGAGATAGAAAAAATAACAAAAGAAATTTTCGTGGTTTATGGATTCAGCGTATTAATGCTGGAGCTCGTTTACACGGGATGTCTTATTCGCAATTTATGGGAAAGGTAAAAGCCAATAATATTGACTTAAATCGTAAAGTTCTTGCTGATTTAGCAATGAATAACCCTGATGCTTTCAAAGCTATTGTTGATAAAGTAAAATAAATTTAAAATTACTTCTTATTTGTAAAAAAGCATCCTATTTGGATGCTTTTTATATTTTTAAATAATTAATCCGAAATTATCATTCTTCTTTTTTTTCTCTTTCTAAAAGTGCTTTTAAGAAACCTCTATGCTTAAAAATTTCTGCTACTCGCCAACCTGATTTTGCATAGCTATTTAACAAGTCTTCGAAATCTTTATCTTTTCGTACTGTTGTTCCTGCTTGTTTTATTATTTTATATTCTTTCATTATTCTATTATTAGTTTTTTTATTGTTGATTTGTTGTTCGTTAAATGAATTTTTACGAAATAAATTCCTTTGTCAAAATTGGATAAATTAAGTTCGTAATTGGATATGTTTTTTATGTTTACTGTTTGCATTAATTTTCCTAAAACATTAAAAATTTGTATTTTTCTTAAAATATAATTATCGTTATTTGTTTTTATTTTTGTTTTTGAATTCGTTGGATTTGGTTCTAAGGTAATATTCTGTATAAATATTACTTCTTCTGTTTCTAATGTTGCATCTTTTATTTTATAAATTTCTCCACTATAAAGTCCGGAATAGTATAGTTCTCCTGTTACATCTTGCCCGAAACTAGATATTCCTCCCTCAAAAGGTCCGTTCTGTATTACTTGATATGCATTATTTGGGTTAACTGTAAATATTTCATTACTACAATAGTCTGCATAAAAATAGAGTCCTGTAAAGTTGGAATAGGCTGCTCCTCTATATACAAATCCTCCTGTGATTGAACATTTATAAGGAGAGCCTCCTTGATTGTATTCTGCTACTGGGAATGTGTAATTTGTACTATTTCCACATCCTGCTGTATTATACGTATCGCTTGCCTCATAACACCTCCATCCATAATTTACGGCACTCATTCCATTTACGACATGGTTTATTTCTTCTTTACTATTCTGTCCTACATCTCCTATCCATAAATCGCCATTTGTGCTATCAAAAGAAAATCGCCAAGGGTTTCGTACTCCTATTGCCCATATTTCATCCAGAATACTTGCATTTCCTATATATGGATTATCTATTGGTATTGTATAATTTGCTGTTGTTGCAACTCCTACATCGATTCGTAATATCTTTCCTAACAATGAATTTCCATTTTGTGCGTTATTTTGTGGATCTCCTGCACTTCCTCCATCTCCCATGCCTATATATAAATATCCATCTGGTCCAAAAACTATATTACCTCCATTGTGGTTTGTATATGGTTGGCTTATTGTGAGTATTATTTGTCCTGAATTGGAGTCTGCAATATTAGCATTTACACTTACTGTATATCTTGCAATAACGGTATCTCCTGAATTGTTTATGTAATTCACAAAAAAAAATCCATTTGTGCTATAATTAGGATGGAATGCTAATCCTAATAATCCTTGCTCATTTCCTACGGAACGTACGATTGCATCTATATTCAAAAAATCGGCTACATTTGTTGTTCCGTTTGCATTTAATATTTTTATTTTTCCATCTTGTTCTACTATAAACAGTCTATCATCTCCTGCATGTTGTATATTTACTGGCTTTGTAAATCCTGTTCCAAAAGATTCGACGATAACATTTTGTGAAAATAAAAAAACTGTGTTTAGAAAAATTGCGGCAATTAAAATTTTATTAATCATAATAGTAATTTTAAATTGTTTTAAATGTAACGATTGAGGAGTAAATTACTCTAATTTGTTTAAATTAATAGGTAAAAATAACTATTTTAGCGCAAAAAAAACCGAATGCGATATAAAATATTCCTACTTTCTTTGTTTCTTTTTGTTAATTTAACCACTTTTTCTACTCCTATTTGGGGACCTACTGGACATCGCGCTGTTGGTAAAATTGCGGAGAAACATCTCAAAAAAAGAGTAAAACGAAAAATTAAAAAATTATTAAATGGCGAAAGTTTGGCTTTTGTTTCTACCTATGCTGATGAAATTAAATCTGATAAAAATTATAATGATTTTTATACTTGGCATTATGTTAATTTTCCATTTAATTCTAAATATGAAGATTCTAAAAAAAATCCTAAAGGGGATTTAATTACTGGTATTGCGACTTGTATTAAAATACTCAAAGATAAAAAGAGTTCTAAAAAAGACAATGTTTTTTACTTAAAAATGCTGGTTCATTTAATTGGCGATTTGCATCAACCTTTACACATTGGTCGCGCTGAGGACAAGGGAGGAAACTCTATTCAAGTTCAATGGTTTAAAAAAGGTACTAATTTACATCGTGTTTGGGATATTAATATGATTGATGAATGGGATATGAGCTATGTAGAACTTGCGGATAACACGAAGTTTTTATCTAAAAAAGAGATTAAATCGTATCAGGATGGTACTGTCTTAGATTGGGTTTATGAATCGCAAAAACTAGCTATTTCTGTTTATAAATCTGCTAATAGTGGTGATAAATTAAGGTACCGATATTCTTACGATCATTTTGGCACGGTTAGAAAACAAATTCAAAAAGGTGGTATTCGTTTGGCTAAAATATTAAATGACATTTTTAAATAAAATTTCTATTTTTATTCTATGAAATTAAAATATATTTTTATTCTTTTTGGTATTGTTTCATTCTCTGCTATTCAAAAAACTACTCTTCCTAAAGGTTTTGTAGATGCTTCTGAGTTTATTCCTAATTTAAAAATTGATTTACGTTATGCTACTGCTCATAATTTTATTGGTAAACCTATTGATGGCTATTATTCGCAGCGTTGTATTCTATCTAAAGAGGCTGCTATTGCTTTGAAAAATGTGGAAGAGGATTTAAATGAAAACAATCTTTGTTTACAAATTTATGATTCTTACAGGCCTCAAAAGGCTGTAAATCAATTTGTAAAATGGGCTAAAAATATTAATGACACGTTAATGAAACAGGAATTCTATCCAAATATTGCTAAAAAGAATTTATTTAAAAAGGGCTATATTTCTTCTAAATCTCGTCATAGCAGTGGTAGCACTATCGATTTGACTATTTATTCTGATTATACTAATGATGTGTTGGATATGGGCAGTAAATACGATTTTTTTGGGGAGCAATCTGCTGTTGATTATCCGAACTTAACTAGAGAGCAAAAATCCAATCGCAAATTACTTAAATCTATTATGCTAAAACATGGTTTTAGAGCTTATTCGAAAGAGTGGTGGCATTTTACTTTACGCTATGAGCCTTATCAAAATATGCGTTTTAATTTTGATATTAAATAAGACCAATTCAATTTCAAAATGCGCTATAAATTATTTTGCCATATAACAAAGGCTACTAGTTTTATCTAATAGCCTTTAATTAATTTAAATGAAATATAATACTATTTTTTTGTACGTCTATTACTTCTATGGATTTAGAATAATTTAATAAAAAAGAAATAGTTTTTCTTTTAGGGTTCAATAATCTTTCTTTTGGATTTTTAATGTAATTTTTTGCCATATTACTATTTATGAGTTGGTATTAAATAGATAACGTAACAAATATTACATTATTGCTATGTGCTTAAAATAATTTTCTTCTCTGAAATTAGCTTTCGCATATTAATTAATGCATATCGCATTCTACCTAATGCTGTATTTATACTTACATCTGTTGTCTCTGCTATTTCTTTAAAACTCATATCTTTATATAAGCGCATTATTAACACTTCTTTTTGATCGTTTGGCAATTCTTGTATTAACTCTTTTACATCTCTATGAATTTGATCGTTTATAAGTTGTGTTTCTGCATTTAACGTATTATCTGATAAGACCGAAAAAATATCAAATTCGTCTGTATTTCTAAATTTTGGCATACGACTATTTTTTCTAAAATAATCAATCATTAAATTATGTGCGATTCGCATTACCCATGGCAAAAATTTACCTTCTTCATTATACTTTCCTCTTTTTAGTGTATTTATTACTTTAATGAATGTATCCTGAAAAATATCTTCTGTAGTATCTCTATTTAATATTTTACTATATATAAAACTATAAATACGTTGTTTATGACGATATATTAGCACTTCTATAGCTTGTTCATTACCGTTAATATAACTTGAAACTAAAACAGCATCTTGTAGGTTCTTATTTTGCATAATTCTTCTTTATTTTATAGCTTTAGCGCTATAGTCGTTAATTTAAAAAGTAGAATTATTTTATACGCAAATTGTTTTTTGATTACTGTATTTGAAACAAATGTAGTATTTTTTTTTTTATAAAAAAAATATTCCTCCAAATATTGACAAGGTTAATGTATTAAAAGTGTTTTTTATTCAACGTATTATTAAAAAAAAGTATTAAATCTAGTTGAGATTGACTTTATAGAAAAAGTAATTTTACAGCCTGCTCTCTATTCATTTTTACTCGTTCTTCTTAAAATCACTCGAACTGACATTATATGGTATAAAATTGACCTTCTGAATATGAATACAATACGGACAATAAATATTTACGGACTTTTTAAAATGCCTGCCCTGTAAATATGTTGATGTGTAAACACTTTATAACCTATGAATTAACCTCTCTTTTTTCATATACCATATTACCAAAAAACCTACTATTGCTCCTCCTACATGTGCAAAATGTCCTATATTGCTTCCTGATTTAAAAATACCAAAAAACACATCATATAATAATAGTAATGGTATAAAGATTCTAGATTCTATCATTATTGGTAAAAAGATTAATCCCATTTTCGCTTTAGGTAGCAATACTCCGAATGCTACAATTACACCATATAATGCTCCTGATGCTCCTACTAATGTTGTATGATATTTCGTTAGCATATTTGCTAAACTTTCCATTGGTATTACTTCTAAAACTCGATCACTTTCTGGAATGTTTTTGGTTAATAGCATGTTTTGAATTTCTGATGGTGAAATTCCAATAGCAATTAGTTTGTTATAGACGGTATTATATTGAAAATAATCAATTCCTACTGAAAAAAGAACTGCGCCAATTCCTGCCACAAAATACAATATCAAAAAATTATTTCTTCCTATAATTTGTTCTACTGAGCTACCAAACATCCACAATCCAATCATATTAAATAATAGGTGTGTAATATTTCCATGCATAAATAAATGACTTATAATTTGCCATGGTTCAAAAAGTGAATTTGCTGGATAATGCATTGCCAACAAATCGTAAGCATCTTGTTTAAAAACCAAAGTTGCTACAAAAAATAGTACATTGATAATTATTAAATGCTTTACTGTATCTGTTATTTTTACCATAATTACAAAAATTTATTTTCTAGCTCGTCATAAGAAAAATTAGCAACTATTAATTTTCCATAAGGCGAATAATTGGGTTCTTTACATGAAAATAATTTATCTATTATTTCTTCTTGTTCTTTACTACTCAATATTTTTCCTGTTTTAATTGCCAAATTTTTTGCCATACTCTTTATAATAACATCGAGTTGACTAAAATTTTCTTGTGGCACTTCTGATTTTATTTGCTCTACTATTTCTTCTAATGTACTTACTAATTTATCTTGTGGTATTGTTGTTGGAATTCCACTTAAAATTATCCCATCACTTTTAAACTCTCCAAATCGAAACCCTATATTTTCTAATTCTTGTTTTGTTTCAAATAATAATGCCACGTCTTGTTTTATAAATTCTATTTCTATTGGAATTACTAATTGCTGACTTACTGCTTCTTCTACGGTAATTTTTGTTAGCAATTCTTCATATAAAATTCGTTGATGTGCTAAATTTTGCTTTATCACTACCATACTATTTTTTAATGAACTCAATATATATTTTCGCTGTACTTGAAATGTTTTTGCTTGTATTTTTTCTTCTATTTCTGAAAATAATTCTATTTGTTTATTTGTTGTTACATCTTCTTCTATTTCTACTTTGATATTATCTGTAATTACATCGCCTTTGTCTACATATAAGGACTCCCAACTTGATGTATTTATTGGTTTTTGTGTTTTTGTGTTTTTGGTCTTAAATGGATTAAAATTTGGATTTACGGATATGTTTGGTGTTTTTTTTGCTTTATTTTTATAATCGTATGGTACATCCATCGAAGTATCTCTATTAAAATCTAATAATGGTGCTACATTATATTGCCCTAAACTATGTTTTACTGTTGCTCTTATTATTGCATAAATATCCGATTCATTTTCGAACTTAATTTCTGTTTTTGTTGGATGAATATTAATATCTATCGTTTTTGGATCTACTTCCAAAAAAATAAAATATGTTGGATAATATCCTTTTGCTAATAATCCATCATACGCATTTACTACTGCATGATTTAGATAATTACTTTTTATAAATCTATTATTTGCAAAGAAAAATTGTTCTCCTCTTTTCTTTTTTGCAAATTTAGGGTTTGCTATAAATCCTTTAATCTTTACTAGATCTGTTATTTCGTCTATTGGTACTAATTTATCATTTATTCGATCGCCAAATATTGCTACTATTCTTTGTCGTAAATTATCTTCTTTTAAGTGGTATACTTCGTTGTTATTGTGGTATAATGAAAATCCTATATTTGGATGTGCTAATGCGACTCTTTGAAATTCGTCTATAATATGTCTTGTTTCGACTGCATTAGATTTTAAAAAATTACGTCGTGCTGGTATATTAAAAAATAAATTTTTGACCGATATACTCGTTCCTGTTGGTGTCGAAATAACATCTTGTACAATAATTTTACTTCCTTCTATTTTTAGAATATTTCCTACTTCGTCTTTTGTTTGTTTTGTTTTTAATTCTACTTGCGCTATGGCTGCAATGGATGCTAATGCTTCTCCTCTAAATCCTTTTGTTTCTAATTTATAAATATCGTTTGCAGATTTTATTTTTGATGTTGCATGTCTTTCAAACGACAATCTTGCATCGGTTTGGCTCATTCCGATTCCATTATCTATTACTTGAATTAGTATTTTTCCTGCATCTTTTAGTAGTAATTTTATCTGTGTTGCTTTTGCATCTATTGCGTTTTCTAGTAGTTCTTTTACAACGGAAGCTGGTCTTTGCACTACTTCTCCTGCTGCTATTTGATTTGCTACATGATCTGGTAATAATTGAATAATATCTGCCATTAAAATAATTTATGCAGTTCTAAGATATATGCAAAAATTCCAACTAAAAGTGCGATTATTAGTGCTATTCGAATATTTGCTCTTTTATCGTGTGCTAAATGTTTATTACGATTCCAATCTGCTTTTAGATTATCTCTTGTTAAGGACATTACGACGTTATCTTCCGTTTCTTTATTATCTGTTTGGTATTTTTTCTTGAGTTTTTCTAAACGTTCTTTACGTGCATCATAATATCTTGGTTTATAATCAAACACATAATTAGGTCTCGATTTAAAAGCGTTTCCAAACATAATGGTAGTTTTTATTATGACAAATGTACTGAATATTTTTATTTTTTTGGCGCATCTTAAAATCAAATTGCAAGTTCAGGTCGAACTCAAGTTATTAGATTATGTATACTTAGTTTATTTGTATTATTTGTTACAGTAGCCTTGCATATATTATAGTACCTTTGATTATTCTAAATTTTAATCTATTGTATTATGAAAAAAGAATTAGAAAACAGAGACGACATCTATCAATTGGTTTCTCAATTTTATATTAAACTATTACAGGATGATTCTATAAAACATTTTTTTGATGAAATGGTACAAAATGATAGTTTGGAAGCTCATTTACAAGTTTTGGTAGATTTTTGGGACAACATGCTTTTTTATACTGGTTCGTACAGACGAAATGCAATGCGTCCTCATTTATTATTAAACCAAACAAAACCTTTTTTAGCGGAACATTTTACAACGTGGTTACATCATTTTAACACTACGGTTGACACTCTTTTTATTGGCGATGTTGCTCATGCTACTAAAACTAGAGCTTTATCTATTGCTACTGTAATGGAATTAAAAGTCAATCAACTATAAAAGTAATTATTTTATTTCTATTTTTCATATTTTTAAACATCTTCAATTACTTTTTAAAATATTTCATTATTTTCGCTTACCAATTTTCTAACTATGCTAACAACTAAAATTACTGGAACTGGAAGTTATATTCCTACAATTGTTAAAAAAAATGAAGACTTTTTAAGTCAGACATTTTATAATGACAAGAAAGAATCGTTTCCTAATTCTAATGAAATTATCATTAAAAAATTTAAAGCCATTACTGGTATTGATGAACGTCGCTACTTAAAAAAAGAATTATTGAGTAGTGATATTGCTACAATTGCTGCTCAAAATGCGATTGCTGATGCAAACATTAACTTAGAAGATATTGATTATATTATAATTGGTCAAAATTTTGGAGATATTAAAGGTGGTAATAATCAATCGGACATGCTTCCAAGTATTGGCTCTAGAGTTAAATATAATCTTGGTATTAAAAATCCAAATTGTGTTGCTTATGATGTTATTTTTGGCTGTCCTGGATGGATTGAAGGTGTTATTCAAGCAAATGCATTTATTAAATCTGGAATGGCTAAAAAATGTTTGGTCATTGGTGCCGAAACTCTTTCTAGAATTGTAGATCCGTATGATCGTGATTCTATGATATATTCGGATGGTGCTGGTGCTTGTATTCTTGAAGTTAGTAAGGATACAAATGCTGGAATTCTAAGTCATGCAACCCAATCTTTTACTCATGAGGAAGCTTATTTTTTATATTTTGGAAGTTCTTTTAACCCTTCTATTGACCAAAATTTAGGTTTTATTAAAATGCATGGTAGGAAAATTTATGAATTTGCTTTAAATAATGTTCCTAATGCCATGAAAATTGCACTTGATAATAGCGGATTAGGTATTCGACAAATTAAAAAGGTTTTAATTCATCAAGCTAATGAAAAAATGGACGAGGCGATTGTAAAACGTTTTTATGAATTATTTGATTCTCAAATGCCTGAAGGAATTATGCCTATGAGTATTAACAAACTTGGAAATAGTTCGGTTGCAACGGTTCCTACGCTTTTAGATTTAATTTTAAGAGGAAATTTAGACGGTCATAAAATTGAAAAAGGAGATGCTATCATTTTTGCTTCTGTTGGTGCTGGTATGAATATTAATGCTGTTGTTTATCAGTATTAATATCCAATTAAAAGAGATACAAGACCGTTTTACTACTAACCTGAGTTCGATAAAAATTTATCTAAATAAAATGTAAGTTTCTTAAAATTTAAGCGTACCGTATTTCCAGAAGAATACGATTTTCATAAAAATTCTTTTGGTATACTATCTTTATGTTTCCACCTTCTATGCGACCAAAAATAATAGGCTGGTTTTGCTCTAATTTGTTCTTCTATTTCTTTTAAGAATAAATCCGTTATTTTGTAGTCTTCAAACTCCTTTGGATTTTCTGCTAATACTTTAAATTCGGTTTCATAATATCCTCGTTTTACTTTAGTAGTTTTCATTAATACGACTGCATGATCGTATTTTTTTGCTAAAAATTCGGTTCCTGTTTGTATTGGTACTTTTACTCCCATAAATTCCGAAAAATATTTTGCTTTGTGTAATTGTGGCGATTGGTCGCTTAACAATCCGTAAATTGCCATTACATTATTTGTTTTATTTTCTTCTACAAACGGTATAAATTTCGTTGTTTCAATAAAATTTGCTCCTAATCGTTCTCTCGAAGCTCTTATTTTTTTATCAAAATAGATATTATTAATTTTTGTGTATGCTGCATAACTTTTATGTGTTATGTATTTATTTAATACAATTACCCATTCCCAATTTGCATAATGTGCTCCTGTAATGATAATACTTTTATTTGTTTTTTCTAAATCATTTAGCACTTCCATATTCGTAAATTTATACCTTTTTAGTAATTCTTTTTTAGAAATTGTAAAGGATTTTATCATTTCAACAAATATATCTATAAAATGGTGGTAAAATTTCTTTTGAATGGTTTGTATTTCCTTCTCTGTTTTTTTTGGAAATACCATTTTCAAATTGGTATACACTACTTTTTTTCGATATCCAAAAATATAATATACGATGTAAAAAATAAAATCTGATAGCACATACAAAACCCGTAAAGGCAATAATGAAATCAACCAAATTATTGGATAGACTAAAATAAATATGACAAACTGCATTTAATTTTAATTTTTTGACAAATATCCGATTTAATTTTATCTTTGAAGAAAATTAATTTATAAAAAATGGATGAATTAGATATTGTCACAATTGTTATTATTGCTATTAATATTATTGTTTCTTTAAAAGGGTTTAAAGATAATACTTTTTTTAATCGGTATAAATTTCAAATTTCTGCAATTGAGAAAGGTGAAAAACAACGTATGTTAACTTCTGGTTTTTTACATGTTGACACGATGCATTTGATTTTTAATATGCTTACTTTATATTTTTTTGCAGATGCTGTTATTCTTAATGTTGGTCAAGTTAATTTTATTCTAATTTATTTTGGTAGCTTAATTGCTGGTAGTCTTGTTGCTGTGTTTTTTCATAAAAAAGAGCCTTTTTACAGTGCTGTTGGTGCTTCTGGAGCTGTTTCTGGAATTTTATATGCTGCTATTTTACTTAATCCAAACATGACTCTATTATTTTATTTTGCCATACCAATTCCTGGTTTTGTTTTTGCTATTGGATACTTACTGTACTCTATTTATGGTATGAAAAAATCTTTAGGTAATATTGGTCACAGCGCACATTTGGGTGGTGCTGTAGGTGGTTATTTACTAACCATTTTACTTAAACCTAGTATTTTGCAAACTAATTTGACTTTAGTTATTATTTTGGCTGTACCTATTGTTTTGCTTTATATTTTTAAAGATAAATTCTTATCTCCATAAGATACAATCTTATAACAATATATTTTATTGTTAATTACAACCACACAGAACACAAAGTTTTACGCAATGAACTCAAATAAAAATAGGTTCTAACTTACATTATCTTAAATTTATGACAATAAAACTCTTAGATGTAAAATATAAGTTTACTTTCTTACAATAATTTTATGAACTGTTAAAACTCTACGTTTATCATCTAATATTTTTACAAAATAAATACCATTTGGTAAATTGGCGGTAGAAATTGTTTGTATTGTTGTTACATCCATTTTTTTTTCGATTACATTTTTACCTAAAAACGAATATATTTTTACTTCTATTTCTTTTACTTTATTAGAAACGAATTCACTTAACTTAATATTTAATACTTCTTTTGCTGGGTTTGGATATACTTCTACAAGATTTCCAATATTTTTATCGTCTATTAGCAATGATGCTGATGGCGACATTACAATATAAATGTCTGAATTTATTCCGTAAGAAACAGCACTACTTTTTATTATAAATTGATCTGGTGTAAGCGTTACCAATTTATACTTTGACGTTCCAAAACTTATACTATCGCCTGCACTAAAAAACTCCCATGGCTTATCTCCATTTAATGTTTCGTTTGCTTTGATATTTAATGTGCCATTTGTATAAAAATCATATTCCCAACCATTAAAATGATGAATATTCTCTTCATCTGTACCACTTACTTGGTAATAATATGTTTTATCTTCTGTCCCTTCAACAACACTATAATATTCTTGAACTCCCCAGACTTGATTTGTTAATGCATCGACATTCTGAGATTGAAGGCTTAACATATTTACTCCTAATAATAATATAATTATTTTTTTCATGATTTCTTTTTTTAATTTTCTAAAGCTTCGAAAGCGTCTTTTAATCTTAGATCAACATTTTTAAATAATATTACTCCCATCATTGTATTTAGTTTTCCTGAAAAAACACCTAGATTTCCTTTACAAAAATGCAATCCTTCTCCAATAGTTCTTATATAAATTTCACCTGTATCTTTATCTCTTATTACCGTTCTAGTTATTTTACCTGGATGAAAATAATGTCCTTCTTTTGTATAATTTATAATGGTGTAATTTGTATCATCAATATGCATTATTACAGGATCATAAGGAACACTTTCTAGCCCAAGACCTTGACAATTTTCATTTACAGAAATAGAATTAGTCCACAGTGGACCATTAGTATAATATTTTTTGAATAACATCCTTACTTCTGAAGCCTCTGGAGTATTATATAATAAATAGGTTTGACTTTCGTGTATGGATTTTTCGGGATTTACTGCTACTTGTCTATTAAAATAGATCTTTCTATTTAAAAGCTGCCATGGATTAAAATTGATTATTAGTCCTGAGTTTGCTCTCCAAGTATTATTTTTTATATCATATCCTGTTAAACCTGATAAATCCATTATAGATTGTACTGTAGGAATTCTACTTGTTTGTTCATTTGATTTATCTTCAAACAACTTAACATGTTCTGGTGTAATATCTTGTAAAAATTCGTCGCCTAAAATTTCTGTTGGCATATCGTAAGGTATTATTGCCTGGAATTTTGAGTGTTCTTTTAGCATATGAAATATATTTTCGACAGTTGCATATCTATTCGCTGTACTTCCGTTCGGATCATATATTGTTGTTTCTATTTGATATCTGTGGTATGTATTATCTGGTGTTGCTACTGCAGTTTCTACTTCCATAACTACTGGATTAGTTGACTGTGCTTGCGATAAAAGACATTGATTTATACTTAAATCGTCTGAAAAATTAGTTCTTTCTCTCCAATTATTTGGGCATAGCCCTACTTCTTCTTTGTATTCTATATGTCCAATCTTTACTCTCATAATTCCATTATCGGTAGCTATCCATTGTTCTCCTTTATTGGAGACTCCTCCTTTAATATTATTTGAAGACATGTTTGAATCTATTACTACGTATGGGCTTCCTGGTATGATATCTGTTTTACTATATAATGTATAGGATGCTGCTTCATTTATTGGATTTCTTCCATCATAAACTAACAAACCATTTGTTGTTCCCATAAATACGTTTCCATATTCATTTTTCCACATCGCATTAGCATTAAATCGTGTACCACTAGGAATTATTTTTTGTACTTCAACATTATTTGGATCCATGTATGTCCATGAATTACCATTATAAACGGAAAAACCTCTTCCTGTAAATGAATTGGTTACCCAAGTTCCTTTGTTATTATTATTTCCACTATTCTCACTGCTATTACTGGCACAAATTCCATTTATTATTCCTCCTGGTGGAAATCTCATATCTTCGTAAGAAAATCCTCTATAAGTCGGCACACTACCTAAATTCATAAAATTAGCATTTAAGTCATATACTAATACTCTTGGTTCTACGTATAGATTATTTTCATAATGCGTATCATCAGTTCGATCGGTATCATCATCATCTCTTATCGAATAGCCTCTTACGCCAACCCATACTTGAGAATTATCCACAGATATTGCATCCATAGTTCTTGATTGTGCATTTCTTACTGGTGGTGGGTTTTTTGTCCATGCTGGATACGGTAGTTCTGCTGGCTGTCCATTTAATAAGCCTGGAAACCATCCTCCTTTTGTTGTAAATATTTGTGCATTAGCAGATTTATACGATAATGCTCCTGGTGTTAAATAATATCCACCTCCAGTTCCCGTAACTGTTAAATCGTGGTATTTTTGCGCAACCCAAACTTTATTATTTTTATCTACTGTAACTGAAGTAAGTCTTCTTGTTGCTAGACCTTCTCTTTCATAAAATGAAATTCCTATAAAATTTCTATCTGCGGAATAATGGCTTATTGCAGTTCCATTTATTTTTTCCAGTCCTCCTTGTATCCCATTAAAACTCGTTCCTTGATGTCCAATCCATATATTACCAAGTCCATCTCCTGCCATGCTTGTGATTCTAATGTTTGATAAGTCTGGTCCATCTGCTGCACTTCCTGTAAAAGTTGAAAAAATTGGTGGTATCGTTTCTCCGCCTATTTCTATATTAAAAACACCATTTTGGTTTGTTCCTGCCCAAACTCGATTATTTATAGAATCTAATGCTATTGTTGTAAATGCTGTATTTACATTATATGTGGTAAATCCAAAATCTAAACTCTCTGGTGTTTGACTATGTATACATCCTATTGTAAATACAGTTAATAATGTAATTATTTTTATTTTCATATTATTTCTATTAAATAGATTCGTATTTATCTTAATGCATTTTTTAATCTCATATAACGCTGTAAGCATTTACAATTTGTCGTGTGTGGCTTTATTTCCTTACAAAATTATTTGTAAATATAAAACTATTTTTTATTGAATATAATACCATATTTATGGTATTATATTCAGCCTCAAAGATTAATCTTTGAGGCTGAATATCTATTTATTAACAACTAATTTTATCGTCTTAACATATCCTTTTGTAGATACTTTTACCAAGTATATACCACTTACCAAACCTTCTCCTATTTTTAGGTTAAAACTATTTGTTCCTTCTACTACATTTATGGTTTGTACCGATAATCGTTTTCCTTGTAAACTATACATTTCTAACTTTGCATTTTTATCTGTAAAATTTGAATTTAGCTGTAAGGTTACTTTATCCGTATTTGTTGGATTTGGATATAGTTTTAGATTTGTATTTTCTATATTATTATCGTCTACTCCTAAAGAGGATGCTAGATTTATTTCTATGGTAGAACTATATGTTATATTTCCTTGCGTATCTATCATTTTTATACGGTAATAGATTAAGGTATTACTTCCAAATGCGCTATCATTGTAATTAAATTGTGCTGGTATTTCTGTTGTTCCGTTTCCTGCTTGATTGTTAATTTCTGTAAAATTATCTGGCGTTCCATAACTTGTTTCTAATACAAAGGTGGCATTTTGGTATTCTCGTAAGGTTTCCCAATTTATTGCTATTGTTGTATTTGTATTATCTGGTATTCCATAGAAACTGGTTAAAATTGTTTGTTGCAAGGACGGATTGCTTTGTACGGTCACTAAAACGGTATCTTCGAACTCATTTAATGATACTGTAAATAATGTAGATCCTTCTTGTTCTCCTTTTATTGTACTGTTATCTACTTGTGAACTTATTGAACTGTCTTCGATGGTAAATGTTAAATCTGCATTATTTAAAACTCGATTTATTCCATCACTATAGGTTCCGATTACCTTATACCTATAATTATTTTGATTTAAAATAATTGGTGCTTGTGTTTCAAAATGTATTCCTTGTAATGTTACATCTAATGGAGTTCCTACTTCTAATGTAACTGTACTTATTGCATATCCTACAACTCCATTTTTAAATCCATAAGCTGTTATTTTAAGTTCGCCACTATATCCTTCTGGTATGGTATAACTAAATGGGTTCTCGAATACTAAATTTTGTGATTTTGTTGTATAGGTAAAATTCTCTGAATCATTTTCACTTTCGTACGTTACCATTATTGAGTCTACATTTTCTTGGTATACATTAAAGTTTACTATATCTCCTTCGACTACATTGTCAAAAATTGCTGGATCTCTATTTATCAATATTTTGGAATCAAAAGGAACATTTCTTCTTTGTAATGCTGGATCTAAAACGGTTGCTAAAAAATTATATGTGAGCCCTCCTTGTGGATGTACTAAACCTGTTTGTGTAAAAAAGCCATTGTTTGTTTCGTCATAAACATTAGATTTTAACAATTGTAATATTCTATCATGTACTACTGTTGCTTTTGCAACTCCTTCTCTAAACATTCCTGTATGATCTAAATTATCACTTAATCCAAATGGTGTGTTATAGCGTGTTCCGCCCAATCCTCCTTGCATACTTGTTAACGGCACAATAAAATCGTTTGGTTCTCCATTAAATAATGCCTGTGTTACCGATCTTAACCCTTCTGACATTGCATTTGGTAACATCTTTTTTACTATTAATGCAAATTTTGCTTGAATTTTACTTGTCTCTGCTATAACTTCAGTATCTAAACAAAACCATGGGGAGTCAATACATGGATCTGCTATTGCTGAGATGGTATGTATTGGTGTTCCGTGTAATCTTGCTAAACTGCTTGTGCTATTTAATCTTGAAATAAAACCTGGGTCTTCTGGCGGAACTACACCAGAAATATTATCGTCTTCTACTATTAAATTTCTTGCTCCCCAATTTTTTCCTTCTGCTCCATTTCTTGGATTATCTCGTTTCGGTACAGATGCTGCTGATGCTATAAAACCAACTGTTATATCATTTGCTTCTATCAAGATATTAACTGGTATATGTGTTAATGTGCTTATTGCTACAAATGCATTTTTTAAAGTTTCTTTATACACTACAACTCTTCTATCTAATGCTACGTTTCCTCCTTGTGATCCAAAATGTGGTGTATCTATTGTTATTAACGAATTTACATCATCTATATATCGATGTGTGGGATTAATTGCTTCTATATATCCTCTGGTGTACAATCCTCCTCTACTATGTACTATTACATTTACTTTTCCTACAGAAAATAAGTTATCTACTGCTTTGTCTTTTAAATTCTTTATATAGGTTGGTATTACCCAACTATCTTCTTCGAATGAATTTTCTGGATTTTGTAAATCTTTAGCATCTATTGTTCTCCATGCTTTCATTACATTGTCTTCTGAAAATCCGTGTGCAAATAGATAGGTTTCTAGACCTTCCATGGAACTCACACTAGACCATACTCCATGTCCTAACAATACTGGTGGTACTTCTATTTTTATTGGATGTGTAAATAATATTTCGGTATTATTTGCTTGTACATCTTTTATTATGTAATTAGTAATCGCATAATTCTCTCCTGCAACATAGGTACTTTCTTCTATATATTTTGGGTGTATGTATTCTACTTCTATATAGGTTAAATCTGCTGCACTTGCTGGACTTCCTATATAACTAGACAAATCTTTAAGAATAAATTGTCCATATTGGTCTATATATGCTGTAGAATTAATTGTTGCTACATCTCCTCCTGGTCCAACATAGATATGGTACTTTGAACTAATTCCATTTATTCCATCATAAAAGCCTTGGCCATCTACTGTATCAAATCTAAATATTGTAGAGCCTGAACCATCTGCTGCGACTATTGGATATTCTAATTCACTTGCATACTCTGGTTCTGATGGGACTAATCCTACTTGATTGTTTAATTTTGTTAAAAAAGTAATGTTATTTTCGTCATCAACTGTAGTTCTGCTGTATGTAAAATGTTCGTTTACATGGTATGCAACCATTCCTTCTATTGGTAAGAATAGTTTCATTATTCCATTATCTGTTACTATCCAACTAACATTAATATTATTTGGATCTGCATATCCTCCTTTTATATTACTTGATATCATATCAACATCGTGAATATTGTGTGTGTTTCCTGCTGCCGCTCCATAGTCATAGTTGGTATATAATTTATAGGAATTTATATCTGTTACATCTCCTTTTCCTCCGCTATACACTATAAGTCCTTTATCTGTTCCCATAAATACTCTTCCTGCTTTATCTTTCCACATTGCATTTGTATTGAATCTTGTACTTGGCGGAATAATTTGAGAATAATTTGTTGGGTCTAAATGTTCCCATACTTCTACTCCATCGTTTCTTTTTCTATATACTGAAAATCCTGCTCCTGTAAAAGATTTTGAAAACCAAGTTCCAATACTATTATTTGCACAAATTCCATTTACTATTCCTCCTCCTGTTGGAAAAGCCATTTCTTCATAAGAAAATCCGCCATAATTAGGCACGTTTCCTAAACCTGTAGGTGTTCCGTCTAAATTATAAACTAAAACTCTATGTGGAATATACCCTCCATCTGCTTGGCTATCTGTAACTTTTTTTGAATAGCCTCTAACTGCAACATACATTCTTGTATCATCACAAGATATTGCATCCATAATTCGTGCTCCTGGACTTGCAGTAGCAGGAATTTGATATGTATATGCTGGATATGGCAACTCTGCTGGTTGTCCTGCCAAACGCCCTGGTTTCCACCCTCCAACTGTTGTAAATAAAGGGCTATTAGCTGCTTTATATGAAAATGCTCCTGGTTGTAGTATATACAATGATCCTGATGTTAGGTCTGTATATTTATGAGCTGACCAAACTTTATTATTTTTATCTACACTAACTGAGGTAATTCTTCTAGTAGCTAATCCATCTCGTCTGTTATATGAAAGTCCATTATAGGTATAATTTGTTTCTGAATGATAATGCTTTATATTTAAAGCACTATTAATTCGCTCCATTCCTCCTTGTCCTCCACTAAAGTTTGTTCCTTGATGTCCTATCCATATATTTCCTAGTCCATCGGCTGCCATACTACTAATTCTTATGTTGCCTAATGGTGGTCCATTTACTGGATCTGACCCATCAAATCTTGTAAAATCTATTTCATTACTGACTCCTGTTGAATCTATTTTAAAAACACCTCCTTGACGTGTTCCTGCCCAAACTCTTTTATTTTGTCCATCAACAGCTATTGCTGTAAATGCTGTATTTACATTAAAAGGTGTAAATTTTTGATTTTGCGCATACACTTTCATTATTAGAAGTGCAAATATTAATAATAATAATTTTTGTTTCATAATATTTGTATTAATGTTAATTATATTGATGTTAACAACATCCCCTTTTTATTTACATTAGGCTATTTTCCAATTTTCCAAGATATACTCTTGTATATATGGTAATTGCCTATAAACTACTTTAGTATTAAGGGTTTAATACTAAAGGAGTTGTCTCTATTTTTTAAATTAATTTCTCCCTAAAATTTATGGTAGAACTATCTTTATTTATCTACTATTAATTTTATCGTCTTAACATATCCTTTTGTAGATACTTTTACCAAGTATATACCACTTACCAAACCTTCTCCTATTTTTAGGTTAAAACTATTTGTTCCTTCTACTACATTTAAGGTTTGTACCGATAATCGTTTTCCTTGTAAACTATACATTTCTAACTTTGCATTTTTATCTGTAAAATTTGAATTTAGCTGTAAGATTACTTTATCCGTATTTGTTGGATTTGGATATAGTTCTAAATTACTATTTTCTAAATTATTATCTTCTACTCCTAAAGATGATGATAGATTTATTTCTATGGTAGAACTATACGTAATATTTCCTTGTGTATCTATCATTTTTATTCGATAATAGATTAAAGTATTTACTCCAAATGTGCTATCATCGTAATTAAACTGCGCTGGTGTATTTGATGTTCCGTTTCCTGCTTGTTGGTTTACTTCTGTAAAGTTATCTGGTGTATTGTAACTTGTTTCTAATACGAATGTAGCATTTTCGTATTCTCTTAAAGTTTCCCAGTTTATTGCAATTGTTGTATTTGTATCGTCTGGTATTCCGTAGAAACTGGTTAGAATAGTTTGTTGTAAGGATGGGTTTTCTAATACTTTTATTTTTACAGTATCGTCTAATCCATTTATGGATGCTTTTAGTAAAGAAATCCCTACATTCTCTCCTTTTACACTATTATTATCAACTTGTGTAAGAATATCTGCATTCTCGATTGTAAAAGTAACATCATCATTATTTAATATTCTGTCTATTCCATCACTATAAGTTCCCATTACAGTATAACTATAATTGTCTTGTTCATAAATTATAGGTTCCTCAACTGCAAAATGTATACTTTGCAAGGTTACTGTATCTGGAATTCCAATATCTAGAGTTATTGTGTGTTCTACAATACCTCCATCAGGCATGTCCTTAAACCCATAAGCTGTAATAGTTAATTTACCTCCTGAACCTAATGGTATTGGATACGAAAAATTATTTTGAAAACTTAAATTATCTACTTTCATTTCTATTTTCGAATTTCCTTGGTCACTTTTACTTTTAAAAACTAATAATATCCTGTCAATATCTTCTTGATAAACATTAAAATTTAATACATCTCCTTCTATTCTATTATCAAAAATTGCTGGATCTCTATTAAGAAGTATTTTCGATTCAAATTGAGCAATATTTCTTTGTGATGATGAGTTCCTAGCAGATGTTAAAAAAGGGGAATTCTCTAAAAAATCATAAATTAATGGTGTATAAGTCCCCAAACCTGTCTGAGAAAACAATCCTGCACTAGTAGCATCATAAACATTTGATTTTAATAGACTTAAAATTTTTGAATGTACATTAGGATGTCTAGCAACACTAATCCCAACAGTTCCAGAATGGTCTATACCATCTGTTATAGGGTTTGTATTTGTATGATTATTTGCAAGACCTCCAATCTGACTAGATAAAGGCACAATAAAATCACTTGGTTCATGGTATAGTTGATCCGTCATCCAATTCAATATTCCTGCAGAGCCTATTGCTTGAAAAACCGCTCCAGACAAAATCATTTTAGCCGTCACTTCATCAGGGGAATCTATTGCTATATTTGTAGTATTTTCCCATTCTAAACAAGCCCAATTTAGAGTTGCGCAAGGGTCAACAATAGAAGCAATTGTATGGATTGGCACTCCTGAATCACTAAGTTTTTGTAGATTACTTACACTATTTAAATCCTCTATAAAAGATAAACTAGAATCTCCACCATAATTTAAACCTGAAACATGGTCATCTTGAGCAAGTAAATTCCTTGCTCCCCAATCATAACCTCCCTCGTTATTTACTTCTCTATCTTTGTACGGAACTGAACTCGAAGCAACAATCTCTCCTAATGTATGAGTCGACAAATAATAACTTCCTGCTAAACCTGCCAAGGTATTTCCTGATAGATTTGCTACAAAATTAACTCCTATTAATGTTATGTAAGAAAATCCTCGTCTATCCAAAACATTATTTGCTCCCTGAGCCCCAAAATGTGGTGTATCTAACGTTATTAATGAATTGATATCGGATTCATATAGATGACCTTCTGATTCTATTTCTTCAATATAACCTCTTGTGTACAAGCCTCCTCTACTATGTGCTACCACATTTATCTTTCCTACAGAAAACTTATTAGTAGCTGCTTTCTTTTTTAATTCTTTAATCTCCCTTGGTATTACCTTTGAATCTACTTTAAAAGAATTTTCAGGAGCAAAATCATCTTGCTTTTCTATTACCCTCCATTGAACAGATATTGTATAATCGGGAAAACCATAAGCCTTTAGATAATCTCGTATAGTTGTAACCGAATAAATATTGGACCATACTCCATGTAAAACTAATACTGGTGGTACAGAAATTTTAAAAACACTAGAGTATACTGGAACATCATTATGATCGATTATTTTGAAATCTATGTTTCCATAAATACTATATTCAGATTCATAATCATTTGAATCAATATATTCTGGATGTTGATAAATAAAATCAACATATTTTAATTCTGACAATATTACATCATCCGTACATATTGTACAATCAATACCATAACTTGAAAGCTCTTTTTTTTCAAATTTTCCAAATCTTTTTATATCATCTTCATTTGAATCATTTGAATAATTTGGATATACTCCGTTTATACTTACTTTAGGTGTAAGTAATGGAGTTTCTCCATAATATTTTTCTGGAGTAGTAGTATATATTCTAAAAATAGTGGATTTTGAACCATCAGCCGCAATCTTTGATATTTGACCTTCTGACAATACACTGTCAGGTAGTTCTGATAAAAATTTTATATTTTCTGTTGGATCTTCATTGAAGTTAATTCTATGATCTTTTCTATACATTAAAACAACACCTTCTCGTATTCCCATTTTCATTATTCCATTATCTGTTGCAATCCAATTTATTCTAGAGTCATTTGGATCTGTACAACCTCCAAAAATATTTTTAGAAATCATCGTTTCATCAAAAACATAACTATCATAATTAACACTTAATGGATCTGCTCCAAAATCATAATTGGTATATATTTTATAGGAGCTTTCTGTATTTACTGCTCCAATTCCATTATAAACAATTAACCCATTATTGGTTCCCATATACACTTTTCCATTTTCATCTTTCCATGTTGCATTGGCATTAAACCCTGTATTTGGTGGAATTACATTTGGGAAATCCGCTGGACTAATATGTATCCAAGTATCATTTTTATATACTGAAAAACCATCGTTATTTATTGAAGATGTTACCCAAGTCCCTTTTTCATTATTTCTACATATATTTGTTATTAAATCTCCTGCAGGTACCGAATTTGTTACAGCAAATCCCATATCTCCTGCTGTAAATGATCCTTGATAAGTTCCGTTAAGATTATATCTTAAAATTCTTGCTGGTAAGTTTTCGTGTGTGCTATAGCAATCATCATCCTTGGTTTCATAAGCCCAATGACTTGCCCATACTTCGGTATCATCTGATGATAATGCTTGAAAGTTTCTTAAAGCTGTATCTGGCATAAAGTCTCCAAATGCATCTCTTGGATATGGCAATTCTGCTGGCTGACTGGCGCAACGATAGGTATTTCCTTTAACATTAAAATCAAAACTAGTCCTAGATTTAAAAGCCAATGTTCCTGGCCATATTGTTATAGTATTAGTTCCTGCTCCTGGCGGTGTGCCTATTAATCTATGATTGTATTGTGCCGCCCATACTTTTTCATTTTTATCTACAATAATAGATCTTACTTTTCTTGTTTGCAATCCTCCTCCTGCATCGTAGGCATAATAATGCTTTATAGATAGATCTGGTCTTATCTTTTCGACACCTCCTACGACATTATTACTTCCATATCCATAATGTCCTACCCAAACATTACCATCTCCATCTATTGCTATATCTCTAATAAAATAATTTTTTAAAGGTGTGCCTGTTGGAGTAATTCCTTCAAATGTTGTAAATTCTGTTGGAACTGGATCTTGATTCTGTTCTAATTTCATAATTGAATTACCTACAAATCTTTTTACTGCCCAAACTCTATTTGTTCCTTCATCTACTTCTATGGATACAAATTGTGTTCCTTGATTATACGTTGTAAATCCCTGATTTTGTGCATTAATATTAGCTACTAGTAATAATGCTATTATTAATAATTGTAATTTTTCCCTCATTTCTATTTCTTTTATCTCTATTAATTAATTTATTTTTGTTTTAATGTAAAATGCCCTTTCATTTGTCTTTTTTTACCGCTAAATTTTTCGGTATAATCTACTTTATACCAATAATCATCTTTTGGCATTAGTCTATTTATATAGGTTCCATCCCAACCTTCTCCAAATGGTTCTAATACTTTTAATATTTTTCCATACCTATTAAAGACATAGATACTTATGTTTGTATGAAACTCTCTCGATAAGCCTTGTGGCATCCATCTATCGTTATACGAATCGTGATTTGGTGTAAAAAAACTTGCTATTTGTATGCTTGTAATTCGTTCGTTTACTACACCGCATCCATTTTTATCTCGCACATATACAGTATGTATTCCTCCTTCTACTCCATAAAATATATTACTATCTTGATATGCTCCATATTCATCATCTAATGCATACTCATAGATACCTTCTCCTGTAACATATACTGTCATTTCGTTGACATTTATTGGATTCTCTATTTCTATTTTTTCTATTGTTGCTATACTTGATGGCAATACTATTATTTTTCTTGTACGTGAACATCCTGCTGCATTTGAAGTTGCTGTTACTGTATATTCTCCTATTTCGTTTATTAATATGGTTGGTGATGTTTCATTCGTACTCCATAAATACGTATAATTATTTGGCGAATCTCCTACGATACCTGCTATTAATTCCATTCGTTCTGGATAAGTGTCTAAACAATAAATAGTTTCTTCGTCATCTAATAGGTTTGGTAAATCATTTACTATAAGATATACTTCACCTATACCTATACAACCAAAATTATTTTGTACTCTCGAATAAATGGTTTGTGAATAGGCATTTGTATTTGTATAAAATTCTCCTAATGGATTTATTTCATTTTGTGCATTATTAAACGTTTCATAATAAATTACTTGTGTTGTTGCTGGCAAATTTTGTATTACTTGTGGTGTTGCTAATGTTAAATCAAAAGTATTTATTCCATCTTCTGACTCTAATTCATCACACAATTCTAACATTGCTATATCTTGTGTTATAAAACTAGATGCAACTGTTAATGTTGTTTCGCTAGAACATAAGGTATTATTATCTACTACTTTTACGAATATAATTTGCGGATTTACGGTATTGGTATAATTGTTTGGTAATTCGTTTATCTCGGCATCTAAATCTGCTTGGTTTAGATAAAAATGTGTCGTTACGTCTGGATTATTTCCTGTTAATTGTCCGTCGTAACTATGTAAATTAAATGCCATTAAACCGTCTGCTGCTCCATCGTAATCACATTCTAATACTTGTGTTACTATTGCGTTTGGTAATGGTAATTCTATTACTTCTACATTAAATGTTCCTCTACATCCATTACTATCAACTAATACTACGGAGTATATTCCTGCGACATTTACATCTATGTCTTGAGAAAATTCGCCTGTATTCCATGCATAGGAAACATAATTCGCTCCCATATCTAAATTTACGGTATCGCCTGTACAAAATGTTGCTCTATTTAAACTTGGCACTGCGATATGTATTACTTGTATTACAAACGATGTTATTGCATCACATTTATTAACTGTTGTTACTCGTACATATACGCGTTGGGAGGTTGGTGCTGTATTTTGATGTGCTGTTGCATCTGGTATTTGATTTTGCTCCAACTTTGCATCGGCTTCTGTATTGTAATATCTAAATGTCGCTCCTACTTCGGTTGTTACTAAACCTTCAAAATCTGTTAAATTAAATATACCAAATTCATCGTTATTATCATCACAGGCTTCTAATATTCTGTTTACTACGTTTACTTGTGTGTCTGCTTTATACATTATCGCTACTGTGGTTATATATACACAGCCATTAGCGTTTTCTACACGTACAAATACGATATGATTGTTTGTTGGAATGGTATATGGTACGATGCTTGATATGCCTCTGGTTTGATTTTCGGCATCGGTTTGTGAGGTATAATATTCAAAACTTAAATTACTTGTATTGCCTATTACTAATCCATTTAATTCTGTAATATCAAAGGTATAATTTCCATCTAAATCTGTATCGCAAATTTCGTGTGTATTTGCTGTTAATACGATAAAATCTCCTGTGAGTTCTAATGTTGTTTCGCTAGAACATAAGGTATTATTATCTACTACTTTTACGAATATAATTTGCGGATTTACGGTATTGGTATAATTGTTTGGTAATTCGTTTATCTCGGCATCTAAATCTGCTTGGTTT
>Ga0256840_1000948_pt1 | contig 28576 bp, 25 predicted proteins | sample 355202metaG_FD_185969 | JGI IMG/M metagenome (GOLD analysis project Ga0256840, IMG submission 185969) | Hydrothermal vent microbial communities from Mid Atlantic Ridge, Atlantic Ocean - 355-202 | ecosystem: Environmental > Aquatic > Marine > Hydrothermal vents | place: Atlantic Ocean: Mid... | reverse complement strand
AATCATACCAATCACGATGATTTATTAATGGTCAATGCAACAGTAAACCCTAAGGTTGATGTTCCTGCACAAGTAGTGCGACTTCGATTATTAAATGGTTCAACACAAAGAGTATTAAATATTGGTCTTTCTGGAAATCAAACATTTTATCAAATAGCAACCGATGGCGGTTTAACAGAAACACCAGTCGCATTAACAAGATTGCAATTAGCTTCTGGCGAACGAACTGAAATTTTAGTTAATTTATCAAGTATGCAAGGACAAACTTTGCAGTTAATGAGCTATGCATCTGAATTTGGAAATGGAATTTATGGTGGTTCAGCGCCAGGTATGAATGCAAATATGCCCTTAACAAACTATCCAGGTAATGCTTTAAATGGCGCTAATTTTAATATATTACAATTAGATGTTGTTGCAGCTACAACAAATCCGATAACTACAATTCCAACAACACTAACTACCTTAACTCCTTATTTAGAAGCAGACAGTAATCAATCAAGAACTTTAACTTTACGACCTGTGAGTGGTGGTTTTAATCAATTAAATGGTGATTTTATGATTAATGGTGTAAGTCTTGATATGAATACGATTAACATTACAATTCCGTTAAATAATACCGAAATTTGGACAATAACTAACAGTTCCGCTACATCACATCCAATACACATTCACGATATTCAATTTTATATTTTAGATGTTAATGGTAATACACCTCCAGCTTATGCGCAAGGTTTAAAAGATACTTATTTAGTACCTCCAGGAACAACTATGCGTATCATTACAAAATTTGAAGACTTTGCCGATGATACCATTCCGTATATGTATCATTGCCACATGCTTACCCATGAAGATGGAGGAATGATGGGACAATTTGTAGTTGTAGATACAAATGCTTCAACAAACGATTTAGATTTTGAAAACGGATTTGCTTTATATCCAAACCCATCAGATAGTATCTATATGACTGCGCAGCTTAAAAACACAGATGATAAAATTACTGCTTATGCAATTATAGATACCACAGGAAGAATTGTAAGATACGATAAAATCCATACAAACGAAACAAATACAATGTATTCCTTTCCTATATTTGAATTATCTTCAGGCGTTTATACCTTTAAAGTATTTACAAAAAATAGTATTTATACCAATAAATTTGTGAAGAAATAGTTATACCAAATACATTTTGAAATGAGCTGAAAGAAATTGATTTAGTTTATTACTCATTGATGCGTAAAAATCTATTCATAGCCTACGTTATGGATCTGTTTTTTGAAGAAAAGGAGTGATAAAATAAACGATTTATTAGGCTTATTTTAATGTGTATTTGGTATTAATCCAAATTTAAACAATATTTAACATCTTTAAAAGATAATTTTGCCTACATTTGTTAAACAATGAAACAAATTTTTCATAAAATACTATCCATATCTTTAACATTAATAGTGTTATTATCATCGTTTTCATTTACGATAAATAAGCATATATGTGGAGGAGAAGTAGCAAATATGACCTTATTTATAAGTGCAGATAATTGCGGAATGGATATGCAAGTATGTAAAAATGAGGCTTCAGAAAAACAAACAGTAATAGATAAAGAACCATGTTGTAGTGATATTTCCGAATTAATAAAAGGAAATGAAAATAACCAGCAAGCAAAGGAGTATCAATTAGAAATTCCACAGATGGAATTTTTAACAGCATTTATATATACATATATAACAAAATTTAAAGAAACAACAGTTTCTCAGTATGTAATGTATAAACCACCTCTGGTTTATAAAAACATACAAACACTTTTTCAAGTTTTTCGTATTTGATTTTTGTAAATGAAAAATTAAAAGTTAAAAATGAATAATAGCATCGTATAAAAATGACTCTTATTCCTTTTGAAAGCATTTTATGCTAAAAATGTAATTTATCAACTCAAGTTGTGTATTTAATATTTTTTACTTTTCATTTAATAGTTTTCACTTTACATGTATCATTTAAACAAAAAACAATGCTCAATAAAAGCATCAAATTCTTAATAGAAAACAAACTTGTAGCCGTATTATTACTTACCTTATTTATAGGTTGGGGAATTTCAACAGCACCATTCGACTGGAAAATTGGTAACCTACCAAGAAATCCCGTTGCGGTAGATGCCATACCAGATATTGGCGAAAATCAGCAAATTGTATTTACAAAATGGGCTGGTCGCTCACCACAAGATATTGAAGACCAAATAACGTACCCGTTAACGACTTCGCTGTTAGGGATTCCTGGTGTAAAAACCATACGTAGTTCCTCGGCATTTGGCTTTTCATCTATATATATCATATTAGAAGAAGACATTGAATTCTATTGGTCAAGAAGTCGGATTTTAGAAAAATTAAATTCCTTACCTAAAGGATTATTACCACAAGGTGTACAACCAAGTTTAGGACCAGACGCCACAGGTTTGGGACAAATATATTGGTACACTTTAGAAGGTCGCGATGAAGAAGGTAACATAACTGGTGGTTGGGATTTACACGAATTACGTTCCATACAAGATTACTACGTAAAATACGCATTATCAAGTGCAAGCGGCGTTTCGGAAGTAGCAAGTATTGGTGGTTTTGTACAAGAATATCAAGTAGATATTAATCCTGAAACGTTACGACAATACAATATTTCATTAGCACAAGTTGTAAACGCAGTACGAAAATCGAATAAAGATATTGGTGCAAAAACCATTGAAATTAATCAGGCTGAATATTTAGTTCGTGGTTTAGGTTATATAAAATCGGTAGAAGATTTAGAAAATACGCCAGTTGCATCTAATAATTTAATACCTATTTTGGTAAAAGATGTTGCAAAAGTACATTTAGGTCCAGCACAAAGACGTGGTATTTTGGACAAAGAAGGAGCCGAAGTTGTTGGTGGCGTTGTGGTTGCTCGTTATGGTGCAAACCCAATGGAAGTAATCACCAAAGTAAAAGAAAAAATTAACGAAATATCTAGCGGATTACCATCTAAAGTTTTAAAAGATGGGAGAACATCGCAACTTACTATTGTGCCTTTTTACGATAGAACGGAATTGATTAACGAAACATTAGACACGCTAAATGAAGCACTAACACTCGAAATATTAATCACCATTTTAGTGATTATAATGATGGTTTTTAACCTAAAAGTATCGGCATTAATATCTGGTTTATTACCAGTTGCTGTGTTAATGGTATTTATAGGTATGAAACTCTTTGGTGTAGATGCAAATATTGTGGCTTTATCAGGAATTGCCATTGCTATTGGTACAATGGTCGATGTTGGCGTAATTTTAACGGAAAATATTATTAGGCATTTGGATGAGTATAGAGAAAAAAATCAGTATTCAGTTGGCAGTATTCAGTCAGCAACTGAAAATCAGCGAAATCCGCGGGAAACAAACATCAACCAAATCGTCTACAAAGCAACCGAAGAAGTATCAGGAGCAATTCTAACCGCAGTTGCCACAACCATAATCAGTTTTATACCAGTATTTACAATGATTGGTTCCGAAGGAAAACTATTTAGACCATTGGCAGCAACCAAAACAATGGCACTAACCGCATCGGTAATTGTAGCGTTGTTTTTAATTCCGCCATTTTCGGCTTGGCTTTTCGGATGGAAATCGCCTAAAAAAAGATTGAGTGTTGGTTTAAATATTGTTCTTGCTGTATTGGGAATTTATGCCATTTTTACTGGTTATTATATCGGATTTTTATTAGTAGCATTTGCAATTTCAAGTTTATTAAAATCGTTCCATATCATCAATGAAAAATATGCAAATTATATAAATGTCATCATTTCGGCAATAACAGTCATAGTGATATTAAGTGTCTATTGGAGACCTTTAGGAGTTGATTATTCTATCTTTTCAAACCTTTTATTTGTAAGTGTTATCAGTTTTGGATTGTTAGGCGTATTTACACTTTTTCAAAAATTTTATGTTCGGATATTAACTTGGGCATTAGATAACAAATTATTGTTTTTAGCACTACCAACAATCATCGTCTATTTAGGATTTTCAATATGGTCAAAAACGGGTAAGGAATTTATGCCATCGCTAAACGAAGGTTCTTTTTTACTGATGCCAACATCAATGCCACATTCTGGTGTAGCAGAAAACAAACGTATTTTACAGCAATTAGATATGGCAGTTGCGACCATACCAGAAATTAAAACCGTAGTTGGTAAATCAGGTCGTGTAGAATCGGCTTTAGATCCTGCACCTTTATCGATGTACGAAAATGTGATTCTCTATAAACCAGAATACAAATTAGACGAACATCGTAAACGATTAAAATTTAAGGTGAATGAAGATGGAGAGTTTGAAATTAAAAGTAAAAAAAATCTCCTGCATATTTCGCAGATTAACGCAGAAAACAGTAACAATAAAAATCAGCGAAAATCTGCGTTATCTGTGGGAGAAAAAACATTTATCAAAAGCGGAACAAAAATAGAAACCAAAAATCTAATCATTGACAAAGATGGAGAATACTACCGTAACTGGCGACCAGAAATAAAATCAACCGATGATATTTGGCAAGAAATTGTAAGAGTTACCAAATTACCAGGCGTTACATCTGCACCAAAATTGCAACCTATCGAAACTCGTTTGGTAATGCTACAAACAGGTATGCGAGCACCAATGGGAATTAAAGTAAAAGGGCAAAGTCTTAAAGAAATTGAAGCCTTTGGTATTAAACTAGAAAACATCCTTAAACAAGTAAAAGGCGTAAAAAAAGAAGCCGTTTTTGCCGATAGAATTGTGGGTAAACCCTATTTGTTAATCGATATTGACCGACAAAAAACCGCACAATATGGCTTAACGATAGAAGATGTACAATCAATTTTAGAAATTGCCATTGGCGGAAAAGTACTTACGCAAACGGTAGAAGGTCGTGAGCGTTATGGTGTTCGTGTACGTTATCCAAGAGAACTGAGAACCAGTCCAACGGATTTAGGAAACATTTACGTACCAATCAAAAATGGCAATCCTATTTTACTAAAAGACTTGGTTACGATTCGCTACGAACAAGGACCACAAATGATTAAAAGTGAAGATACTTTTTTAATTGGTTACGTATTGTTCGATAAAACAAAAGGACAAGCCGAAGTTACCGTTGTAGAAAACGCACAAAAAGCCATTCAAGGTCTGATTGACCGTAAAGAATTGCTTGTCCCAAAAGGAATAACATATACTTTTACAGGAACTTACGAAAACCAGATACGAGCAGAGAAAACCTTGTCCGTGGTTGTACCGTTAGCCTTATTGGTCATTTTTTTAATTCTGTATTTTCAGTTTAAATCCATTGCCACATCATTAATGGTTTTTACAGGAATTTTAGTTGCCTTTGCAGGTGGATTTATAATGATTGGCTTATATAGTACCGATTGGTTTCTAAATTTTAGCCTTTTTGGAATTGATTTTAGGGAAGTATTCCAAATTAAAACCATCAATTTATCTGTCGCCGTTTGGGTAGGATTCATCGCTCTTTTTGGTATTGCAACCGATGATGGTGTAGTTATGGCAACCTACTTAACTCAAATATTTGATTACAAAAAGCCAGAAACCAAGCAAGAAATTAGAGCAGCAGTAATCGAAGCAGGACAAAAAAGAATACGACCTTGTTTAATGACAACCGCAACAACCATTTTAGCATTATTACCTGTTTTAACAAGTACAGGTCGTGGTAGTGATATTATGATACCAATGGCAATTCCTTCTTTTGGAGGAATGTTAGTTGCGTTGATTACGTTGTTTGTAGTACCTGTTTTGTATAGTTGGTCTAAAGAGTTGAAAATTAAATAATAAATTCCCCATAGATAGCGCAGATTTCCGCAGAATAGAATCTACGAAAATCAGCGAAATTTGCAGGAAAATAAAAAAATAAAAATATGACAGAAAACGAAATATCATACAAAATTAGAGGAGCAATTTTTAATATTTACAACAATCTTGGACCAGGATTATTAGAATCTGTTTACGTTGCAGCATTAGTCTACGAATTAGAAAAAGAAGGCTTAAAAGTAAAAAAAGAAGTTGCTTTACCTGTTTATTATGAAAATATAGTATTAGAAGTTGGTTTCAGATTGGATTTATTAATAAATAATAAAGTAATCATTGAAGTTAAGTCCGTACAAGAATTAGCAAAAATTCACCATAAGCAAGTATTAACATATTTAAAAATAACAGAATTAAAATTAGCCATATTAGTAAATTTCAATGTTGTAAATATTAAAGATGGAATTTTCAGAAAGGTAAATAACTTATAAAAGAAAATGAATTTCCCGCAGATAACGCAAATTTCCGCAGAACAAAATCTGCGATAATCCGCGAAATCAGCGGGAGAAAAGAAAAAAATAAAAGTTCCGCAGGGAAAGAAAAACATACATTATGAAGAAAACAATAACAATATTAACAATTTTAGTAAGCATAACAATCAATTCGCAAACTTTAGATGAATACATTAGTATTGCAAAAGAAAACAACTCGACAATAAAACTAAAAACAGCAACCTACGAACTCGCAAAAGAAAAAATAAACGAAGTTGGCACCTATCAAAACACCAACTTAAGTTTAGGAATCTTTGCTTTAACACCAGAAACGCGAGTAGGTTCACAATTGTTTAAAGTTGGTGCAAGTCAAAAAATGCCTTGGTTTGGTGAATTTGATGCTCAAAAAGATGCTGTAAAAGCGAAAGCAGAAATCAAACAATACGATATCGCTTTAAGCGAAAGAGATTTAGATTTCAACGTAAAAAAAGCCTATTACAATATTTATGAGCAATTAGTAATAACCAATATTTTAAAAGATAACAAACTCATTTTAAAAACATACGAAAATATGGCATTGGCAGCATTGTCAAATAACAGAGCCACAATGAGTGATGTGCTTAGAATTAGAGTACAAAAAAATGAATTGCATAGTAAAATATTTCAGAATATAAATAGTATAAAAACATTGGGTATTAATTTTAATAAACTCTTGCAAAGAGAAGAAACGCCATTATTTATAGCAGATAGTTTAAATGTATTGGATATTTTAGTAAAAAACACTAAGATAAATTCGCACCCAAGTTTAGAAAAAATAAACGAATTTAATAAGGTATATAAATCGCAAGAAAAATTAATTGACATCGATAAAAAACCAAAAATAGCCATTGGTTTAGATTATATTTTTGTAGATGGTTATAACAATCTGAATCCTGCACAAAACGGAAAAGACGTGTTGATGCCTAAAGTATCTATCGGAATACCAATATTTAATAAAAAACACAAATCGCAATACAAACAAATCAAAATACAGCAAGAAATATTGGTAGATGCGTTTGAAAATCAGAAAAATAATTTAGAAATTGCTTTAGATCAAGCAAAACTCGATTTAGATAATGCCATATTAACAGTTGTTGCAGCACAAAAAAACAAAACAGAAATTCAAAGAGCCATCAATGTAGATTTAAAAGCCTACGAAACAGGAATCTTAGATTACGATAAAATATTACGATTACAATTACAAAAAATCCGCTTTCAGTTAATGGAAATTACAGCCATAAAAAAAGCATTTATTGCTAAGTCTAAAGTGGAATATTTAACGGAATAGTTTTCCGCTGATTTTCGCAGATAGAAACTGAAAAAAATCTGCGATAATCTGTGAAATCCACAAGAAAAAAAATAACACATTATGAAACACACATACAAAATAACAGGAATGACCTGCACAGGTTGCAAAGCCAATGTAGAGTCTGCTTTAGGCAATCTAAAAGCAATTACAAAAGTAGATGCAAATCTAAAAAACAACGAAGTTACTTTAGAAATGACGCAACACGTTTCGTTAGAAAAATTACAAGAAACGCTGTTAAAAGCGGGTTTGCATTATACTATTTCAACCCTTGAAGGGTTGAAAACCCTTCAAGAGTTAGTAAAACCAAAAGATGGTAACGGCATTTTTTATTGTCCAATGCACTGCGAAGACGAAAAAACATACACATCGCAAGTTGGTTGTCCAGTCTGTGGAATGGATTTGGTAGAACAACCAAAATTACAAGTTGCAACGCAATACACTTGTCCGATGCATCCAGAAATTATCAAAGACGAAATGGGTTCTTGCCCAATTTGTGGAATGGATTTAGTACCAATGGAACCTACCGAAAGCGAAGAAGATAAAAACTATCAAAAACTCCTAAAAAAGTTTAAAATAGCCGTTGCTTTTACTGTTCCTATTTTTATCATTGCAATGGGCGAATTAATTCCTGGTAATCCTTTAGGAAAAATATTTAGCCAAATTACGTGGAACTGGATTCAGTTTACTCTCGCATTACCTGTCGTTTTTTATGCAACTTGGATGTTCTTTGAACGTGCTTACAAATCTATAAAAACATGGAATTTAAATATGTTTACCTTAATTGGTATTGGTGCAGGTATTGCTTTTTTATTCAGCATTTTCGCCTTACTTTTTCCAGATGTTTTTCCATCGGATTTTAAAACGTCAAGCGGAACTGTTTTTGTGTATTTTGAAGCCGTTACCGTAATTTTAACCTTAGTTTTATTAGGACAACTATTAGAAGCCAAAGCACACAGCCAAACCAGTGGAGCAATAAAAGAACTTCTTAAACTCGCACCAACCGAAGCCACTTTGGTAACACCAACAGGCGATAAAGTAATATCGATTCACAATATTAAAAAAGGCGATTTGTTACGTGTAAAACCAGGCGATAAAATACCTGTGGACGGAAAAATAACCGAAGGTCATAGCAATGTGGATGAATCTATGATTACAGGTGAACCAATACCAGTTGATAAAAATGTAGATGATAATGTAAGTTCAGGTACGATAAACGGAACAAAATCCTTTATAATGTCAGCCGAAAAAGTGGGTTCCGAAACCTTATTATCGCAAATTATACAAATGGTAAATAACGCGAGTCGTTCTCGTGCACCAATTCAGAAATTAGCCGATAAAATTTCTAAATATTTTGTGCCCATTGTAATATTAATTTCCATTATCACTTTTATCGTTTGGAAAATATTTGGTCCAGAACCAGCATTGGTTTACGCATTTGTTAATGCAATTGCCGTATTAATTATTGCTTGTCCGTGTGCTTTAGGTTTGGCAACACCAATGTCTGTAATGGTTGGTGTTGGTAAAGGTGCTCAAAATGGGGTTTTAATTAAAAATGCCGAAGCCTTAGAAAATCTAAACAAAGTAGATGTACTAATAACCGATAAAACGGGTACGATAACCGAAGGAAAACCATCGGTTGAAAAAGTGGTCAACGCTCAAGGCGAATTTGATGTCAATTTATTAGAAAGTATCGCTTCTTTAAACCAATATAGTGAGCATCCTTTAGCAGAAGCCATCGTAAAATTTGGTAAACAAAAAGGAGTTACTATTAACAATTCTAAAGATTTTGAAGCCGTTATGGGCAAAGGTGTTATAGGAACAATTAAAGGCGAAAAAATTGCCATTGGTAATAAAAAATTAATGGATCAAGTAAATGCAAAAATAGACGATGCACTTAATAAAAATGTCATTGAAGAGCAAGAACACGGTAAAACGGTTTCGTATATTTCGGTAAATCAAGAAGTAAAAGGTTATGTGACCATTACCGATGCCATCAAAGAAACCAGTAAACAAGCCATCAACCGTTTGCAAGAAGAAGGTATTGATGTGATTATGCTTACAGGCGATAATGCCAGAACTGCAAAATCGGTTGCAGATCAATTAAATCTGACTTCTTTTCAAGCCGAATGTTTGCCAGAAGATAAACTAAATGTGATTAAAAAATTACAATCCGAAGGCAAAGTAGTTGCAATGGCAGGAGACGGAATTAACGATGCGCCAGCATTAGCACAAGCAGATATTGGTATCGCTATGGGAACAGGAACAGACGTAGCTATAGAAAGTAGCGAAGTAACCTTAGTAAAAGGCGATTTAATGGGTATTGTGAAATCCATTAATTTAGGTAAAAAAGTAATGAAAAACATCAAACAAAATATGTTTTTTGCTTTTATCTATAATGTATTAGGTGTGCCAGTTGCAGCAGGATTGCTGTATCCAATATTCGGATTGTTACTTTCGCCAATGATTGCCGCTGCCGCTATGAGTTTTAGTTCGGTAAGTGTAATTGTGAATTCTTTGCGTTTACGTAGTGTGGATTTGAATTAAAAATTCCCCACAGATTACGCAGATTTTCGCAGAAATGAGTTTAAAAAATCTGCGAAAATTTGCGACATCTGCGGAAGAAAAATAAAATAAATAGTAACAATTAAATAGAATTAAAAATGAAATACAAAGTATTCACGAATTCCTTAAAAACAATAAAAATGATGAGTAAAAAAACAATTTATGTATTAGCAATCGCATTATTAATAGTAACTGCATGTAAAGATGGCAAAAAAGAAAGGACAGAAACAGACCATTCAAAAATGGAAATGAAAAAAGACCATAACGATGGACACGACCATTCTAAAATGGATAAGAAAAACGATGATGGTCACGATCACGATCATTCAAAAATGGGAAACAAAACTGCACACGATTCAAAAACTATTACCCAAAGTAAAGTCAAAAACCCAGCAACAACACCAATTGTAAATGCGTATTTACAAATTAAAAATGGTTTAGTTGCAACCGATAAATCTGCCACTGCAAAAGGAGCAACTGCTTTATTAAAGGCATTTAAAGAATTTAACATGAGTAAATTATCTGGAGATACGCATAAAGAATATATGAATATATTAGATAGTGCTAAAGGGCAGGCAGAACACATAGTCAAAAGCGATATAGAACATCAACGCAAACATTTTAAAAATTTAAGTGAAGATGTTAATGATTTGGTAAGATTATTAGGTACAGAAAAAACGTTGTTTTTAGATCATTGTCCGATGGCAAATAACGGAAAAGGCGCTGATTGGTTAAGTGAAACTAAAAATATTAAAAACCCTTATTTTGGTAATAAAATGCTGAATTGTGGCTCAATAACCAATAAAATCAATTAAAAATGAAGAAAATCATCAAAAAAACAGCCATTGTATTATTCGTAATTTTTTTAATCATCCAATTTATTCCAACAAAAATAAATCAAAGTACAGAAATACTTTCTACAGATTTTACTAAAAGGTATGAAGTGCCAAATAACATTCAAACAATGTTAAAAACATCGTGTTACGATTGTCATAGTAATAACACAAAATATCCTTGGTACAATAAAATTCAGCCAGTTGCTTGGTTCTTAGAAAATCATATTAAAGAAGCCAAAGAAGAATTAAATTTTTCTGAATTTGGAAGTTATTCACCTAAAAAACAAAACCATAAGTTAGATGAAATTATAGATGAAGTAAAAGAAGGAAAAATGCCTTTAAAATCCTATAAAATTATGCATTCAGATGCTAAATTTTCTGATAAAGAAAGGAAAGAATTTCTTGAATATTTTAACAAATTAATGAATTAAAAAGATAAAATTAATGTGTTTAAAAACTATAAATCTGCGGTTATCTGCAAAATCAGCGGGAGAAAAAAACAATAAATTATGAAAACAAAACAAATAATAACAACAATAACAATTCTAATAGCGGGAATTCTAATAGGAAAATACGTGTTAGGAAACACAAGTGCATCTACGAAAGACAAACCAAAACAAGAAGCCAAAGTAGCACATTGGACTTGTTCTATGCATCCAGAAATAGATTTACCAGAATTTGGTCCTTGCCCAAAATGTGGTATGGATTTAATTCCGAAAACTGCAGGTAGCGAAGGTTTAGCAAGTAATGAATTCAAATTATCTAAAAACGCACTAGCATTGGCAAATATTCAAACAATGCAAATTGGCGATGATGTTTTTGGTAAAGACGTTTTGCAAAACGTCTCTACCAAAACCCTTAAACTATCAGGTAAAATAATGGCAAACGATAAAGCAACTGCTGTACAAACTGCTCATTTTGGCGGACGAATAGAAAGCCTAAAATACCGTAGTGTAGGCGAATATGTAAAAAAAGGAAGTTTAATAGCAAGTGTCTATTCACCTGAATTGGTTACAGCACAAAATGAATTTAGAGAAGCCTTAAATATTAAAAATTCGCAACCAGAATTATACAAAGCAGTTCGGAATAAACTTAAAAACTGGAAAATTTCTGAAAGTCAAATTAAGCAAATAGAACAAACTAAAAAAGTAATTACCAATTTTAAAATGTACGCTAATGTTTCTGGTTATATTGATGAAATAATGGTACAAAACGGCAATCACGTAAACGAAGGTGCGCCATTATTTAAAGTATCCAATTTAGGAACAGTTTGGGCAATGTTTGATGTTTATGAAAACGACATAAAAAACCTAAAAATAGGTCAAAAAATAAAAATTACAGCAAGTGCTTATCCAGATAAAGTTATAAATACACGTATAAATTATATAGATCCAAACTTAAATCAAGCAACAAGAACTATTGCAGTTAGAGCAACGTTACCTAATTCTGGCACCAAATTAAAACCAGGAATGTTGCTTACAAGCGAAGTGCTTTTAACTAATAAAAAAGGTAAAAATATAAGCCCTATTTCCGTACCAAAAACTGCCGTTTTATGGACAGGTAAACGCTCGGTAGTTTATGTGAAAACAAGTACAAACGAGCCTGTTTTTGAACTAAGAGAAGTAATTTTAGGCGATGCCAATGGTTCAAACTACAAAGTAACCAAAGGTTTAGAAAATGGAGACGAAGTTGTAGTAAACGGTACATTTACAGTAGATGCAGCGGCACAGTTACAAGGGAAAAGGAGTATGATGAATAATGAAAAAAAACAAGAGACAAGAGATAAGAATCAAGACAAAGAACATATAGTAGAACGAATTGAAATCAACTCTAAATTTAAAAAACAACTGAATGTAGTATTTAACGATTACTTAAATATTAAAAATGCTTTTGTTACATCGGATGCAAATATGGTTAGTAAAGAAGCAAAACAAACCATCTCTAATCTAAAGCAAGTAAAAATGAAGTTGCTAAAAAAGCCCGAAGCACACAAAATTTGGATGGAAGTTTTACCAATATTAAAAATATCATTAGAAAAATTAACTACAGAAACAAATATCAAAAAACAACGGGCTACATTTATCGATTTATCTAACATAATGATTAAGCTAGCGAATAGTTTTGGAACAGAAAAAACAATATACGTACAGCATTGCCCTATGGCTAATGAAGATAAAGGAGCAGATTGGCTAAGTACAGAAAAGGCAATTAAAAACCCTTATTTTGGAGATAAGATGTTGCAATGTGGAAGTGTAGCGCAAATTATTGAATAAAATCATTAAAAATTATGCAACTAACAGAAAAACAGGAGGGATGACATTATTTATAAAATTATCTATTTTTTAAATACTTTCTATCCACCCAAAAAGGACCAAATGGTAACGATGCAGCAACAATAATGGTTAATAAATCTTTAAAACTCCAATTGATTTGTTTCTTTATGATTATAGCTAATACTACATAGAGTAAGAATAGAATCCCATGAGGTCGACCTAGAGTTTTTATGATAATATCATTATCTGCCATATATTTTAAAGGAAGTCCTATAAAAAGCATTATTAGGTATGACCATCCTTCCAATAAAGCTACTATTTTGAATGTTTTTAGCATTTTTTAAATATTAATATTGTTTATTCTAATTACTTTTAATCACAAAGAGTTTTAAATTCAGTATCATACTTTTTTTGCAATAATTAAAATTATAGACTGTAAAAAATAGTAACATCAAAGGTAGGTATTCCTCCATTGTAAAAAAAATATTTTTATTAAAGGCAAGCAATTAATACTTTATAAAAGTAAAAAAATGTATTTACTTAAAAGTGTTTAAGTTATCTCTTAATATTTTGATAAATTAATTTAAAATTGTATTTTGCAGACATAAATATTAATTAAAGTTTAAAACAATTACAAATGGGGAAACAAGCGATTGCATCAAAAATAGTGTTAAGTATCTTTTTAATAGGAGTTTTGGTATTTTTTAATTCGTGTAAAAAAGCGAAAGAAGAACACAAAAAAGAAGAAACAAAAGAAATTAGTACAGAGGTAAAAGAGATAGAACAAAAATTTGATTACGAAGCCAGTGAGTTTTATGGCACATGGATTGAGCCAGTACCTGGATTTGACGATCAGTATCAAGGTTTTGTTTTAAAGAAAGATCATACAGCAATATCCGTAAATGTAGATACTCCGTTAGATATGAAATGGAGCGTTAAAGGAGATAAACTAACTTTTAAGTATTTGAATGATACCATAAAAGAGCCAGATACGTTTATAATTAAAATAGTAAATGATACGCTATTAAAGTTGCAAATGAATGATGTAGTTTTTCAACTTACACGAAACGATACAATTAAAATAGATACAATTGCTACTACAATGAATACTAATATTGAAGAAATGCCTAAAATACCAGGAAGCCCTGATGGAGATTCCCCAGACGGAGATATTACACCTGAAGATGAAAAAATAGCCCCTGGGATTTCAGATAAAAAATAAAATATTTATTAATGTGTCCTAGAGTTTAATTCTAGGGCACTATATTAATTAAGGTTGTAATCGCTCAATCTTCCAACTATAATCTTTTAGTAAAGTAAATCGAATCCTATCATGCATACGATTTGGTCTCCCTTGCCAAAATTCAATAACATGTGGTTTTATTAAATAACCACCCCAGTGTTCAGGTCTAGGTATTTCTTTGTTATCAAATTTTAATTCCTGTATTTTTAATTGACCATCTAAAGCGTCTCTAGAATCTATAATTTCACTTTGATTAGAAGACCAAGCACCAATTTTACTGCCAGTAGGTCTAGATTCAAAATAACCATCGGATAAATTTTTAGCTAATTTTTCAGCAACACCTTTAATAATTATTTGGCGTTCTAAAGTTTGCCAAAAAAACGATAAACTCACATTAGGATTTGTAGCAATAGCTTTTCCCTTTTCACTATTATAGTTAGTGTAAAAAATAAAACCTTCCCACGTAAAACGTTTTAATAAAACAATTCTACTTTTAGGAAAATTGTCTAAACCAATAGTGGCTAAATTCATAGCATTAGCCTCACCAAATTCTCTTTCCTCAGCATCTAAAAACCATTTTTGGAATAACTCCATAGGATTATCAGAAATATTAGATTCTAATAAGGCATCTTTTTTATAGATTCGTCTGCTATCTGCTAAATTTTTATCCATTTTTTTCATAATAGAAATTGTTTTTTAAATCAAGATTTAGTTAACCACATTATCATCCATTATTTCAATCTTCTCACCAGTTTTAATAAGCCATAAGCCAATAAAAGTAAATAAACCATTTAAACCAAGTAGTTCAAAGCTAAATTTATAACCATTAAATAGATCTATAGAATATTTGTTTAAAAAGTAACTCAAGGCAACAGATATCACACATACAAATATAACATAATGTTCTTTAACTTTATGTTTCGTATAAATCCCAAAAAAGAATAAACCTAATAAGGGACCATAGGTAAAAGAGGCAATAGTAAATAAACCAGTAATAACATCCATTTCTAAAACTTCATTAAAAACAACAACAACAACAACCAATATTGCAGATACAGCAATATGTACTTTTTTACGTAACGATTTTTGTATCGACTTCTCTTTATTTTCAATATCTAAAAAATCAACACAATACGATGTGGTTAATGAAGTTAAAGCAGAATCAGCACTAGAATATGCCGCAGCAATAATACCTAAAATAAAAACCATCGCAAGAGGTAAACCTAATCCGCTTTTTACAGCAATCATAGGAAATAATAAATCGGTTCTTTTAACACCGTTAATTAAAGGAATTTCCAAACCAAATTTTTCAACATAAATATAAAGTAAAGCACCAAGTAATAAGAAAACAAAATTTACAAAAACCAATAAGCTAACCATAGATAACATGTTTTTTTGAGCTTCTTTTAAATTTTTACAAGTTAAGTTTTTTTGCATCATGTCTTGATCTACACCAGTCATAGCAACAGTAATAAAAATACCACCAAAAAAGGATTTAAAAAAGAAAGATTTTTCTTTAAAATCATCAAAAAATAATATTTTATTAAATTTTCGCAACTCATCAGAAGCATAAAATTCAGCAAAACTCCAACCAATTTTCTGATTGATAAAATAAATTGCAAATACAACAGCAGCAAGCATAAAAAATGTTTGTAAAGTATCTGTCCAAACAATAGTTTTAATACCGCCTCTATGTGTATAAACCCAAATTAGTAAAATAGAGAAAATCACAGTAATAATAAAAGGAACATCCCATTCGTCAAAAATTAAATATTGCATAGCAAGAGCAACTAAAAAAATACGAAAAGCAGCACCAATAGTTCTAGATAATAAAAAGAAGAACGCACCAATTTTATGAGATTTAGAACCCAAACGCTTGTTTAAATATTCGTAGATTGAGGTAACATTGTGCTTGTAATATATAGGTAATAAAATATAAGCAATAATAACAGTACCAACAACATAACCAAAAACCATTTGCATATAACTAAATTCTTGAGCAGCAACAGTACCAGGGACGGAAATGAAAGTTACACCAGATAAAGTTGCGCCAATCATACCAAAGGCAACAACATACCATGGCGATTTTTTATTAGCCTTAAAAAACGCATCATTACTATCATCTTTCCCTGTTAGGTAGGAAATTAAAAATAATACACCAAAATAAGCAGCAATTAATAAAAGTATGTGTAAGGGATTCATTTCTTTAGTTTAAATAGTTAGTCGATTTAATCATTTTATGCAAAAAAAACACAAAATTTCACTCACAAAGAAACAAAATTTTAATTCGTTTGATATATATATTTAAAGTAAATTTGCATAATGAATTTTTCTTCCAAACTTTTAGAAAATGCAGTAAATGAAATTTCACAATTACCAGGAATAGGTAAACGGTCTGCATTGCGCTTGGCATTGCATTTATTAAAGCAACCCAAAGAGCAAACTAATTATTTAACCAGTGCATTACAAAATTTAAGAAATGAGATTAAACATTGTGCAAATTGTCATAATATTTCGGATGTAGAAATTTGTGAAATTTGTTCAAAACCCAATCGCAATAACGAAGTTATTTGTGTAGTAGAAGATATTAGAGATGTAATGGCCATTGAAAACACAGCGCAGTTTAAAGGATTATACCATGTTCTTGGCGGAAAAATATCACCAATGGAAGGTATTGGACCTCATAATTTAACTATAGAAAGTTTGGTTAATAAAATAAAATCAGACAATGTAAAAGAGATTATTTTTGCATTGAGTTCTACCATGGAAGGCGATACAACTAATTTTTACATTTACAAACAAATTGAAAATTTAGAAATAAAAATATCAACTATAGCACGAGGTATATCAGTTGGAGATGAAATTGAATATGCAGATGAAATAACATTAGGAAGAAGTATATTAAATAGAATTCCATTTGAAAATTCTTTAAAAAACAATTAATTTATTTGGCTGATAAAAAAAACCATATCGATTTATCTATAGTTATTGTCAGCTACAATGTGCGCTATTTTTTGGAACAATGTTTACAAAGTGTGTTTGATGCTACTAAAAACATTAATGCAGAAGTTATTGTTGTTGATAACAATTCACACGATACAAGTTGTGAAATGATAAACGAGAAATATGCCAAAGTAAAACTAATAGCAAATAAACAAAACACAGGTTTTTCAAAAGCAAATAATCAAGGAGTAGCTATTGCTAAAGGAGAATATGTATTAATACTAAACCCAGATACAGTAGCAGCAGAAGATACTTTTACAGAACTATTAAACTTTGCAAAATCAAGAAATAACTTAGGAGCAATAGGTATAAAGTTGATTGATGGCACAGGAGTATTTTTGCCAGAAAGTAAACGAGGCATACCAACACCAAAAGTATCATTTAATAAATTAACAGGAATATCTAGCAAACAGACAGGTAAATATTACGCAACACATTTACAGCATGATGAGTCAGGAGTAGTTGAAATATTAGTAGGAGCATTTATGTTTATGAAAAAAGCAATATATGCTGAGGTCAAAGGCTTTGATGAAGACTATTTTATGTATGGCGAAGATATAGATTTGAGTTATAAAATTCACAAAAAAGGATATCAAAATTATTATTATTCAGAGGCACAGATCATACATTATAAAGGAGAGAGTACCAAAAAGGATATAAAATACTTAAAACATTTTTATGGAGCCATGAAAATATTTTATAAAAAACATTTTAAACTAAATCTCATTTATGATTTTATGATGAGTTTTGGAATACGGTTTTGGTATAGTTTAAAATATCTAAAATTAAAAACAGTTGAAACACAAGAGAAGCAAATAAAAAATCTATTATATATAGGAAGTGACTCTGCAACTTTTGCCAAACTTAAAGAAAAAATAAAACCAACTTTGGCAATAAATCATGCAACAATTAGCTTGTCAGATATATTATCAAACAAGATAGACACTATTATATTTGATAATAATTCCATTACAAATAAAAATATTATTGAAGCATTACAAAAAATAAATAATAAAGAATTGTCTTTTCGGTTTATCCCAAAAGGATGTAGTTTTTATATAGGAAGTGATAATTCCATTGATAAAGGAGATATAGTACTTTTTTAAAATAATAATATGGATGTAAAAATAAATAAAACTTGGCAGCCTATTTTACAAGAAGAATTTGAAAAAGAATATTTTAAAAATTTAAACACTTTTGTAAAGTCAGAATATAAAAAGACGACATGTTTCCCAAAAGGAGACGAAATTTTCAATGCATTCAATGCTTGTACATTTAATGATTTAAAAGTGGTAATTATAGGGCAAGATCCATACCATGGAATTGGACAAGCAAATGGATTATGTTTTTCAGTAAATGAAGGTATAGCACAGCCACTATCACTACTAAATATATTTAAAGAATTACAAGCAGATATTAATAAACCAATACCAAAAAGCGGAAATTTAATAACTTGGGCAAACCAAGGCGTGTTATTACTAAATGCAACATTAACGGTAAGAGCACACGAAGCAGGATCACATCAAAAACAAGGTTGGGAGCAATTTACAGATGCAGTAATAAAGCAAATATCCGATAAAAAGGAAAATATAGTATTCTTACTTTGGGGAGGGTTTGCCAAGAAAAAAGGAGCTAAAATTGACAAAACAAAACACCATGTATTAACATCAGGACATCCATCGCCATTAAGTGCAAATAGAGGATATTGGTTTGAAAACAAACACTTTTCTAAAACAAATGAATTTTTAAAGTCAAAAGGTTTAGGAGTTATTAATTGGTAATATTATTAGATAGGCATAGGAAAAGGTTTTCCAAAATAAAAAGCGTTTTCTGTAGCTCCATGTTTTTGAATATATTCAAGTTTTTCTTTAGCTTCTTCGGTTGTAGGTATATGTCCAACAGGAATCCACCATAATACTTGATGAGCGTCTACATATTTATTAAACCAAGCTTGTCTGTCTCTGATCAATTCTACATGTACAGATTTATAAACGTAGTTTTTTAGTGATGCAATATCTGTCCAAACACTCATATTAAATAAAAGCAAAGATTCTTTAAAAATTCTTATTCCTGTAGAGTCGCCTTCTTCCGTTTGTAAACGTCAAATAAAGCCTTCAGCATTATCTGCAATTTTATTAACTTCATCTAATCGAGAAACAAAGCCATGCATAACTTGTGAATCCATTTCTGCCTTAGCTAAAGCAATATTTGCTTGTGCGATGTGATATTTTGGTTTCATTTTTTTTCTTTTTTAATACTAAACCCCAAACTGAGCTAAATGATGGTCTAAATGTTTGTAAAACATATTACTCCATTCCTCCGCAGTTAATTTACCAAAAGACTTAGTATCTCTGGGTAATAAAACAGCAACACCATTTTCTTGAGTTTTAGTAATATAGGCAATTAAGCGACTTTTCTCCTTATCAAAATCTTTATCATCTTTAATAACAAAATAAGGAGCCGTTTTTCCATTCTTAGCAAAAGGGTTAGAGCCAACAACCTTACTTTTAACAAAAATTTTTAGCATAAAACGAACAAAAAAATTAGGTTTTGGAAATTTATCACTTTCATAAATCACTTCGTATTGAATATTTACATGAGCTAACATTTGCCCAACAGCCATTTTACCCCAAAGTCTTTTAGAATCAGAAGTTAAACAATTAATTCTATCAATAACCTCTTGGGTTACATCCATTTCAAAAATGTTTTTCATATTAAGAATGATTTTAGTTAGTAGTAGTTAATTCAAAAAAGCATATTGCACTAAATTCGCACCCATTTTCAAGGCTTTTTCTCTTAAGTCTTGCGGGTCGTGGTGTACAGATTGATCTTCCCAACCATCACTCAAATCAGATTGGTAGTCATAAAAACAAACCAAACGATTTTCATAAAAAATACCAAAACCTTGAGGAGGTTTATTATCATGCTCATGGATTTTTGGTAAACCTTCAAAATTATAAGATTGATGGTAAATAGGGTGGTTATAAGGAATTTCTTGAAACTCTAATTTAGGAAAAACTTTTTTCATTTCTCTACGAATAAATTTATCCATACCATAATTGTCAGAAATATGTAAAAAACCACCAGAAGTTAAATAATTCCTTAAATTTTCAACAGTATTATCATCAAAAAAAACATTACCATGACCAGTCATAAAAACCATAGGATAGTTAAAAAGTTCCACGCTATTAGGAGCAACAACCTTAGGTTTTTCATGCAACTTAGTATTAATATTCTGATTACAAAAAGCAATTAAATTAGGTAAGGCAGTAGGGTTGGCATACCAATCACCACCACCATTATATTTTAAAACAGCCAATTCTTGCGTGTATGTAGTTTGCAAACAAATAAAAAGTAAAAAGCTAATAATATATTTCATTCAAGTATCAATTATTCAATCTCATTAATAAAAGCGACACTATGCGCAGCAACAATACCCGCAGTTTCAGTTCGCAATCTACTATTTCCCAAAGATACGGCAATAAAGTTATTTAGCAAAGCAAGCGTAATTTCGTTTGTCGAAAAATCACCTTCAGGGCCAATTAAAATGGTAACATCATTGCCATGAACTAACAAACTTTTAAAAGTTTTTTTATCCAAATCCTCACAATGTGCAATGAATAAATCGCCATCATTTTTTGAGTTCATAAAATTTTTAAAAGAAATAGCATCGTTTAATTTAGGTAAATAAAAACGTTTAGATTGTTTCATGGCAGCAATTAGTACTTTTTCTAGCCGCTCAGTTTTAACAACTTTCCTTTCGGAATGATCGCATATAATAGGCGTAATTTCGGAAATACCAATTTCGGTAGCTTTTTCTAAAAACCATTCTAAACGCTGATTATTTTTAGTAGGCGCAATTGCAATGTGTAATTTATAATTTAGAGGATTGTCAATTAAAACTTCATTAACAATGGTAACCAAACAGCGTTTATCATTAGCAATACTAATTTTAGAAGTAAATAAAAAACCATTACCGTTAGTAATGTATAATACATCACCCTCTTTTTTTCTAAGTACTCTTACAATATGTTTACTTTCAATTTTATCAAAAGTAAATTGCTTATCGTATTGCTTAATATTATTATCGTAAAAAAGTTGCATTCGATTTATTAATCTTTAGATTTTCTACGTTTTTTTCTGCCTCTTTTTCTGCCTTTTCTCTTTTTCTTAAAAAAGGAAGGAGTACCTTTTTTAGCACGTTTGCTCTTTCTACGTTTCTTCTTCTTTATTTTTTTAACTTTAGGTTTTCTTTTTCGTTTTTTAAAGATCCGTTTAAAGAAAGGCTCTTTAGTACCTTCAAGAGAAGTACCTTTTTTCTTTTTCTTATGTCCATCTAGTCTCCACGAACCACCTAAACTAGCATAGTTAGAGAAACCACCACCAATAAGACTAGTTCTGGCAGCAATATCAACTTGTAAATTATTATTAACCAAATACGCAGCACCAACACCATATTGAAATTCGTTATTAGCCAATTTTTTAAACACACCTTGGTGCTCACCAAAAATAGACCACTTTTCATTTAGAGTATAAGTAGCAGTAACAATATAGCCATATTCTAAATCTTGTAGAATTTTATCAATAATAAGGTTACTTAAAATTACAAAACGACCACTAATATCATTTTGTAATAAAATAGCACCTTTTAAGCTCATGCCATCGTCCTTAAAGCCATTGCTCAAAAAATTGGAATTCCAACCAACATAAACACCAACAGAAGGAATTAAACGTTTAAAATCAAAAGCATGTCTTTTTTTCCAACTTCTTATTTCTTTAGATTTATCCGCATATTTCTGATTGTAAATTAAATACTTTGCACCTAAAGTAAGTTCGCTAATACCAGTAACAGTTTTTTTATTGGTATTAAAAACATTGTGAAAAGACCTATTATCTTTCTGAAAAGCAAAGCCAAGATTAAATTCTAATTTTTCAAGAAAAGCACCATATCGTAAAAAAAGATTTCCACCAAAGGAGTTATCTGTATAAAAAGTAGATTTTAAATCATTTTTTCTATAAAAAACACCAGTTTCTACCTGAAACACTTTGGTGCCAACACCATACGGGCTTTCGGAAAAGCCAGGTCTTTTGGAATTAATTATTTCTGTATATTGAGCATTTAGACTCTGAAAGCCTATAAATAACAAGGCAATTACAATTAAATTTTTCATCTGCGTTATAAATATTTGGTAAATATAATATTTTATAGTTTTTATAACGTTTAAATTAAAGTCAAATTGTTATTTTTGACATAAAATTTGAAATACGAATGGGAATATTAAGAACAATAGTAATAATAATGCTAGTGTACTATGTATTTAAAATAGTAGCACGTTATGCATTTCCGTTTTTTATAAAGCGATTTATGGGAAAAATGGAAAATAAATTTAGAGAGCAACAAGGCTTTAATAAAGAAGAAGAAGTAAATGTAGGAGAAACAGTAATTGACAAAACACCAAATAATAAAACGAGTAATAATAATGTTGGTGAGTATGTGGATTATGAAGAGGTGGAATAATTAATTTAAAACACTTTTAAAATAATTCAATAAATATACAAGTTCAATTAAAAAATGAAAAAATACATACCATACCTCATTGCAATAGTAACATTTATAGTTGTATCAGTAGCATATTTTAGTCCAGTATTAGAAGGCCAACAAATATTACAGAGCGATATAGTACAATTTAAAGGATCTGCAAAAGAAATAGCAGATTACAGAGCAAAAAATAAAACAGAACCATATTGGACAAACACCTCATTTAGCGGAATGCCAGCATATAATGTAAGTGCATTATATCCAAACAACTACATAAGTAAAATAGATAACGTATTGCGGTTTTTACCAAGACCAGCAGATTACTTATTTCTATACTTTTTTGGCTTTTTTCTACTACTAACCGTATTAAAAGTAGAATGGAAACTAGCAATATTCGGGGCACTCGCCTTTGGGTTTTCCTCCTATTTAATCATAATACTGGGCGTAGGGCATAATGCAAAAGCACATGCAATAGCATATTTTCCCATAGTAATAGCAGGAATTATTTCCGTATTTAAACGTAACTATTTGTTAGGATTTACAATAACAGCACTAGCAATGGCATTAGAGATAAATGCAGGGCATCCACAAATGACCTATTATTTATTATTTATGGTAATATTATTTGGAATAGTATATCTAGCAGCAGCAATAAAGCAAAAAACAATAGCACAATTCACAAAAAACATAGCCATATTAGTAGTGGCAGTAATATTGGGAGTAGGAATGAATGCAACTAGTTTGTTAGCGACAAAACATTATGCAAAAGAGAGTACACGAAGTAAAAGCGAACTAACAATAAATGCAGATGGAACAACAAAAAAAGAAGTAACAACAGGATTAGATAAAGCATATATAACCTCTTATAGCTATGGAATATTAGAAACATTCAACCTATTTATACCACGATTTATGGGAGGGGGAAGTAGTGAGGATATTGGCGAAAACACAAACACCTATGAGTTTTTAAACAAAGCAGCAGGGCACAACCAAGCGAAAGACTTTGTGGAAAATGTACCAACCTATTGGGGAAAACAACCGTATGTTGGCGCACCAGCCTATATAGGAGCAATAGTAATATTCTTATTTTTTCTAGGAATATTTTTAGTAGATAATAGTTATAAAAAATGGTTAGTAGCAGCAACAATTTTTTCACTGTTAATGAGCTATGGAAAAAACCTATCATTTCTAACAGATTTTTTTATCGATTACGTACCGTTTTACAATAAGTTTAGAGCAATAACATCCATACAAGTAATAGCAGAATTGGCAATGCCGTTATTAGGGGTTTTAGGATTAAAACATTTTTTTGATGCAGATATATCTTCCGATAGAAAAATAAAAGCATTAAAATTAGCAACTTATATAATTGGCGGAATAGCTTTATTTTTTACAGTATTCGGCCAATTTGTTTTTGATTTTGAAGGGCAGAGCGATAGGCAGTTAGATAAAATGATAGTAGGCTTATCCGATGTGATAATAGCAGATAGGAAATGGCTAATATTTATAGATAGTTTGCGAACATTATTACTAGTCCTAATCACAGCAGGATTGCTTTGGGGATATTTAAAAAAGAAACTGAACGATACAAAAATAATCATAGCAATAACCATTTTGTTATTATTTGATTTAGTAACGGTAGATAAGCGATATGTAAACAATAGTAATTTTGTAGAAGCAATAAAAGTAGAGAAACCATTTAGAGCATCAAAAATAGATACCGAAATATTAAAAGATAAAAGCCATTATAGAGTAGTAAACTTTGTGGGCAATCCGATGAATGAAAGTAGAACATCCTATTTTCATAATTCAATAGGAGGATATCACGCAGCAAAACCAAGACGATATCAAGAAATGTTCGAATTTCAAATAGCATCAAAAATGAACGAAGAAACGTTGAATATGCTAAATACAAAATATATAATATTTCCAGATCAAAAAGGAAATGAAACCTACCAAAAAAATACAGAAGCAAACGGAAATGCATGGTTTGTAAATAAAATCACTTATGTAGAAACAGCAAATGAAGAAATAAAAGCATTAGATAAACTAAAAACAAAAGACGAAGCAGTAGCCAATAAGCAGTATGCAAAAAATGCACACGAAACATATCTAAAAGACAGTACAGCAGTAATAAAACTAACAAAAATGGAAACAACAAAGTTTAGCTACACAAGTTTTAGTAGTAAAGACCAGTTTGCCGTTTTTTCCGAAATGTATTTTAACGATTGGGTCGCATATATAGATGGTATAAAAAAACCAATAGCAAGAGTGAACTATGTATTACGAGGCTTAGCAATACCAAAAGGAACACATGAAATAGTATTCGAATTTCAACCAACCATAGTAAAAACAGGAAATAAAATTACAGTAGTATCTTATATATTAATGCTGTTAATACCACTAGGATGGTGGTTTGTTGAAAAGCGAAAGAGTAAGGCTAAAGTAGTCTAGAAAAAAAATAACAAGTTTGAGAAACACGTAAACCTAGTAAGTTTTAAAAGTTAGAAAGGTTTGCTGCCCTCATTATAAGCAGGTTAACATAATAAGTGCTTTAATAATTGAAAAAAGAACATGACTACTAAAAAAATAGACATAAGTATTGATAAAGCCAATGAGAGCCTAAAACCAATTCTTAATTATTTACGAGAGCTAATAAATAAGATATATCCTAAAATAGAAGAAAATATAAAATGGAATTATCCCAGTTTTGAGATAAATAAAAAAATTGTAATGACATTAATGATTTTTAAAAATCATGTTAATTTTACATTTCATAACGGAATAGCAATAAATGATAATCATAATGTATTAGAAAAATTTGGCGAAAAATCAAAAATAAAAGGAATTAAACATCTAAAGAAAATAACCGATTTACCAGAAGAGAAAATTTTAACAGCATATATATTAGAAGCAATAGAAAACGAAAAATCTAAAAAATAATTTAAGGTTAGCCGTATTTCAAAATTTAATACCTTTGCATACATATTGAATAAAGTAAAATGGACAATAATAAAATAAAAAAAACAGCAGAACTTTGGTTAAAAGAACCATTTGACCAAGAAACGCAAAAGGGAGTGCAACAGCTAATAGATACAGATAATCTAACAGAAAGTTTTTATAAAAATTTAGAATTCGGAACAGGAGGAATGCGTGGAATAATGGGCGTAGGAACAAACCGAATAAACAAATATACACTAGGGAAAAATTCACAAGGAATAGCAAATTATTTACAAAAAATATTTCCAAATAAAGAATTAAGAATAGCAATAGCCTATGACTGCCGTCATAACTCAACAGAATTTGCCAAAGAAGTAGCAAATGTATTTTCGGCAAACGGAATAAAAGTATTTTTGTTTGAAGAGTTAAGGCCAACACCAGAACTATCATATGCAGTAAGGCATTTGAGTTGTGATATAGGAATAGTATTAACAGCATCACACAATCCGCCAGAATATAACGGATATAAAGTGTATTTTAACGATGGCGCACAGATAGTGCCACCACAAGATGGCGAAATAATAAAAGAAATAAATGCCGTAAAAATTGAGGAAATTAAATTTGAAGCAAACGAAAGTTTAATAGAATATATAGGAAAAAAAATAGACGATTCGTTTATAGAAGCATCTATAGAAAATGGAACATTTCCAACAACAACCAATAGAGAAAAACTAAAAATAGTATTTACCTCACTACATGGAACATCCATAACAATAATACCAGAAGCTTTAAAAAAAGCAGGATATACAGATGTAAATATAGTAAAAGAGCAGCGAGAACCAAATGGCGACTTTCCAACAGTAAAATCGCCAAACCCAGAAGAGCCAGAAGCATTAAAAATGGCAACGGATTTAGCAGAGAAAATAGGAGCAGACATTGTTATAGGAACAGATCCAGATTGTGACCGAATAGGAATAGCAATAAGAGGAACAGACAATAAAATAAAACTACTAAACGGAAATCAGATGATGAGTGTTCTAGCAGAATTCTTATTAAAAAAATGGAAAGAAGCAGGACGATTAAACGGAAAACAATTTATAGGCTCAACCATAGTATCCACCAATTTGGTAAATGATATAGCAACAAGTTATGGCGTAGAAACCAAAGTAGGGTTAACAGGATTCAAATGGATAGCCAAAATGATACGAGATGCTGAAGGGAAGCAAGAATTTATAGGAGGAGGGGAAGAAAGTTTTGGATTTATGGTAGGTGATTTTGTAAGAGATAAAGATGCCGTAACAGCAACATTATTAGCCTGCGAAATAGCAGCAACAGCAAAAAATGAAAGAACAACACTGTATAAAAAATTATTAGAAATATATACAAAACATCAGTTTTACAAAGAACATTTAATATCCGTAGTAAAAAAAGGAATAACAGGAGCCGAAGAAATAAAGCAAATGATGGTGGACTTAAGAGCAAACCCATTACAAGAGATAGATGGCGAAAGAGTAAAATATCTGTATGATTATCAAACATCCATCAAAAAAGATTTGATAAACAATACCGAAGAGAAAATAGAAACAGAAAAATCAAACGTGCTAATTTATGAAACCGAAAAAGGAACAAAAGTAGCATCAAGACCAAGTGGGACAGAACCTAAAATAAAATTTTATTTTAGCGTGAAAACACCATTAAATAACATAGAAAAAGCGATTGAAGTAGAGCAGGAGTTAGATGCTAAAATTCAACGAATTATTAAAGAACTAAATTTGTAAATGAATCATTATTTAAAAAGATTAATACCATATGCGTTACCATATAAGAAATATGCGTTTCTAAATATAATTAGTAACGTATTTTATGCATTGTTTGGAACACTTTCGTTTGTAGCACTTTCACCAATGCTAAAAGTATTATTTCAGAATGCAAAAAAAATAACAGAAAAACCAGTCTATTCAGGAATAGGAGAGATAAAACTATTTTTAGAAAATTCAGTAAATTATTTTATTACAACAAAAATAGAAGCAGATAATAGTGTAATGCCTACATTAACAGTAATGGTTGTTGTAATAATCATTACATTTTTCTTAAAAAATATATTTGGCTATTTAGCTATGTATTTTATTACTTTTTTACGAAATGGAGTATTAAAAGATTTGCGAAACGATGTGTATGAAAAAACACTAAACTTACCAGTATCCTTTTTCTCAGAGAAGAGAAAAGGAGATATAATGGCACGTATATTAGGTGATGTAGGCGAAATACAAAATTCATTTTTATCGGTATTGGAATTATTGGTAAGAGAACCATTAATGATATTATTTACCTTGGTGACCATGTTTTTAATAAGTGTGAAATTAACTCTTTTTGTATTTATATTTATACCAATATCAGGATATATAATTTCATTAGTAGGAAAATCATTAAAAAAACATTCTACAAAAGTACAAAAGGAACAAGGGTATTTTTTGTCTATTTTAGAAGAGACATTAGGAGGTCTAAAAATAATAAAAGGATTTAATGCTGAGAAAAATTTTATGACTA
>Ga0256840_1000947_pt1 | contig 28586 bp, 24 predicted proteins | sample 355202metaG_FD_185969 | JGI IMG/M metagenome (GOLD analysis project Ga0256840, IMG submission 185969) | Hydrothermal vent microbial communities from Mid Atlantic Ridge, Atlantic Ocean - 355-202 | ecosystem: Environmental > Aquatic > Marine > Hydrothermal vents | place: Atlantic Ocean: Mid... | reverse complement strand
ATTACAATAATCACAACTTACATAGTGAGTTCTGAAAATATCTTTTCTTACTTCAATTTTTGCACTGCATTGTGTGCAATGAAAATCCTTGTTTAAAAAAGTAATTGCGTGATTGTAGAATTTTGCAGACACTTTTCCTTCTAAAACTATTTCGAAACGTTCTATACCATTAAAGATGATTTTTTCTCTTAAAAAAGTGCCTTTTGCAGCTTGGTCTAAAATATTATAATGTTCTTTGTATTGCAACATTTGTGGTTTTACTTTTTTATCAAAAGTGGTATCCACTTTGTTGCCTAAAGCCATTAATTGTGCCTTAATTCCGTGCCAAGCAGTCATTGTTGGGTTAATGTCGTAATCGCTTTCTTCCAAATTGTCTAGTAATGCCTCTTCTGCATTTACTAATGATTCAAAAAAGCGTGTTTTTATTTTTGCTAAAAAACCGTCCCATTTTTCTACTAAAGCCAAAAATTTCGGGTTTTCTTCTTTTGGTGTTTCTGTTGTTTTTCTACTAAAAAATCCCATAATTAATTGTTGTTTTTTTCTACTTTAATTTCACCGTCAATATCCATAAATTTAAAACCACAATAATCGCAAGTGGTTAAATTGGTATCTGCAGGTCTTGCTGCTCCACAACCTTCACATTTACGTGTTTTGGTTTCTGATGTTGTTCTTTCTGTGCCGTAAACCTTTTTGGTTTTATTGGCGTTATTTATTGTTTTTTTGAATGGATTTGCCATATTTTTAATATTTAAAACAAAAGTAGAAGACATTTATGTTTAAATAAAATACAATTGATAAGTGAAGCTATTTAATTGATAAGTGCTTTTTTTAGTGAAGAAATTTATCTTTATTAGAGAAAATACCATACTTAAACATTTATATTTGTGATAATAAAATTAATAAGAAATGATATACGGTTTAGGAAGTAAAAAGCTTGGTGAAATTAAAATAAGTAATGAGGCTTGTCCAGATTGTAAGGAACTAAATACTGTCTTTTTGCATGGTAGTGTGAAATATTTTCACATTTTTTGGATACCTGTTTTTCCTGTTTACAAAAAGAAAGTTACAATTTGTCATTCTTGTGAAAAAGAAATGCCTAAAAAGAAACGTTCACAAAGTTTAAAAAATAAAATAGAGCTTGAAAAATCAAATTTTAAAATACCGATTTATTTATTTACGGGATTAATAATAATTTTAGGATTAATTACTTTTTTAGAATATAATTCAAAAAAACACAAAGATTTTGTTAAAGATAGAATACATCATTTAAAAGAAAATGACGTCATTGTTTTTAAGCAAAGTAGTGATGAATATTCCTTTGCCAAAATCGAAGAAGTAAAAAATGATACGATTTACTTTGTCAATAGCAATTATTCACTAAATGAAATACCGTCAATAACTGATTATATTGATGGAATTGAAGAGAAAGAAGATTTTTTTAGCGAAGAAATTTACCTTTATTCTCAAAAAGAAATAGACTCTTTGCATGGTCTTGCAGAGATTGATATTTTTGAAATTGAAAAGTAGCGCATAAAAAATAGTAAGGATTAGTAATTTGTCTTTAGTCACAAATTGGCGATTTTAAATTATTACAACATGTCAAAATCAAAATTCCAGTTTAATGATTTATTATAAAAAAGGCTTCCTTTTTTAACTTGTAAAGGCGAAGTAATATTGTTGGTAAATAAACTACCTGTACCTAAACCTTGTGGTAAATTTGTATTTAGACTATAAGTGTATTGTGAGATAGCATTTAAACCAATATTGCTTTCTAATGCTGAGGTAATCCACCAATCAATATTGTTTTTGTTTGCCAAATTAATCCATTCATTAGTGCCTTTAAAACCACCAATTAAACTGGGTTTTAAAATAATATATTTGGGTTTAATTGCATTTAATAATGTTTGTTTTTCACTTTTGTAAAAGACGCCAATTAACTCTTCATCTAAAGCAATGTCTAAAGGCGATTTTAGACAAAGTTCAGCCATTTCTTGCCATTGTTTTGGTTTTATAGGCTGTTCAATAGAGTGTATTTCTAAATCGGATAAATAGTTTAATTTTTCTAATGCGTTAGTAGGAGTGAAGCCTCCATTTGCATCTACTCGTAAGGTTATTTCGTTAACAGAAAAATCTTTTCGAATTGATTTTAATAAATTGTATTCCGTTTTGAAATCGATTGCGCCAATTTTAAGTTTTATAGTTGTAAAACCCAATTTTAATTTTTCTTCAATTTGTTTTTTCATAAACAACTCGTTTCCCATCCAAACTAAGCCATTAATGTTAATTTGAGCATTATTACTGGTAAATTTTGAAGGAAATAATTCAAATTTATTAGCGCTATTTAATGATAGTAATGCTTGTTCTAAGCCAAATTGAATGGATGGAAATTCAACCAGTTCATTTAATAAAAATGCCAAATCGTTATTGATGTTTTTACACAACCAAAGTAGTTTATTTTCATATTGAGGCACATCATCAATACTTAAACCTCTAAAAATAGCACATTCGCCAATACCAAATTTGTTTTCATTTTTAATTTGCAAAAAAAAAGTTTCTTTTGTTTTTAAGATTCCTCTTGAAGTACCACTTGCTTGCTTAAATTGTAAAATGTATTTTTTGAAGCGTGCTTTCATAAAAAGTTTATTCTGATTGATGCACACAAATTTATCAAAAAATAATTAGCTAACTTAAATTTATCAATAATTTAAAAGCAATGATTTGAATAATTTATATTAAATCGTTAATTTTGTATCTGTTAAAATGTTTGAAATGGAACTGTTTTGTATTTTAAGCATGATTATAATACTATATGAAAAAGAAAAAATTACATGTGTATTTTGTGCCAGGTTTAGCAGCAAGTACTGCTATTTTTGAATATATAAAATTACCTGAAGATAAATATGAAATCCATTTATTACCATGGTTAATTCCTTTGTCAAAAGATGAAAATATTCAAAGTTACGCTAAGCGAATGTGTAAACATATAAGCGAGAAAAATCATGTATTGGTTGGTGTTTCTTTTGGAGGAATAATGGTTCAAGAAATGGCTAAAATATCAAAACCATTAAAAACAGTATTGATTTCGAGTGTTAAGCATCAAGATGAATTTCCGTTAAGGTTAAAAGTAGTAAAAAACACACGAGCTTATAAATTAACACCAATAAAAGCAATAACTAATATTGAAAAATTTATTAAATATCTGTATGGTGATGCGGTTAAAAAAAGAGCCGAATTATATAAAAAATATTTATCAATGCGTGATGAGAAATACTTGCCTTGGGCAATAAAAAATGTACTGCATTGGAAACAAACAGAAATAAATAATGATATTATACATATTCATGGAAATAAAGATGGTATATTTCCGATAGAAAACATAACTAATTGTATTATAATAGATGGTGGAACGCATATTATGATTCTGAATAAAGCAAAAAAAATAAACACAATATTAACAGATAAATTAGAAGTACTTACCAAATAATGAAAATAGAAAAAACATTTATAAATAATTTACTGGTATTGCAACCAAGAGTATTTGAAGATAATCGAGGTTATTTTTTTGAATCATATAATAAAAAAGCATTAGAAAAATTAATTAAAATTGAATTTATACAAGATAATGAATCGCTTTCGCAAAAAAACGTGTTAAGAGGTCTTCATTTTCAAGCGCCTCCTTATTCTCAAGATAAATTGGTTAGAGTAATTAGCGGTAGTATTTTAGATATTGTAGTAGATTTACGTAAAAAAGAAAAGACCTATGGTAAATATTTTGCTATTGAATTGTCTGCAAAAAATAAAAAGCAATTATTTATACCAAAAGGTTTTGCTCATGGTTTTTTAACCCTTGAAAATAATACCATTTTCAGTTATAAATGTTCTGATTATTATCATCCAGAATCTGAAGAATGTATAAATTGTTTTGATAAATACTTAAATATTGATTGGAAAGCGAGTAATGTAATTTTATCTGAAAAAGATAAAAAGGGAATGAATTTTTGTGACTTTGAATCACCTTTTAAATAAAAAAAACTATGAAACCTATATATAAATTTATAATATTAACAAGTGTAATAATATTAAGTGCATTTTTTATTAAAGCAACACAGCAAAATGCAATGATAGAGAATGAAGCAGCAACTAATGTTGTAAATAATAAAAATGTAAGTGAAAGTTATGAAATTAAAGCCGTAAAAATGCCTGAAAATTTAGAATTTGCAGGTGAAAAAGTACCTTTAGCAAAGCAAGACGTTTATGAGCGAATGGATAGAGAATTACATGTAAACACCTATTGGCAATCTAACACATTGATTTATGCAAAAAGAGCGAATAAATATTTTCCGATGATTGAAAAAATTCTTGCTGAAAATGGTGTTCCAGACGATTTTAAATATTTAGCATTGATAGAAAGTGGATTAAGAAACGTAACTTCTCCTGCAGGAGCAAAAGGATTTTGGCAAATAATGAAAACTACTGGTAGAGAAATGAAATTAGAAATTAATGCCAATGTAGATGAACGTTACCATTTAGAAAAAGCGACAAAAGTAGCTTGTAATTACTTAAATAAAGCCCATGAAAAATTTGGTAATTGGACAATGGCTGCTGCTTCTTATAATAGTGGTAGATCAGGTATTATAAGGCAAATGGATAAGCAAAAAGTAAATTCATATTATGATTTATTATTAAGTGAAGAAACTTCAAGGTATGTTTTTAGAATACTTGCAGCAAAAGAAATATTAAGCAACCCAGTTAAATATGGTTTTGTTTATAGTAAAGAAGATTTATACAAACCTTTAGAAACCTATACTGTAGAAGTAGATTCTGTTATTACAAATTGCGCAAATTTTGCCCAGTATTACGGAATTAACTATAAAGAATTAAAAATTTTAAACCCTTGGTTAAGAGAAAATAAATTAAATAATACTTCTAAAAAAAAGTATTTAATTGCATTGCCAAGACAATAATAAAACTAAATTAACATGAAAAAAACACTATTTATTTTAGTCACTTTAACTTTATTAAGTGCTTGTAGCGGTACAAAAAAAACCCAGAATGCAATTGATAATGGCGATTACGATGGCGCATTTAATAATGCTGTTGCAAAGTTAAATAAAGATAAAAACAAATACGAAAAACAAGTACCGTTATTAAAAAACGCATTTGAAAAAGCTACAGCAAAAGATTTAGCCGAAATTAAGCGTTTGGAAAACCAAAAGTCAAAAAATGTAAAAGCTATCTATAATAAATATATGAATGTAGATGTTAGGCAAGATGAAATTATTTTATTAAAACCATTATATTTTGAAGGAAAAGAAGTCGATTTTCCAATAAAAAATTATTCGCAAAAAATTAAAAAAGCACGAAAAAATTATGCCGATAAATTATATAATGAAGCACTACCATTATTAAATAATTCAAAAGCAAACTCACGTAAAGCATTTGCCATATTAGAAGATTTACAATACGTTGATCCTAATTACAATTCAAATTTGGGATCACTAATAAATAGTGCTAAAAAACGAGGTAGTGATTATGTTTTTGTAACATTACAAAACAATGTGGCTAAAAAATTAACTGATTCAAGTTCGCTTGCAGCTTTAAAAGATTTTACAAAAATACGTTCAGGCGATTTTAATAACGAATGGGTTGTAATACACAATAAAAGAGACCAGTCTGTTACTTATGATTACAATGTAAAAATTTATTTAGATAATTTAACAGCTATCCCATTTAAAGAAGAATTAGACGAAATTAAGCAGATTAAAGAAGTTCAAACAGGATGGATAATACAAAAGGATAAAGACGGTAATCCTTTAAAAGATGAAAATGGCAACGTGATAAAAAAGCCAGAGATTAAAAAAGTAAGAGCAGAACTAACTATTTATAAGCAATCGCAAGCAACTACTTTAACAGGAAAAGTTGAAATAAAAAAAGTAAATACAACGCAGCAAGCAACTCAAAAAGCAATTACAGCAGAAGCAAAACTCGAAAATATTTATGGGTCTTATACAGGTGATCCTAAGGCCATTGATGAGAAATATTATAAAGCTTTAAAAAATAAAAAGCAAACATTTCCACCAAATGATAAATTTAATGAGTTTACATTAAAATCATTTAAAATGCAAGTAGAACAATTTTTAAGTGTATATAAATATTAATTATGGCATAATCATTGAAATATATCTGTTTCATTTTAAAAATATACGATATGAAAAAAATTACAATAGTAAAGTTTGGGAATTAATTAATACCTATAAAGTGTAAAACTACACTCTTGTATATTTTTAATTACCTATAGTTTATGTAAGTTAATGACTTTGCTATTAAGGTGAAGTCTTTGCGTGTTTATAAAAAATATTTAATTCAGTTAGGTTAAAAAAAATTACTAATTTTGCACTCAATTATTTAACCATTACTGTAAATATTCACACGTTGCCAATCATATAAAAAAACAAATAACAATACTAAATTAAACAAAATGAAAAAAATTACTCTAACAATTATTACTTTATTAATCATTCAATTGATTAATGCACAACAAACCATAACAACATATTCGACAGGATATAATTCTATCGAAGGAATTGCAATTAATTCAAACAATGAAGTTTATGTTTCAGAACACGATACAGGAAAAGTATATAGTATAGATGATAGTACAGGTAACAAAACAGAATATGCATCTACCGGAGGTTTTTATGCTAATAATATTATTTTTAACACAAATAATGATTTATTTATTGCAGAACCTTTTTTAACTAAAATTTTTATTAAAAACACTACAGCAGACGCTTCTGTTTATCTTAATATTAATTTTGTTCCTAATAGTTTTGCAATAGATAGTGCAGGTGATCTTTATGTTTCATCAATTTCAAAAATTGTAAAAATAAATTCAGATTTATCAACAACAGATTACGCTACTGGTTTTCTAACTATAGAAGGAATAGCATTTGATAGTAATAATAATTTATATGCCGCAGATAGAAATGACAGGAAGTTATATAAAATAGCATCTAATGGTACTAAAACCGTTGTAGCGAGTAATATACAAAATATAAGAGGAGTTGCAATAGACCCTAATGATAAAGTGTATTTTACCAATTCTACAGGTTATTCTGCACTAAATGGCAAAATTTTAAAATATGACCCAACAACAAATGCAGTAACAGACTTTGTTACTACAAATTTAGATAACCCAAGACATATAGCCATAGATAATTTAGGAAATATGTATGTTACCAATTTAGGAAATGAAACAGTAGTAAAAATTAATGATACTTCACTACTTTCTAACACTCCTCCTGTTGTATACATACCTGATGCAAATTTTAAAACTGAATTAATTAACAATTCATTAATTAATACTAATATGGATGATGAAATACAAAAAACTGAGGCTTTGGAGTTTGATGGCTTTATTTCTGTGCCTAATAAAGGTATTTCTAATTTAACAGGAATTGAAGATTTTACTGAAATCATTGGTTTATATTGTCCGAATAATCTACTAACAACTCTTGATGTTTCTAATAACACTCAATTAACGTATTTATATTGTAGTGTTAATTCACTAACAGCTCTTGATGTTTCTAATAATACTGAATTAACTTCATTATACTGCACAGATAATCAAATTTCTAATTTAAATACAACTTTAAATACAGGGTTAGTAAATTTATGGTGCCAACGAAATGAAATTACAAGTTTAGATGTTTCTAATAATACATTATTAGTTGAATTTATTTGTTCTAATAATTTATTGCCAACTTTAGATGTATTAACCAATACTTCTATAGAATCATTAATAATAGGACAAAATTATTTAACAACAATAGATTTATCCTCAAATGTTAATTTAAAAAGATTAGATTTTTTAGGTAATAATATTTCTACTATTGATTTATCCAACAATACAGAATTAACTTTTTTAGATTGTCGTGCAAATGGGATGACAAGTCTTAATTTAGATAATAATACTAAATTAACAGAAATTAAAATAGGTTCAAATAATAACCTTAGCGAAATTGATCTAACTACCAACGTCTTGTTAGAAGAAATTCAATTTCAATCAACTTCAATTACTACATTAGATTTATCAAACAATATTAACTTAATATATATATTAGGTTCTTCTCACGTTCTGGAAAGTATTGATTTAAGAAACGGAATGAATACTGAGATAACTAATTTTCAAATTTTAAATGCTTGGAATCTCTCTTGTGTTTTTGTAGATGACAAAAATTACAGTCAGACAAATTGGGTAAATCCAAATCCAGGAACAACTAATTTTGTAGAAACAGAAGCTGAATGCTCAGCTCTATCGGTTAATAATTCTGAAATAGTTAATTTTTATTTATATCCAAATCCAGTTACTAATAAATTAATTATTACGAGTGCCACTGTAATAAAACAAGTAGAATTATATAATAGTATTGGGCAAATATTATTAAAGGAGTATGATACAAATAATATCGATGTTTCTATTTTAACAAATGGTATATACTACATAAGAATAACAGATAATTTAAATAATCTAATTACTAAAAAGATAATTAAGCAATAAATACGCTTGAAACAAAAAATATACCTAATTGCGGTTTTAGTGATAAATTTAATGAGTTCACATTAAATGCAAGTAGAACAATTTTTAAGTGTATATAAATATTAATTATGGCATAATCATTGAAATATATCTGTTTCATTTTAAAAATATACGACATGAAAAAAATTACAATAGTACTCGGAAGTCTTATTTTTATGATTGGATGTAATAGTTCAAAGAAAATTGAAAAAACTATTGCAAAAGGAGATTATGATAAAGCAATAGTAAAATCAGTTAAAAAACTAAGTAGCAATAAGCAAAAAAAGAAAAAAGAAAAATTTATTGTTTTATTAGAAGGTGTTTTTAAAAAAGCAGTTGATAGAGATAATAGTAATTTAATTCGATTTAAAAGCGATAATAATCCTGCTGTTATTGAGCAAGTTTATGAAACTTACATTGCATTAGATCAACGTCAAGAATTAATAAAACCAATATTGCCTTTATATATTAATAGTGAAAATAGAAATGCAAATTTTGAGTTTGTAGATTATGTTACCAAAATTAATGATTCTAAAAACACGTTGTCTGATTATCTGTTTAGTAACGCTAACAAATTGTTGCTGAATAATACGATTGAAGATGCACGAAAAGCTTATGCTGAATTGGAATATTTAAAAAAAATAAATCCAAGTTTTAATAATATTGACGCTTTATTAGATGAGGCTCATTTTAAAGGAACTCATTTTGTTTTGGTAGATTTAAAAAATCAAACAAATCAAATAATACCAAGGCGATTAGAAGATGATTTATTAAATTTTGATACTTATGATTTGAATAAATTTTGGACGGTTTTTCATAGTGAAAAGCGTGATGATATTCAATACAGCTATTTATTAGATTTAGTTTTTAGAAGAATTGATGTTAGTCCAGAACGTTATATTGAAAAGCAAATACTTGTTGAAAGAGAAATTAAAGATGGAAAACAATATTTGTTAGATACTGACGGACATGTAGTAAAAGACAGTCTTGGTAATGGCGTAAAAATAGATAAATACATTACTGTTAAAAGTGATTTTTTTGAAGTTCATCAAGAAAAAGCTTGTCATATTAATACCGAAGTTATATTGATAGATAAGAAAACAAATAAAGAAGTTGAATCTTTTCCTTTAGAAAGTGAATTTGTATTTTTAAATGACTTTGCAGAAATGACAGGCGACAAACGAGCTTTAGATAATTATCAAGTTGAATTGTTGGCTAAGCATGAAATACCATTTCCTTTAAATGAACAAATAATATTTGATACAGGCGAAGATTTAAAGAATAAGTTAAAAGCTATTATTGATGATTTTGATCTATAAATAGGAGTTGTATGCAATCTTAAAATAAATATAAATATAAAAAGAACAAATTAAAGATGGTTAAAATATTCCTTTCCAATCAATTGGCTGGAGTAAAGTTTTTTCTAAAAATTATTTTGCTGACCATTGGTGTAGAAAAGGACATATCGTGCAATGTTTAGAAGGAACTTTTATAAGTGAGTTGAAAATGGATAAAAAGTAACTTTAATAAAAGGAATGACTTATGTTGTTACTGATGATTTGAGTTCTCATCGCTCAATTACCAAAGATGGAGTTAAATTATTAATTATAGACGGAAATTTCTTAAGGAAAAACGCATAAAAACTACATACAATAATTTGTATAGTTAATGGTTGCTAATCGCTAAATTCAAAATTAATGCTTTGTATATTTGGTGTTTAATCGAAAAATTAGTAATTTTAATACGCCAGTAACCATACAAAGTAACCGTTAGAAACAATAAAAAAAACGAAATGATTAAGACAATTTCATACATATTATTGGGAATATTATTATTGTCAAGTTGCGATAAAGACAATATTAGTCCATTAACTTGTGAAGATAATAACTCACTTGATGTAATCACCCAAAGAAATTTTGAAATGGGTTTCAGTACATGGAGTTTTGGACCTAATGAAGCAGATAAAGATGAAACTTATCAATTTATAAACTCGAATGCAGATATTTACTCTGAACAAATTGACGATAAAATACCTTGGAATGCTTGGATATATAATTCCACATTGCCCACAGCATTTACAAATGATATAGACTATCGTGTTTCAAAAAGACTGAACAATCATAAACTTTTGTTATCTGTAAGTCTTCTGAATACAGACCGTAGTGATTTACTTGAAGATTATGATGGAAGCATTCCTTCTTATTCAGCATTGAACGACACAAATATTGAAAACGCTTATTTCAAGCACTTGGAATACCTAATATCAAAATTCAATCCCGATTATTTAGTAATTGCTATGGAAGTAAATGAACTAAAACTTAAATCTGAAACGAAATGGGCAGAGTATAAATTATTGATGAATAATATTAGAAGCCGATTAAAAATTGATTACCCAAATTTACCATTGGCAGAATCTGTCACTTTGCATAATTGGTATAATCCAGAAGTTGCAAATCCAACTGACTTTATTTCAGAAATCAGCAATTATATTAATCAAAATATGGATTTTGCTGCCATCAGTTATTATCCATTTTTTAAAGGACAACATACCAAACCTGAATTTCAACAGGCATTTGACTTTTTGCATTCAGAAGTTACCATTCCTATTGCCTTTGTTGAAACTACGCATTTAGCAGAAAATTTAGAAATAAGTAGTTTCAATTTAAACATTGAAAGTGATGTTTGTGAACAAAAAGAATATCTCGAAACACTTTTGTTAAACGCATATAGTCAAGATTATGAATTTGTGATTTGGTGGGCATATCGTGATTATGATAAACTTTGGGAGACTTTTCCAGCTGAATACAAAGATGTAGGGAAATTGTGGAGAGATACAGGATTACTCGATGGAAATGGAAAAGAAAGACCTTTATTTACAATTTGGAAAGAAATATTGGAGAAATAAAAGTTACTAATAAATAGGACTAATCGCTGGGTCTTGCAGACCGCTCATAGTCCTATTTATTGTACAGCGTTATTTCTTAATTATTTTATACGAGTAATTTAAATTATTATTACTAAAATTTATTATGTAAATTCCATTAAATAAGAAGTTTAAATTAATATTATCATTATTATAATCAGTTATAGAGTAAATATTTTTGCCATAAATATCATAAATTTTTATGTCAAAGGATTTTTTAGCATCAAAATCATTAGTCCAATTTATTTTATTATCAAATGGTAAAGGATATATTTTAAATGTTTTGTTGCTATTAGAATCAATAACAGATAAAGTTGATGAATTAATCATATAATAAAGATTGTCCGGATATTTTGAAATAATAATATCGTTTAAATTATCATTGTTAATATCACCAATAGTAATATGATTACCAAAATGGTCATCTTCCATATTTTTAATTAATATTGGATTTTGAAAACTGTTTCCATCAAATAAATAATAATATAAATCTTTGACATAATAATCTTCCCAAAAACTACAGACTATATCTTTATAGCCGTCATTATTAATATCACCTATTGATATGTCATTTATGGAATGAAAACTATCTAAAACTACTGGAGGCGAAAAAGTACCATTATTATTCTTAAGAAATGATAAATCAGCATTACCATTACCAATACCTGATGTAATAATATCTAAAAAGCCATTATTATCAAAGTCATATAAAATTAATTTATAAGTACTTAGATGAGACAATAATTGATAACTAAAATTAGCATTTCCATCGTTTAATAAAGCTTGTAATGCTGAACTATCTTCAGAGCTAACTATTATATCAATATCGCCATCATTATCAATATCACCGCTTCTTATATTATGTGGATTATAATAATAACTTTCATCTGGAAAATCTATTTGTCTGGGATTGTTAAAATTAACACCATCAATATTAGGAAGCCAATATAAACCTCGATTAGATGTAGAAGTGATTGTATATAAAATATCTTTATAACCATCATTGTTTAAATCGCTAACTTCTATATCTTTAATGTAATTAATATCTACACTAAAATTAATTTCAAAATTATTGTCTCCTAAATTTATGTAATTTCTAATTCCGCCATTTGTAACAGTCGTAAAATCTAATAAGCCATCATTATTGAAATCAACAAATTCATAATCTTTATAGAAAACTGAATTATCTGAAAGGTCAGTTATTAATTTTTGAGAACCTAAAGTACTATTGCCATAATTTTCATTGATTAATATTCCATAAGTGGTAGCCGAAACTAAATCTTTATTGCCATCATTATTTAAGTCTATAACAGTCTCTTTTGCAAAACCTAAATATTTAAAACTCAAAATATTTTCACTAAAATTTATATTATCAGTTGAATTTTTAAAATAAGAAACTTTACCCATATTTCCTGGACCATTTGATGATGAAATAATGTCAATATAATTATCATTATTTATATCATCTATAATAAATGTTTTAGGATTACTAATATTTGAAGTTAGGGTCACTAATGGACTAAAATTACCATTACCATTATTTTTGTAATATCCAATCCTGCTATTAGATCCAAAAAAAGAAACGAATAAATCATCTAAACCATCAAAATTGAAATCAAATACTTTAACATCATGAGGATTATCATTTGTATCATCTATTATGTATTGTGAAGAAAAAGAGTTTCCTGCTTGATTAATAAAATACTTCACTTCATCATTGTAATTATCAGATGTTATTAAATCATAAAAACCATCGTTATTAATATCAATAAAATCAATTGCTGTTCCATCATTAGCAGAACCTGTTATATAACTTTTAATATCAAAATTTCCATTTCCTAAATTTTTTGACCAATAAATAGAACCACCAGTATCACCACTAATAATGTCTAAAAGACCATCGTTATCTAAGTCTTTGGTAACTACTTTTCTAACACCATAACTTGTTGTATATATAATATTTAGGCTTGAAAACCCCTCGTTTCCTAAATTTTCATACCACACAACAGAATTATTATTATAAACACCAACTATAATGTCATTATCTCCATCATTATCTAAATCAGTTGCTATAACTGAAGTTGGTTTATCTATATTTATGTCAATGAAATTAATACTTGAAAAATCGCCATTTCCTAAGTTTTCATACCAACCAACAAAATCGCCATAATCACTTGTAACAACAATATCAATAAGACCATTATTATTAATATCAGTAGGATAAATACTGCTTGGTGAAATAAGATTAGCGATTACTTTTCGTGCCTTGAAAAAAAGATTTCCATTATTGTTTTCATACCAAATAATTTTTCCGTCAGTACCACTGCTTATTTCTCTTGATGCTATTATTATATCGTTATAATTATTATTATCTATATCAATACTAATTATTGAGGAAGCATTAAAAGAATAATGAGTGTTGTTAAATAATAAAGTTTCGTTTTCAAAATTGATTTGAGAATACAATGTATTAATTAATAATAATAAAAGAGTTGTAACTTTTGTTTTCATTTGAATTAGTTTTATGCTGTACAACGGTTTTATATCCGTAGTTTCGCCAAAGCGATATTGTCGTGATATAAATCTGTTGTAAAGTTAGATTAATTATTTTGCATTCACATGCAAATTTGATGACTTTTTATAACTTTCCCCCAACTTTTATATCTGATCCAAAATAGTCCAAAACAAATAATTTATTGGACTATTTTATATGTCATAATGGTGCAACTTATCGTCTTGAATAGTTTGGCGCTTCTTTAGTAATAGTAATTGAATGTGGGTGACTTTCGTTCATGCCAGAAGCAGTTATTTTTACAAAACGAGCCTCTTTTTGATCTTCAATATTTTTAGCGCCACAATAACCCATTCCTGCACGTAAACCGCCAATAAATTGATGCATAGTTTCGGATAACTCACCTTTATATGCAACACGACCAACAATTCCTTCGGGTACTAATTTGTCTGAATTACTTTCTTTGTCTTGAAAATACCTGTCTTTTGATCCTTTTTTCATGGCTTCAATAGAACCCATCCCTCGATACGATTTAAATTTTCTGCCTTCAAAAATAATTGTTTCTCCAGGTGATTCTTTTGTTCCAGCAAGTAAAGAACCTAGCATGATTGTATCTGCGCCAGCAGCTATGGCTTTTGAAATATCGCCAGAATAACGAATTCCTCCATCAGCTATTACTGGTATTCCAGTTCCTTTTAAGGCATTTGAAACTTCCATGATTGCAGATAGTTGAGGAAAACCAACTCCTGCAACAATACGAGTGGTGCAAATTGATCCTGGACCAATACCAACTTTTACTGCATCAGCTCCATTTGCTACTAAAAATTTTGCGGCTTCCGCTGTAGCTATATTTCCAACGATAATTTGTGAATCAGGATATCTACCTTTAATTTCTTTAAGGATAGAAACCACGCCTTTAGAATGTCCGTGCGCAGTATCAACTACAAGAGCATCAACGCCAGCTTTGATTAAAAGTTCTGCTCTGTTAAAAGCATCGCCACTTACACCAATGGCAGCAGCAACACGCAAACGCCCAAAACTATCTTTATTTGCATTTGGGTTTTCACTTACTTTAATAATATCTCTAAAAGTAATTAAACCAACCAAATTATTATTATTATCTACAACAGGCAGCTTTTCTATTTTATGTTTTTGAAGAATTATTTCAGCTTCATTTAATGATGTGCCTACTTTTGTAGTTACTAAATTGTCTTTAGTCATTACATCATCTATTTTTTTACTTTGATCGGTTTCAAAACGCAAATCACGATTAGTTACAATTCCGATAAGCATACCATTATCATCAACAACAGGAATTCCGCCAATACGATGATTGCTCATTAATTGTTTTGCGGTTAAAACAATGTCATCTTTTTTAATTGTTACAGGGTCTATTATCATGCCAGCTTCAGAACGTTTTACTTTTCTAACTTCGTTTGCTTGTTGCTCCATAGACATGTTTTTATGAACAACACCAATTCCGCCAACACGTGCCATAGCAATAGCCATATTTGCTTCGGTAACAGTGTCCATTGCAGCAGATATCATGGGTACATTAATGCTAATGTTTTTAGTAAGTTTAGATTGAATATTAACTTGGTAAGGTAATATTTCTGAATATGCAGGTACTAATAATACGTCGTCGTAAGTTAGTCCTTCGCCAAAAAATTTATCGGAATTTATCATTACAATTAAATAAGAATTAATTGCGTGCAAATGTAACAAAATTAATGATGTAGTAATGAAAAATAATTAATTAAATTTTATTAAACCAATATAATTTGTAAATAAAAAAAGGTTCATTGATAATTCAATGAGCCTTTTTTTTACTTAGCTTTTTTTAATCATAGAATATTCAGGTTATTATTTACTTTCAATATCGCCAGAACCTGTTATTTTAAAATCTTGAATTTCAGGATTTCCTTTATACGTTATATCTCCAGAACCAGTAACTTTAGCATTTAATTTTTTTGATGCAATGACTTGAATATCACCCGAACCAGTAACTGTTGCGTTAACGTTTTCGGCAGTTAGTTTGTAACTGTTAAAATCACCAGAACCAGTTACTAAAGTGTTTAAATTATCGGTACTACCATACAATTGTATTCCTCCAGAACCAGTAACTTTTGATTTGATTGATTTTGCATTGATGTTTAGCGCAACATTTCCAGATCCAGAAACAAGTGTTTCAAAATGGACTGCTCTAATAATATCGCTACTTACTACATCACCAGAACCAGTTAATTTAACTTCGTTTAAATCTTTAAAAGGAACTACAATATGCACACCTCTTTGTGTTCTAATATTAACATTGTTTTTCCATTTAATAATTAATTTATTGTCTTTTACTTCGGTAATTAAAAAATCGACTAAATTTTCTTCCATTTTAATACTTAATTCGCCTTCTTTTCCATGTACTAAGGCTACATTAAATGAGCCTGTTACTAAAATTTTGTCGTAATTTTTTACAGTTCTTGTTTTTGTTACCATAATACCATTTCCTTTTTCGCCACCAAAAAACCATTGTGCTTGTGTTTGAAATGTTATTAATAAAAGGATTGTCGTACTTAAAATTATTTTTTTCATGATTTGTTATTTAATGTGTTTATTTTTTAGTTTTGATAAAGTTTGATGCTTCCGAATTCTGTTGAAGCAAAGATGGTTGAATTTGTATTACTGGTATTAAAATAGCCTATGTATTCTTTACTATTTGATTTTTCTCTTTTTTTGTTTATCGTAAAAAGATCGCCAGTATGGCTTAAACTACCATAGCTAACATTGGTCTCAAAATTACACGACGCATCGCTTGCAATTCCGATTTTAATACTGGTATAGTCTGCATTAATAGTTACATTATCAAAGCCTTTTTGTAGTGAATCAATTTTTAATGAACCAAAGCTTGAAGTAATTTTTGCATTATTATTAATAGTTCCAATATTTAGTGAAAGATAATCGCCATTACCAACAATATGATTTGTTTTTTCAACTCTAAGCGTACCAAAATCGCATGTATAATTTAAACTTTTTACTTGTTGAAATTTGCTTGTTGTATAATCGGCATTTAACTTAATAAGATTTGCTTTTTCTACAGTAAAACTTGAGTAATCTGCAACAATGGTTCCATTTTCAATAAAATCAATAACCGAATGGTTTGTGTAATCAATATTTATTTCATTTTCTTGATTATTTAAACTGCCAATTATAATTTTACCATAATCACAATTTATATTTGCTTTGCCGTTTAATTTATCTAATAAAATAGAACCGTAATCATTAAAAACAGTTAAATTGTTGTTTACAGGCATTTTAATAGTGTAATCAATTTGTAAATTGGTGTTTGAACTTGATGACCATCCAAAAAAATTGAAAGACCAAGATTTTGATTTATTTTTATTTATTTTTGTTGTTGCAAATACTTGATTGGCTTGTTGGTCAAATTCAATTTGTATTTTATCGAGCCTTTCAATTATTTTATCTTCGTCATTTCCGCTTACAGTAATGTTAACATTAATTTCGATGCTGTTTTTATCCCAAGTAACAATATCTACATTGCCATATTTATTTTTAATATTTAGGGTATTGTTGTTGCTTACATTATAAGTTTTTGAAACTTCTTTTGTTTTTTTATATTTACCTCTATTATTATTTGCAAAACCTATAAAAGGAATAATAAATAGAAATACTATTATTTTAAATGTTATTGTTTTCATTGTATTTATTGTTTATTTTTTTAAACTGATTTAATTGTTTTAGTAAATTTTGTAGTACATCAATGCGTTGTTGATAATTGCTAATCATTGCATAGATGATACTCTTGTTTTTAGTATTTGACGCCAATTCTATTTTCTGTTTGTTGTAATCATTTTCTAAAAACTGCAATTGAATTAAAGCATCGTTAATTATTTTTTGATTTTTTTGATTTTTAATGTTATTTATTTTTTCTAATTCTTGATGGATTACAGTATTAAAATAATCTTGAGTTTCTTCCATTTTAGGAGAAACATCGGCAAGCTCAAAACCTTTTGAGGTATTTGAATAGTTAAAAACAAGGGCGAACAATAATAATAATGAAGCTGCAACAGCAACAATTTTATACCAATTTGTTTTTTGTTTTGGTTTTTCTTGCCTTTTTAACTTTGCTTGAAATCGGTTAAAATGACCAATTGTTGGTTCGTATATGTTGTAGTCTTTAGACTGTAATTTATTATCCATATCCTAAAATTCTATTTTAATTGTTCATTATTAAACTGTAACTCTTTCTTTAATTTTACTTTTGCTCTTGATATAGTTGTTCTAACATGTTGGTTATTTGTTTTTAGGATGCTTGCAATTTCTTCATTATCATATCCTTCAATCAAACTCAAAGTCAAAACTATACTGTAATTGTCTTTTAAATTGCGAATAGCTTTTAGTATCACTTCAGCTTTAAGCGAATTTATTTTGCCATCATCGTAATCATCATCAATTAATTGTACTATTTTAATATTGTCATCATAGGTTATTAAGTTTTTATTTTTTCTTAATTGTGTTAAACTTTTATTTATTACTATTCGCTTAAGCCATGAACCAAAAGGAATGTGGTTATCATCAAATCTACTTTGAGACTTAAAAGTACCCAGTTTTGAGAATGCTGTAAGAAACGACTCTTGCATAATGTCTTCGGCTTCAAAAGTATCCTTTAAAATTCGAAGTGCTGTATTGTACATTGCTTTGTAATAAAGCTTGTATATCTCAAACTGAGCACTTTGCTCTCCTTTTTTGCATCGCTGTAAAAGTTGGTTGATATGTTGATTTTTGTTTTGCAAGATTCGTTTCTATTCTAAAGATGTATTTTTTTTCTATTTGTTACAGTTTTAGATTTTAAAGTTACTTTTTTTTTGATAAATAGAAATTATGTACGATTTTTATAATTAAAAAAATGCTTTAGATTCCTTAAATTGATTCGTCTAAATACTGTATTTTTGCATTTAAACAAATTGGCACAGCAATTGAATTATATAAGTTTAAAATAATAGATTGTTTGTATAAGTATGAGTAATTCAATTGTTTAAAAGTAATAAGATATGAAGTTTAATTTTTAAAATGAACTTTTAATGTCATAATGACGTATAAATAGATATGAGCAGAGTAAAAATAAAAATATTAGACAATATGTCACTCGAAAGTGTAATTGATGGAGATGCAGAGTTAATTCCGTTAATGTCAGAAGAAGATGAAGCCATAATGAATAAGGAAGAACTGCCAAAAGTATTACCTATTTTACCTTTGCGTAATACAGTTTTATTTCCTGGTGTTGTAATTCCGATTACAGCTGGTAGAGATTCTTCAATAAAATTGATTATCGATGCAAATAAAGGCGATAAAACAATTGGTGTCGTTTCTCAAAAAAATGAAGAGGTAGAAAACCCAACTATTGATGATATTCATAAAATAGGTACAGTAGCAAAGATTTTGAAAATGTTAAAAATGCCTGACGGAAATACAATGGTTGTAATTCAGGGGCAAAAGCGTTTTGAAATTGATGCATTTGTACAAGATAAACCATATATTAAAGCAACAACAAAAATATTTGATGAAGTTCGTTATACGCACGAAAAAGAATTTAACGAAATAATAGATCAAATAAGAGAACTTTCAATACGAATAATTGATGAAAATCCTCAAATACCAAGTGAAGCATCTGGAGCAATTAAGAACATTAAATCAAATGCATTTTTAATTGACTTTGTTTCATCAAATATGCATTTAGAAGTAGAAGAGAAGCAAGAACTACTTAATATTACAGATCAAAAAGAACGTGCTTTAGCAACTTTAAAAAAGATGACTAAAGAGTTGCAACGATTAGAACTTCGTAATGATATTCAGTCTAAAGTACGTGAAGATATGGATAAGCAACAACGCGATTATTTCTTAAATCAACAAATGAAAACCATTCAAGAAGAACTTGGAGGCGTTTCGTATGACGAAGAAATAGACGAGATGAAAGAAAAGGCTAAAAAGAAAAAATGGTCTAAAGAAATTGCCGAAATATTTGATAAAGAAATTGGTAGGTTGCAACGTATGAACCCACAAGTTGCCGAATATTCAGTGCAACGTAATTATTTGGATTTATTTTTAGATTTGCCTTGGAACGAATTTACAGAAGATAATTTTGATTTAAAGCGCGCTAATGAAATATTAAATCGTGACCATTTTGGCTTAGAAAAAGTTAAAAAGCGTATCATTGAGTATTTAGCTGTTTTAAAGCTTAAAAAAGACATGAAATCACCTATTTTGTGTCTTTATGGTCCACCAGGAACAGGAAAAACATCTTTAGGTAAATCAATTGCCGAAGCAGTTGGTAGAAAATATGTGCGTTTATCACTTGGTGGTTTACGAGATGAATCAGAAATTAGAGGTCATCGAAAAACTTATATTGGTGCAATGCCAGGAAGAATAATTAAAAGCATTCAAAAAGCAAAAACATCAAATCCTTTAATCGTTTTAGACGAAATTGATAAATTAGCCTCAAATACACACAATGGTTCGCCTTCATCAGCAATGTTAGAAGTTTTAGATCCAGAACAAAATAGTACTTTTCACGATAATTTTTTAGATGTAGATTACGATTTGTCAAGAGTTTTATTTATTGCAACAGCCAATAGTTTATCAACAATTCCTTGGGCTTTACGTGATCGAATGGAAATAATTAACGTTAGTGGTTATACGGTTGAAGAAAAGGTGGAAATTGCAAAGCAACATTTACTTCCAAAGCAAATCGAAGCACATGGAATTAAGAAAAAGGATTTAAAGCTATCTAATAAGGTATTAGAAAAAATAATTACTGGTTATACACGTGAATCTGGTGTTCGTGGATTGGATAAAATGTTGGCAAAAATGGCTCGTTACATTGCAAAATCAATTGTAATGGAAGAAAAATTTAATCCCAAAGTAACAGAAGAAGAATTGTACGATATTCTTGGTGTTGCCAGAATGGAACGTAATAAATACGAAAATAACGAAGTTGCAGGTGTTGTAACTGGCTTGGCGTGGACACAAGTTGGAGGCGATATTTTATTTATAGAATCCGTTTTATCTAAAGGTAAAGGTTTAACCCTTACGGGAAATATGGGTAAAGTAATGAAGGAGTCAGCAACTATTGCAATGGAATATATCAAAGCAAATTATGATGATTTTGGTATAAAACAAAAATTATTGCAAGACAATAAAATACATATTCATATACCAGAAGGAGCGACACCAAAAGATGGACCAAGTGCGGGTATTGCAATGTTAACCTCATTAGTTTCTACTTTTACACAGCGTAAAATAAAAGCAAATATTGCAATGACTGGCGAAATTACTTTACGTGGTAAAGTATTACCTGTTGGCGGATTAAAAGAAAAAATATTAGCCGCAAAACGAGCAAATATTAAAGAAATAATTCTTTGTGCAGAAAATAAAAAGGATATTGATGAAATTACTCAAAAGTACATCAAAGGCTTAAAGTTTCATTATGTAACTGAAATGTCTGAAGTTATTAAGATTGCGTTATTAAAGCAAAAAGTAAAAGGAGCAAAGAAAGTGTGATTATCCAATAATTATATCATTTAACAAAAAAAAACAATCTAAGTGTAAAATTATTAATTGCTTAGATTGTTTTTTTTAATCATAGATTACTCAGGTTAATAGCAACCTAAAATCAACTATTCTTAGCGTAATAAATATCTAATTCGGCAATGTGTTTTTCTTTACTTTCTTTATCCAAAAATGAATATTCAAATGAGTTTTTAGCCAATTGATACAAATCTTCTTTCGTAAGGTTAAGCGCTTTCTGTATTTGAATATAATTTTCGTTTACTTGACCTCCAAAAAATGCAGGATCATCAGAGTTGATAGTTATTTTTAATCCTAAATTTATCATTTTTTTTAAAGGATGTTCTTTTAAATCTTTTACAACTTGCAAGGCAGTATTCGATAAAGGACAAACCGTTAAGGCTAAGTCACGTTTAATTATTTCATTAATTAGTTCTTTATCTTGCAAAGCATTATTTCCGTGGTCGATTCTTTTTATTTTTAGAATATTTAAGGCTTCCCAGATATAATCTGCATTGCCTTCTTCACCAGCATGAGCAACAGGAATGTAACCTAACTCAACTGATTTTTTAAATACTTCAGTAAATTTTGATGGCGGATTTCCTTTTTCAGATGAATCTAATCCAACGCAAGTAATTTTATCCTTAAATGGAATAGACTCTTCTAAAGTTTTAAAACAATCTTCTTCAGTCAAATGTCTTAAATAACTCATAATTAACAGAGAACTCACATTTAAATTTTTCTTAGCATCATCACAAGCTCTTGAAATACCATTAATAACAGTTTCAAATTTCACGTCTCTTTGTGTATGTGTTTGTGGATCAAACATTATCTCAGTATGTCTAACATTTTGTTTAGCACATTCTTGTAAATAGCTATATGTTAGGTCGTAAAAATCTTGCTCTTTAATTAAAACATTAGCACCTTGGTAATAAATATCTAAAAAATCTTGTAAACAAGAAAAATTATATGCGTCAGCAATTTCTTTAACGGATTTAAATGGGATTTCAATATTATTTCGCTTTGCAATTTTAAACATTAATTCAGGTTCAAAAGAGCCTTCAATATGTAAATGAAGTTCGGCTTTTGGTAAATTATCAATAAAGGCTTTCATATTTTTGTATTATTTAATTGCAAAATTACTGATTTATTAGATTATATTTTAATGATAAATAAAAAACATTGATATTTGCACCATGATAAATGAACCTTTAAAATTTACACCAATTTTAAAAGAAAAGATTTGGGGCGGAGAAAAATTGAAAAATTTACTTCATAAAAAATCAATTCAAAATAATATTGGCGAAAGTTGGGAAATTTCAGACGTAGATAATAACGTTTCTGTTGTTGTTATTGGTAAATTTAAAGGAAGTAGTTTAACAGATTTAATAAAAAAATACAAAGCAAATTTAGTAGGCAAGAAGGTCTATGATAAATTTGGAGATAAATTTCCGTTGTTAATTAAATTTATTGATGCTAAAGAAGATTTAAGTATTCAGTTACACCCAAATGACGAAGTGGCAAAAAAAAATCACAATTCGTTTGGAAAAACTGAAATGTGGTATATTTTGCAAGCAGATAAAAATGCAAATTTAATAGTTGGTTTTGAAAAAATGGTAGATAAAAAAAAGTATCAAAGCCATTTAGAAAATAAAACATTATTAAATATTTTAAATCAAGAAAAGCCAGTTGTTGGAGATGTTTATTATATACCAACAGGTAGAGTACATTCAATAGGAGCAGGTGTTTTATTGGCAGAAATACAACAAACAAGCGATGTTACTTATCGAATTTACGATTGGGATAGACAAGATGATAAAGGTAATAATAGAGCGTTGCACACAAAAAATGCAATAGAATCATTAGATTTTGAGGTGTTAAAAAATTATAAAACTAATTATAGTAAAGTAGATAATGTAGCTTCTAAAATAGTTGAATGTCCATATTTTACTACAAATATTATAAAAATAAATAAAAAAATATCAATTAATCACAACGATAAAGACTCATTTATTATATATATGTGTGTCTTAGGAAATGTATTGTTTTTTAACGATGAGTTTAGTGTCAAATTAAATTTAGGAGAAACAATATTAATTCCAAACAATTTAAACGAATTTAAAATTAGTTCAGAGATAAATTCTGAATTATTAGAAGTATTTATATAACAGTTAAAAACAAAGTAATTATGGCAAGTATTAAAAATTTAAAAAAAGACCTAAACTATATTTTTTCAGATATTATTGAAGAATGTTACTTATGGCAAATAGAAAACAAAGATAATGAAGACAAAGCAGAAGTTGTTATTGATGCTGCAATTTCTGCTTTTGATTCTTTAATCGAAAAAGTTAATTCGAAAACAGAAAAAGGTGCAAAAAAACATTTTCAAAGTGTTTTAGTAGCCTTAGAATCAAATGTAAATGATTTGCGTAGCCAAATTGATGCCTTATAATTTGTAATTAGTAAAAAATTAACATTTATATTGTAATAATACAGTTCTTTTCTCGTTTAATTAATAATAAAATTAATTTTATGGCAAGAGCAATGTTTGAATATACAAAAACAGTATTAAGAAAAGTAAGTTTTAATACTGTATTATTTCAAAAGGAGTTAAATAAGGCAATTGAAAGATTACTACCGTATGAAATAAACGAATTAAAATTATGGCTTAATAAATTTATTGAAAATAAGCCTGAATTGTATGTTTGTTTAGCAGCTATTAATTAAATAGCATTGTTTAATTAAAATAGTTAGGTTTAGATTTTATAAGGTAAAATAGTATAACAAAAGATTCTCAAAATTTGAGAATCTTTTGCTTTTTAATGCTATTTTATAGTATTTTTCTTAAAAAAAGAAATATATATTTCTTTTTCAATAAAATATAAGATATATTAGCGCCATATAAACAATTATTAATTATTAAAACACAATTACAATGAAAACAAAAAAACTTTTATTAAGTCTTTTTTTATTAAGTGTCACCTTTTCTTTTTCGCAAAAAGTACCTTTGTGGGAAAAGCAAACTATAAGTACTGAGAATACTATTAAAGAAGGTAAAGAAGTATTACCAACCAACCATACATTTTCTTTAGATATTGAAAGATTAAAAGCCATGTTAGTTAATGCGCCTGACAGAAGTGAAAAAGAATCTAATATAATTGTTTCATTTCCAAATGCAAATGGAGTATTAGAAAGTTTTAGAATTTTTGAAGCTTCAAATATGGATTTTGATTTGCAAGAGAGATTTCCAAATATTAGAGCATATATGGGGCAAGGTGTTAAAGATGGTAGTGCTGTAATTAGATTTAGCGTTTCTCCTTTAGGATTTCAAAGTATGGTTTTGTCAGGAACAACTGAAGCATCATTTATCGAGGCTTTAACAAATGACAATAAAACGTATGCTGTTTTTAATAGATCAAGTAAATCAAATTACGAAAACAATTTTGAATGTGCTACTATTAATCAAATAAACAACCAAATGGATGGTTTTGCAAACAGAGATGCAGATGACGCAATGTTACGTACTTTTAGGTTAGCAATGTCTGCAACTGGCGAGTATACTAATTATTTTGGTGGTGTTTCAGGAGCTTTAGCTGCAATTAATGCAACGATGACACGTGTAAACGGTGTTTTTGAAAACGATTTTAATGTAACCATGCAGTTAATAAATAATACAACGATTATATATACAAATGCAGCAACCGACCCATATAGTGGTAATTTAAATACTCAATTACAATCTACACTAACAAGTGTAGTTGGTGAGGCAAATTATGATATTGGGCATTTAGTTGGTCAAGGTGGTTCTGGTGGAAATGCAGGTTGTATTGGTTGTGTTTGTGTAAATGGGCAAAAAGGAAGTGGTTATACTTCTTACAATGTGCCTTCTGGAGATAGTTTCGATATTGATTATGTTGCACATGAAATGGGACATCAATTTGGAGGTAATCACACATTTACTACAGGTACTGGAGGTTTGCAAAATGAAGGTACTGGTGTGCAAGTAGAGCCAGGTAGTGGTTCAACAATTATGGGTTATGCAGGTATTACACCATCAGATGTGCAAGCACATAGTGATCCTTATTTTCATGCAGTTTCAATTCAGCAAATTACTTCAAATATAAAGACAAAAACTTGTCAAACAAATACACCAACTGGTAATGCTGTGCCAACTGCTAATGCAGGTTCAAATTATTCAATACCAAATGGTACTGCATTTTTATTATCTGGTACAGGTGCAGATGCTAATGCTTCTGATGTTTTAACTTATTGTTGGGAGCAAATGAATCAAAATTATGCTTCAACAAGTATTCCTTCTCCTACAAACACAACAGGTGTTGCTTTTAGATCTTTTTCACCAACAACAAGTAATAAAAGATTTGTACCGATGTTTAGTACTGTTTTGTCTGGTGTAAATTCGTCTGATTGGGAAAAAGTACCAACTGTTGGAAGAGCGTTAAATTTTAGATTTACAGTTAGAGATAATGTAGCAGGTGGCGCAAATAATAAAAGCGATAACATGTCGGTTACAGTTAAAAGTGCAGCAGGTCCATTTGCGGTAACATCGTATGGTGCAAGCGAATCTTGGGCAACTGGAGAGTCAAAAACTATTACTTGGAATGTGGCTGGTACAACAGCTAATGGAATAAATACAAATAATGTAAAAATTAGTATTGTTGATTTAGACGGTTCTGAATTATACGTTTTAGCTGCTTCAACAGCAAACGATGGTTCTGAAAATATTACGGTACCAAATATTACAAACGATAGTGTGCGAATTATGGTAAGTGCAGTAGGTAATATCTTTTATGCAATTAATAGTGCGGATCTTGCAATAAATAGTGCAGTTGCAAGTTGTAATACATATTGTGCTTCTGAAGGTACTATGCAATATGATACGAGAACCACTTTGGTTGATTTTAATACATTAAATAATGCAACTCCAGGCTCAAAAACAGCTGCATATAACGATTATACAGCACAATCTACTACGGTACAAACCGGTGTTTCTTACAATTTAACAGTAAATGTTAATACAGATGGTAGCTATAAGGTAGTAACTAAAGTTTGGATAGACTGGAATAAAGATTGTGATTTTGATGATGCTAACGAAGAGTATGATTTAGGAGAAGCAATTGGTGTTGCTGATGGAGCTACTTCATTATCGCCATTAAGTATTACAGTGCCAAATGATGCTGCTATAGGGGCGACAAGAATGAGAGTAGGTTCAAAATATACAAGTGCACTAGTTTATGCAACATCATGTCAAACAGGTTATGATGGTGAAGTAGAAGATTATACAATTGTTGTTTCTGCTACTGCATCAGTAAATAGTAATAATGTTTTTAATGGTTTTGTATTAAGTCCGAACCCTAATAACGGTAATTTTAATATTAATTTGAATTCGATTGATTCTAAAAACGTTACTGTATCGGTTTATGATATGATTGGTCGTCAAATTTTTTCAAATAAGTACGATAATAATCAAGTTAATTTTAATAAAAATATTAACTTAGGTAGTATTAAATCGGGTGTTTATTTAGTAAATGTTACTGATGGAGTACGATCTAATTCTGAAAAAATTATAATTAAATAATTGTTAAATTATAAATTTTAATTACAAGGTTGCCTTTTAGGTAACCTTGTTTTGTTTAAAATTTAAAAATAAATCAATTAAAGCTTTCTAAATCAAAAAAATGGCATCATCTTTGCAATTCAATAAGTAATATAAATTTAAAATTATTAAAATGAGTAAAGGAACAGTAAAATTTTTCAATGAGTCAAAAGGCTTTGGGTTTATCACAGAAGAAGGAGTAGATAAAGATCACTTTGTACACATTTCTGGATTAATCGATGAAATTCGCGAAGGTGACGAAGTTGAATTTGATTTACAAGAAGGTAAAAAAGGATTAAATGCAGTGAACGTAAAAGTTCTTTAAGAAAATATACTTCAAGTATTCAAAAGTCCATCATTATTGATGGACTTTTTTTTATGTATTAATTTTGCTTTCTTAGATTTTATCAAAACTAAAATAATGATTGCATCACGGTTAAATGACTTATCCATTAAAATAGGAGTAGAATAATCGTGTGTTAAATTAAATCCGATTTTTATAAGGTGCAAAATGTTAATAATATTATTTGAATAAAGGTTTTGTATTTTAAACAATTCCCTACATTAGCCGCATGATTTACAACAAAAATATTGCTACTGAAACTGCCGAATTACTACTTAAAATTCGTGCGATTAAATTGCAACCACAAGAGCCTTTTACTTGGGCTTCTGGTTGGAGTTCTCCTATTTATTGTGATAATAGACTTACCTTATCTTATACAGCAATTCGTAATTATGTTAGAGAAAATTTAACAAAAATAATTGAAGATAAATATGGTAAAATCGATGTTATTGCTGGTGTTGCAACTGGTGCAATTGCTATTGGCGTATTGGTTGCTCAAGAATTAGGTGTGCCTTTTGTTTATGTTAGACCTGAACCTAAAAAACATGGGCGAAAAAATCAAATAGAAGGTTTTTTAGATCGTGGACAAAATGTTATTGTAATTGAAGATTTAATTAGTACAGGTAAAAGTAGTTTGCAAGCAGTTGACGCATTAGTTGCTCATGGAGTTACTGTAAAAGGTATGGTTGCTATTTTTTCTTATGGATTTGATTTTGCCATAGAAAATTTTAAAAATGCAAATATTGATTTAACTACATTGAGTGATTATTCGCATTTAATAGCACAAGCTTCAAAGTCAGATTATATTTCAGAAAATGATATTGATACACTTAATAAGTGGAGAGAAAACCCAAGTGAATGGTCATAAACCTGATATGATTTTAATGATTATTGGTAAAATATTTTTTTAATAAGTTATACCAATTTAAAATCAAAATTGCCGATATATTTTCGTATATTTACACTATGGGAAAAAGAGTAAATATCACAATAAATGAGAGCAAAGAGTATCTAACCTCTTTATATAAAAAGACAAGAAAT
>Ga0256840_1000946_pt1 | contig 28587 bp, 25 predicted proteins | sample 355202metaG_FD_185969 | JGI IMG/M metagenome (GOLD analysis project Ga0256840, IMG submission 185969) | Hydrothermal vent microbial communities from Mid Atlantic Ridge, Atlantic Ocean - 355-202 | ecosystem: Environmental > Aquatic > Marine > Hydrothermal vents | place: Atlantic Ocean: Mid... | reverse complement strand
CCCTCAAGAAACTCTTTTTCAACTATTGTCTCACCAAGTTTTTTGGCTATGGCATCTTTATCTTTTTTGAGTATCTCAATTTGATCTTTGTACTCTTTGACAACTGTACTTTTATCAAAGGCAAGACTCATATTTTCCAAAAACTGCTTTTTCCACTGCTTGAGGCTTGATGGTAAAACCTCATATGAACTTGCTATCTCATTAATAGTCTTTTCGCCCTCTAAAACTTCAAGAACCAATTTCGCTTTAAAATTCGCACTATAACTTTTTCTCTTTTTACTCATTTCTTTATCCCTATATTCACTATTTCAATTGTAACATTTTGAAATTAAATTTGAAAATTTACTGGTTCGATTTTTGGGGTTCATTATACACTTCGTTCCTCGCAATGACACTTCTTTACCGTCATTGTGAAGAATGTGAAGCAATCTAGAAAATTTTAATCACTATCTAAAAAATGAACTATAAATAAAGAGGTTCAGGTTTTCCAAAATAAAATCCCTGATACTCATCTACATTCAGAGCTAGAAGAATTTCAAATATCTCTTCATTGGCGACATACTCCGCAATGGTTTTAATCCCTAAATCGTGGGCAAACTGGATGATGGCTTTTACCATGATAAGAGATTTTTTATCTTCTTGGATATCTTTTATAAGGGAGCCGTCTATTTTGAGATACTCTGGTTCTAGTTCCATGATGTGTGAAAAGTTTGCGTAGCCACTGCCGAAATCATCTATGGCGATGCGGACTCCTATGGCGCGAAAACGCTCTACAAAGGCACGAGTCATATTATAATCATCAATTGCATCACTCTCTACAATCTCAAAAATAGTGCGTTTTGCCATATCATACTTTTGCAAGAGTGCTTCTATCTCACGAAGGAGCTCTTTGTTGTTGATATCTGCTTGGGCGAAATTTAGAGAGAGAAGTTCTGTGCGCTCTTTGAATTCTTCAACAGCTCTCAGGAGTGTTTTATGCGAGATTGTCTCATATTGGTGTGTTTTTGCGGCAATATCTAAAAAGTGAAAGGGCGGTACTAGCTTATCATCTTGACGCATTCGTAAAAGAGATTCGTATTTTATCACCTCGCCTTTGGGATTGACGATAGCTTGATAGACGGGAATAAAGTTGTTTGCCTCTATATTTTTTTGTATCTCTCTTTTTACATGTAAGATATTGCGTTGCTCGTCACTATTCTCATGAGCGAGGCGGTAATAGACAAACTGTTTTTTATTTTTTTTAGCAATATTAAGTGCATCATAGGCACGATTGAGTAGATTTGTAACTTCTGAGGCAATTCCTATGTTTATATTGAGAAAAAACACTTCATCTATCGTGGGAATGTAAAGAGGATTTGCTTTAATAGTCTCTATGATTTCAAAAAGATCATCTTCATATTTTTGCGTATCGATAAATTCACTAGGATGAAGCATGCAAAATATACTGTTTTCTATGTGGTAGAGCTCATATTTTTTTTCATCATTAAAAGCTTCCAAAAGCTCTGCAAACATCAGTAAAAGTTCGTTAGATATCTCATTGCCATAGACATCTATATAGCGAGAATAGTCGTTGATATCGATTAAAAATAGAGTCGGGATGCTAGATTTTTCTATATCTTTTAAAAGAGCACGCCTATTTTTTAGACCTGTCAAGGAGTTTGTGTAAAGACAGGTTTGCAACTCCTCTTTTACTGCTTCAAGCTCACTTTGTAATGCTATTGTAACGCTATCTTCTCTCTTAGTCATCTCTTCTCCACCTTCTTCTATTCCCATTATAGCAAAAGCTCGCTATAATCCAAATAGCTTTTTTTAAGGGTACAAGATGGTGTTTTTGAGGTTTTTACTTATTGGAATTTTTGCTCTTTTATATTTTAGCGGATGCGCAACAAAGGAGTATAAAAAAAGTGAAGCAAAGCTTATAATCTTAAAAACACCACAGATAAAATTTGCCGATACGGGTTATATTCGCCATAATGGTGATGCTGTACAGTTAGAACTTTATAGCGGAGGACAACCTATAAAGCGCATAGAGATAGGCAAACTTATCTGCGTAGATGATGAGGGTTGTCTAAGCAAAAGTAGTTTCAATAGTGACTATCTCCATAAAAGTTATCCTGATAACCTACTCTTACATGTAATCTTAGGGCAAACTCTGTTTGAGAGTGAGAACCTTATAAAAACCGATGATGGTTTCGAGCAAAAAATAAGATCTAAAGAGTACGATATATCTTACAAGGTCAATAAGAACGAAATCTACTTTAAAGACAAAAAAAACCATATATTAATTCGTTTTAAAACTATTTTACTCTAAGATGGTGTTATGAATACATTCTTGAAAAATTTTAAACTGAAATTTGAAAAAACTTCGCTCAATAAACTTCTTGTATATATGCTTTTAGCCTACACCTTCGGGGTCTTGATTCGTCTTATCCTCTGGAATCAGCTTATACCTATGGAGAGCTTTTGGATTGATGGGGATCCTTTGCCTATCTACTCTCCTGATGCTGGCTTGTACGGTTTTTATGCTAAAGAGCTTTTATCGGGTGCCGTCTATCCTTTTGATGCGGAACATATGCCTGGATATCTTATTTATTGGATAGTTGGGATATTTAGCGTCAATATTGACTGGGTGATGTTTTTGCTGCCAGCTTTTTTAGCGCCGCTTGTTGTCGTGCCTATTATTCTAATGGCAGAAGCCTATTATCAGGCTAGACTGGGTTTTTTTGCAGCGCTTATAGGCGTGATAGGGATAAATTTTTATACGCGCTCTTATCTAGGCTATATGGACACAGATGCTTTAAATCTCTTTTTTCCTTATATGGCAATAGCCTCGTTTATGATGGCACTTGTGAGACGCAGTGTATCTTGGGGAGTTGTAGGCGTAGTTTCTTTGGTGGCTTTTCATTTTTGGTACCACTCCTCTTTAGCGATTATCGCTTCGATTTTATTGATGCTTCTTCTTCTTGCTCTTTTTGTCTTACGCAATAAGATAGTGCTTGCAATATCGCTCCTTTTGGTGATTATAGGTCTTGTTGTTGTGGGTCCTCAAAAGATAAGTAAACGCGTCTTTGATTATCTTGAATCAAATGCTTCCATTGTCTTACAAGGCAAAAAGCAAGAGTATCATTTTGTAAATACTTTAAATAGTGTTGCAGAGGCACAGCAGGTAGAGAATTTTTCGGTAAATGAGGATTATGTAGGCATTATGCCTTATGTGATATTGTCGAGTTTTGGATTTATTCTGCTTTTGCTTGCTCAACCACTTTTTTTGATGGCCTTGCCTATGATGGCTTTGGGTTATATGGCGAGTTTTACAGGTATTCGTTTTACGATGTTTGCAACACCAGCTTTGGCTCTAGGTTTTGCAGGTTTAGCCTTTATTTTGGCACAGTTTTTAGCAAAATACAATAAAAAGCTAAGATATGGCTCTATCCTCATCTCTCTTCTTGGGGTGGGATTGATGGTAGTCAATGTTTTAAATGTAAATTCCTTTTTTACACCAACTGCTTTTACTCGTGGGGATGTAAAAGTATTGCGAGAGTTTGCCTTAAAAAGTAAGCCAGATGATCTTTTGGTAAGTTGGTGGGATTATGGTTGGCCACTATGGTACTACACAGGACGCAATAATACCCTCATTGACAATGGTCGTCATGGCGCAGATACCTATCTTGTAGCAAATCTTCTACTCTCAAAAGAGAAGGACTTTACAGCAAACGCCTTAGAGTATTTTGGAGCAAAACAACGAGGAAATAGCTCTATACTTCCAGATTTAATTCACAAAGAAGATATTGTGAAGCGATTTGAAGATCTAAAAAAGAGTCGTGCGAAGGTCTCTTCTAAGCGAAATATCTATTTTATGCTACATCGCAATATGCTACTTACTTTTAAAACCTTAGAAGATTTCGCTTACAATGATCTGAAAACTGGTAAAAAAACGCAAGAAAATTCGCAGCTGTATATCTCAAGCCTGCTGCGACCTTATTCTAAAAAAACTCCTATGCTTTATGGAGATACCTTTGATTTTGATTTAAGAAATGGAATGATAAAAAGTCACGACGGAGCAAGCACGCAGATACAAGGGGTGATAATTGTTGAAAAAAACAAGGTAGTAGCAGCAAAACGCTATAATCCACGCTCGCCTATGACTTTGATTATTTATAACAAAACAAAGGCTATCTATCTCGATTATAGAGCTTTAAATAGCTTTTTAATTAAGGCTTTGCTGTTTGATCAGTATGATAAAAACCGTTTTACAAAAGTGGCGGAGAGTGATACTTTTAAGATTTTGAAGTTGAAGTAGATTGCTTCACATGCGTTCGCAATGACTTTTGTTTAGCGTTTGCAATGACTCTATCTTGTCATTGCGAGGAGCTAGCGATGTGGCAACCTCAAAGCTTATTTCGCCCCATGCCTCGTCATAAGCACAAGAAAAGTCTTTAAAAAGATGATAAAATCAAGCCAGAGCGACCAGTTTTGAATATACCAAACATCAAGATTGACACGCTCAAAAAAGTCTAAGTTATTTCGTCCGCTAATCTGCCACAGTCCAGTAAGTCCAGGTCTTACATGTAAGATAGTCTCTAAATCCCGTCCAATTTTTTCTCTCTCAGCTATCATATAAGGACGAGGCCCGATGAGGTTCATCTCAAAGCGTAATACATTGATGATTTGTGGGAGTTCATCTAGTGAGAGTTTGCGCAGGTATTTTCCTGCTCTTGTGATGCGGGGGTCGTTTTCGTATTTGTGATATTTTGCATAATTTTCAATCTCTTGGGGGTGACTTTGAAGATACGCCTCTAAGAGATGCTCGCTATCATTATACATAGTGCGAAATTTATAACATTCAAAAATTTTCCCATCACGACCAAGACGTTTTTGCTTAAAGAATACAGACCCCTGTGAGTCTAGTTTTATGAGAAGTGAAATGATGACAAGCACTATCAAAATAAAAGGCGCAAGTATCAGTATCATCAAAAACTCAGCACTTTTTTTGATAAAGATATTTTTAGGGATAAAGAGTTGGTTTTGGATATTGATAAAACTCATTCTCCCGATACGCAGATCGATAATCTCTGCATTTGCAAAGCTGATATTGTGCAAAAAGGGGATGATGATGACCTCTTTTACTTCTCGTTTATAACGATGAATAAGCTTCTCTAGCTTTTCAATACTCATGCTCTTTGTAGCAATAAAGACGATAGCTGCTTTTTTTATCTGCGAGACACTACGATAGCCAAGGTACCAGTTAATACTAAGATCTTTTTTGAGTCTCTCAACCTGATCTTCATTACCTACTAAAAAAGCGTTGATCTGCCATAAGCCTAGAGCATGGAGTATCTTCTTGCATGTAAGCCGACTTAAGGGGGTGATAAGTAAAAGATTAAAAAACATTAAGATGTAGAGTGTACGGGAAAACTCTTCGGTTGATTTGGTGATAAAGAGCGTCATAACCGTAGCGATAAGCAGTAAAAAAGCCGCAATATAACTTAGCCGCAACTCTTCCCAAAAATCATTTCTTTTACTATAAAGCCCCAAGGCAAAGTGAATAAAAATATATATAACAAATAAAATCCCAGAGAGATAAAAACGATCATAATCGCCTTGATAGCCATGAAAGAGTGCCGTATTTTCAAGATGCAACCTAGTGAGATGTCCAAGATAGAGGGCACTATAAAGTGCTAAAGAGTCAGTAAGGATTAAAAAGAGAGCGCTTGTAAATTTTCTCATTTGCTCTCTGTCTGTATCATATAGCCCGCGCCACTGACATTTTTTATCAGCTCTTCATCTGTTGCGGAGCGTATTCTAAACATCAAAGAGCGGAGGGTTTTGTCGTTGACTAACTCTTCCCAGACATGCATGGAAATCTGTTCATTAGAGATACTGATATCGGGTTGTGTGCACAAAAGGGCGATAAGTTTTAAGGCCTTGGGGCCTAGCTCAACCTCTTTGTTGTTTTTCAAGACACGGTTTTGTTTAGTGAGATAGATATAGCCATTTTTAAGATGGATTTTCTCTGGTATCTTCTCTTTTTTTGGGGTGGTGTCATGGCGTTTTGTGGCAAGTCGTAAGGTTGCGATGATTTGAGCCTCGTTATAAGGCTTTGTAAGATAACCGATAGCATTTGCTTCTACTGCGTAATTCACCATCTCTTGGTCAGTATAGGCAGTTAGAAAGATGATTTTTGTCTCTATTGTTTGAGCAATACTGAGCGCTGCTTCTGCTCCACTGATGCTATCTTTGAGCATAATATCCATAAAAATAACATCAGGTTTTTTCTCGATACAGACTCGTATTGCCTCTGCGCCTGTATCTATGATATCTATAACATCTGCCCCATATTGCTCTAAAATCTCTTTGAGATACTCTGCGGCAATAAGCTCATCTTCTACAATAATAATATTAAGATTATCCATTTTTAAACTCGATTGTATAGTGCAAGCCTTGTGGGCTTGTGAGCGTTACGCTTCCATTGAGCTGTCTTGCAGCAAGGTGAATGAGCTTGAGACCCAAAGATTTGCTTTTGAGTAGCTCTTGAGGATTTTCAGATCCGATACCATCATCGCTGTAGATAAACAAGAAGTGATCTGCTTGATGCTCAAGTGCTATTGTTATATTGCCTTGCGAACTCTTAAAAGCGTATTTTATACTGTTAGTTAAGAGCTCATTAGCGATAATTCCTAGCTGTATCATCACCTCTAGTGGCATCTGTTCATGGTGCGCGATAATACTAGCAGTGATTTTTTGATTTTTAGAGCACATACGCAATTGCAAGTCGCACAGTTTACGCATATAGGCATAAAAATCTATATTTTCCAAGTCATCAGATTTGTAAAGCATCTCATGCACCATCGCCATGGACTCTATGCGAAACTTACTTTTAAGAAGTTGCTCTTTTTCATCTTTATGGAGTGAATTTGCCTGTAATCCTATGATAGAAGCAATAACATTCAAGTTGTTTTTCACGCGGTGATGCACCTCGTTTAAGAGCATCTCTTTTTGTCTGTTAGAACTGTCAAGCTCACTAAATGTTCTTGCGATAGAGAGGTGATACAAAAGCCCAAAGATAAAGATAATAATCGCCGTGTAAGCAAGGTTGAAGAGTGCTTGAGGGTTTTGCACGAGAGGATTGCTAGGATTATTTAAGTATTCGATATAGAGCAAAACAGCCATAATGATAAAAAGCGCAACTTCTATAAAAAGAGAGTGCTTAAAAGAGATAAATAGAAGTGTTGTTAGCGGAAGCAAGAGAACAAAAACCACCGACATCGTAGCAAAATGGTTGATAAAAATCAGTGTAAAAAGCGTCGTAGAGATAACCATCAAAAAAAGATAAGCCGAGCGTTGAAGAAGCATAGAGTGGCGTAGATACCAGAGATTTGCTAGCAAGAAAGAGACTGTCGCAAACTCTATAACAGCATTTTCATACCGCTGGGCAAAAAAATCTATCCCCAAAGCGATAAGATTAACGATAATAATACTTACATGAAATCTATAAAGCACAACAAGCTTCGCATCGGCATGTTTTATATCAAGAAACAGCCGTGCTAGGAGCATAAATGATAAACTTATTTTACCTTGATATCTTTTTTCATTTTAGTAAAACTCTTCTCACCAATGCCTTTGACATTGATGATATCATGAGCATTTTTAAACTTACCATGCTTTTTTCTATAATCAACAATAGCAGTAGCGGTTTTTTCACCAACACCTTTTAGACTCATTAATTCAGCCTTGTCTGCCTTGTTGATATTAACCGATGCCATCAATGTGAATACCATCGCTATGATTAAAAGTAAGTGTTTCATTTTGTTTCCTCGTATAGAAATTGTAAATAATTATATGTTTTGCTGGCTGAATGTTTGCTTTATCTGTCTATTCTCGCATATATCGTTTGCGTTTTTGTGGCTTGAGTTTTGTTAAATCAACAACTAAAAAACCATCTACGCAGTTATCAAAATCTCTATCTATCCCAAAATCCATAAACTGCACGCCATCATCTGTGCATAAGTCGCTATATTGTTTATAGAGAGTGGGAATAGCATAGCCCATGGACTGAAGCTCATTTTTTAAGATAAGCAGATCTTCTCTGTAATTCTTACATGTAAAGATGCTTTCAAAGTGCTCTCTTTGCGGTGCGCTAATCTCATAGCTCTCAATATGGCTGACGCTCTTCTCTTTTGCTTGGAAATAATTCATATAAAAAAAGACTAAAAGAGCGACCGCCTGATCATTGTAAGAGCGAGAGATGCTAACTGCTCCAAACATATAGCGGATTTGAGGGTTTGCTTTGAGATATGCGCCTATGCCTTGCCAGAGATAGTCTAGGGCTCTTGAGTTCCAATATTTTGGTTGCACAAAACTACGCCCTAGTTCTATTCCATCACTAAAATATTTATTAAAACTCTCTTCATATCTAAAAAGCGTAGAAGTGTAGAGTCCCTCAATATCTAGCATATCAATAATCTCACGCGCTTGAGCAATTCTGTATGAGCCGACTATCTCTAAATCCTTATCGTCCCATAAAACGATATGGTGGTAATAGTAGTCAAACTCATCTAGGTCACGCTTTTTCCCACTACCTTCTTTTACCTGCCTAAAGCTAATCTCACGAAGTCGTCCAATCTCTCTAAGCACTGGAGATTCTTCTTCGCTGCAGTAGAGTAAAATCTTCTTTCCATCACTTGTTTCACCTAGATTTTCAGCATTTTCAAGCTCATATTTTAGCTCTTGACGACTTTCAGCTAGGGCTATTTCGTTATGTGTTTTAAAAATGGCTCTGCGTTTTTTTGCAACACGATAGAAGTGTTTTCGCAGTAATTTAAGACGGTCATTCATGCTAAATGAAGTGATATTATAACTCTCATAAGGGATATTTTTTCCTATGCGAAAACCGATAGATTTATTTTTGTAAGCAAACATTTCATTTGGTAAGGTTGCTGTGGCGAGTGATTTATTTATCATGGAGAGGAGATAGAATTTTTTAGAGTTTTTCGCATCAATATATATTGGCAAGATAGGAGCTTGCATCTTCTGGGCAATTTTTAAAAATCCACTTCTCCATTTGGTGTCTTTAATACCGTTAGGACGTGCACGACTTACCTCACCAGAGGGAAAAATTACAACAACTTGCTCATTTTTTAAAGCATCATAAATAGCATTTACTGAATTTCTATCCATTTTTCCACGAATATTATCTACAGGAATTAAGACATCATTGATATTGTCAAATTGACTTAAAAAAGTAGAAGCAACAATCTTTATATCTTTACGGACGCTACTGATAACATGTATAAGTGCTAGGGCATCCAAAGCGCCAAGTGGATGGTTTGCAATGATAACGACTTTGCCATACGAGGGAATGCGCAAAAGCTCATTTGTATTAATCTGGATATCAAGGGAAAAATACTCCAATATCGCTTCTATAAAGCTAAAAGCATCTTTGTTTGCGTTTACTTGCAAGAAATTATTTATCTCATTTTCATGCAGAAGTTTTTTAAAAAGAGAGATAATGCTTTGGCGAACTAGAGCTGGATATTTGTGAAATGAGGGATAATTGTGGTCCACATAATTTTCTACTGAGATAGCCATGCTATGCAGCCATATAGATATCTACAAGTTCTTGAGCGATATATTCAAGTGAGATATCATCTTGAAGTAGGTATTCTTCGATGTATTCCCACTCGTCTTCAATCATAATAGTAGCATTGATGTGGTTTAAAGCGTAGTGATGAATTAGATACTTTTCTAGTTTATATGTAAATGTCGGCATAAGAATCCTTTTGGTATTTTTATGCTGACATTATCTACTAATTTTGTCTCATAGGTATTACTTACATGTAACATCACTATTACAAAAACTTCTCATACTTTTTATCAGTTAAAAGCTTTAAAAAACTTTCTAGCGCTTCTATTTCTGTCTCGTTTAGCGGCTCAAGAGTATCTAGTATTTCATGATTTATCGTTGCATTCACTTCTGGTTTCGCCCATGATTCACCTGTTTCTGGATTAATAGGCTCAGGGTTTCCTGCTCGATAATTAAAATATCGTATAACAGTTTTGAGTTCTTTGAAAATACCATTACTCATATAAGGTGAGGTTACTGCGACATTTCTTAGTGTTGGAACTTTAAATTTTCCATTATGTTGTTTATCTTTTAAGATAGCACCAAGCCCAAGATCTGTAGTATCTGTATTGCCATACTTGTAAAGGAGCGCTTTTGTATTTTTTGCGATACCGATATTTTCATATTTTGAGTTAGTAAAAGTTTCTATACTAGATTCAGTTTCAGAACTAGTTGTGTGGCATTTTCTACAGTGAGTTTTATCTGAGAAAAACAGTTTGTATCCAAGTTTCTCTTGTTCGCTCATCTCATAGTGATCTATGTGATAATAAGGAAGCTTGCTTCTATCGTACTTAGAATCAAAAGGCGCGAATTCTTTGCTTTTTTCATACTTAGCAAGAGCATCTGCAAGTGCATCAAAAGCTTTCGTTTCATCATTAAATATAGTCTCTGTATAAAGCTTTTGAAATTCACTTTTATAAGGACTATTTTGTATTCTATTTATTACTGTTGTGATATCTGGCATCATCATTTCTGCATGGTCTAATACAGGTCCTTTTGCTTGTTCTTTTTGGTTTTTAGCTCTTGAATCCCAAAATTGACCACCTATAAATTGGGTATCACTAATTTGTAGAAAATCAGGTATAAATTTTCCATAGGAGATAGTTGGCGCATTTCTGCCACCTAGTGTAACACCATCATCCCCAACAGAAAGTGCTCCATCAACTGGATTTGTATCAAATCTATCATCTATAAATGCACGCTCAGGATTGTGACAAGAAGCACAAGAGAGCGTCTGATTTTTTGAAAGTATAGTATCATCAAAAAGTTTATTTCCAAGATTGGCTTTGAGAGCATATAGCTCATCCACTTCTTCTGAATATTTCTTCTGTTCGTCAAAATAGACTGCCATTACTCGTCTGTCTTCATCATTGAGTACGCCCTGCATAAATACCATGGCAGAGTTTGACAAGATCTCGTTTTCTATATCTATAGCTGTTATGCCAACTATATTTGGTGCAGTCGCTCCTTTGGCACCAGAACCATGACATGTTGCGCAGTGAAGATTAAAAAGTTTTTGCCCTTTTTGCACTTCTATTGGGTTATTAGATTTCTCTTCTGCTATCGTAGTGTTTTGATCTACTTTTGCATCTTTTTCTAGCGTAGTGTTTTGATCTACTTTCGTATCTTCTTCGGAACATCCAAGAAGAAAAAAAAGTAGCGCAATGATATATATATTTTTTTGCATTAATAATACCTTACTGGATTTTCTACACCTGTTTTCTGCTCTGCTTTAAGCTCTTTATGAACATTTTTTACAGGTTTAACATTAGCATCTCTTCCATAGATAAAACTCTGTTCATCTACAATGACTTTATATGCTTTATTCAAGAGTAAAGCTCTCTGTGGCGAAGGTAAGAGTAGATGACTTATATCTTGATGTAGAAGTTCAAGTTCAGCATTTTTTACTGTACCGTCTTTATTGAAAAATTGCTCTTTTACTTCAGTATTTCCACGAAATTCATCTCCTGCGCCATTTTCTTGTAGATAGAGGCTGTATTCATATCTGCCATCTGGCGTTTTTGGCTCTTTAATGTTTTTAAAACCCTTTTGGCTCCAGTGAAACCAACCGTCTCTAAAAGAGTCTTCTTCTAGTTTTCTTTGAAATACAAAAGTAGAGTCAGCTAAAGCTCCCAAAGAGGAGTGACACCCTATGCAGTTTAAATTCTCTTCATAACTTTGTGGTCGCAGTTCCCCATGCTCATCTTCTATAAAACCTTGATATCTCCAGCCGCTTTTGTTGCTGATACCTCGCTCTGCATCGCCTATAAACTGTTCCAATCTATCTGGAAAATTATGTCTCCCTTTGAGTTTTTCTTCGATAAGGGCTTTGTGGTCGCTGTATGTTGCCCAGCCGACTTTTTTCCCATAGCGTAGCTCTTTCATTCTGCTAGACATTTTTATACTGTTGTTTGCATCAACATCGAGATAGCGTACTGAGTGCAAAAACTCTGTGCCAAGCGGATAAAGTCCTGCAGCAATCTTATAATTTTTCTTTTTTGCCAATCCAACATAGCTCATATACTGGGCATTTTTTGGATTATATTCAAATTTTATCTGCTCTGCTGTGCCAAGTTGCCCATCTTTATCTAAATCAACACCATATTTTTTCTCATCTATTGCAAAAGAGAGAATACTTTTTTGTTTGATAAGTGCTTCGACAATAAGAAGATTGATTTTATAAGTTTCTAGATCAAAATGTCCCTCTCTGTCCATTCTAAAATCCATAGGAAGTCGTATTAAAACATCATCGCTAGAACCATTGGTAGGCCAAAAAGTTCCTAAAAATGGATAGTACGCGAAGGCTCTCCAACCCGTATAAGAACCCTTTGCATCTTTGTCAAAGCCCTCATTATCAAAATTGTAAGCACAATCAGGAATATATCCGTCCCACTTTTTATCTCCATCTATATCCCACTCTTTAGAAAGATTTTTTAATTTTCCTGCTAGGGATGTGTAGTTCTCTTTTTGGATATACTGTAAAATATCTGTATCACTGATTTTTGAAACCGCTTCACTTTTATCTTTAAATAGATTGCTCCAGTGGTTTTTTTTCAGATATTCTCTAAAACTGTACTCTTCTTGTAGATTCCAATCGACTATATAATTTGGCTCTTTTGCATCTGTGTGACAGTTGAAACAGGGATTATGCACTTTTGCATTTTCGTCTTCTGTTTTTGTATAGCATTGGCTTGGAATATTTGGGGACTCATTAACTAATCGTTTTGATTTGATATCTACATGTAAGGGTTTGGATTCTGTGCTATCACCACATCCAAAAAGAGTAAGTGCAATGATAAAAAGGAGTGCAAGATTCATATGTCTTCCTTGTACAGAGAGCGAGAGTGCTCTCTTGAAAATTTATTTGATTACTGGAAACGGCCCGATATAACCTGTGTAAGCTTTTGCTTCATCAGGGTTTTGTAGTTTATCTCTGTCGCTCTCTCCATATGGGTGTTGTACAACACTCATAAGATAGCCAAAGCCATTTATGTTTGGATAGTAGTATGGTGATGTAGTCTCAGAACCATACGGAGTTGTCTGAATACGAGTCAATTTTTTATCGCTTAGATTGTATGCCCAAATCATATCATTTTGATGGTATGAGGTATCTTCACCAATGATAAGCGTATCTGCGTTTGGTATAAATGTAATATTATCAGGCATAGAGATACCATCAAGTGTACATGTGTTTCCAGCAGCATCTTTATCCATAGGAACACCAGAGACTAAAGCACTCATTTTTGTTACATTGTAGCCATCAAGTTTCATTGCAAAGACAGTTCCACAGCGATTCCAAGGAAGTCGGATATCGTTCTTACCACCTTTATCGTATTTTGTCTCTGCCTTGCCTTGTTTGTGGTTATCTTCCATCCCTTTTTCAACACGGCTAATTACTAGATACGCCTCGTGATTTTGTGGGTTATAAGTGATACCTTCCATTTTAGCAAACTCTGTTGTAGCACCTTTCATGCCTGCAACTCTACCACTCTCAAGTCTTGAAGCTATTTTTTCCATACCGCTTTTAATTTGTAAACACTCATTTTTGCCTCCCCAGTTAGAAGCTAAGAAACCAGTTGGACAAGCGTTGCTAGCTGTTCTTGATGCAGTACTGAAGATATCTCCAAAAACATACTTTTTATCGAGTGCTGTTTTTATCTCTGCGTCAGTAGCATGACCCAAATCAACCCAGCTAATATCTGCGCTACCGCCATTTGCACTACTAGTCTGACTCCATTTTGCAGCGTAAAGTGTACCAGCAGAGAGATCTTTTGCCTTATCCGCTATAAATTTGTAAAATACAACATCTGTCCCATCATCAGAGAGATAAACAGTTTTACTATCAGGCATTACATAGGCTAGTTCATGAGCAAATCTTCCTAGAGTGTAATGTTTTTTCACATCTACATCACCATTGGCACTTGTGATTTTAAGTTCAGGAACCCAACCATAATCATAAGGATTGAGTGCTTTGAGGTCTCCTCCAACATAAGCAGCCATAGGATCATAGTAAGAGTCGATACTTCCGTTTGCTTTTACAGTGCTAGCATCTGGTGGATACTCTTCACTTCCTAAGTGCGTTCCCCATGGTGTGACAGAACCAGCACATGGAACCCAAAGACCATTAAAGGCTGTGAAGTCTATATTTCTCGTCCATTTAGGCGTAAGCTTTCCTGTATTTTTATCCTGATTAAGCTCTGTAACATACATAGCAGCAGGGCGATTTTCAAAATGAGAGATCATAAAAAGCTTATCACCATAAGGAAGCAAAGAAGCAAAGTCATTTGAGTTGCTTATCTTTTGTGAGCCATCTTTAGATATGATAGGTTTTCCATCTTTATCATAGATGAGACCATAAGTTCCTCCACCAGCAACTTGACCACTTCTGATAATAGTATTATAACCAATATCATACCCTTTACCATTAATAGTAACCTTGCTTGAAGCTAGGATAGATCTCTTTTGAGCATCTGTTGTAGGAATAGGTGCTTCCTCAAAAGATATCTTACTCATTGCAGCAGAACTAGAATCAGTTCCACACCCACTAAAGACAGTCGCAGCCAATACAAAGGCTGTTAGCGCAGACATTTTAATCATTTTTTCTCCATTTGTTTTAAATAACAGTGAAATAATAGTATGAGTTTATTACAGTTTGTTTTCTTAATTAAAACAGAATGGTTACTGTAATAATAGAAAAAATCTGTAATCATAATGTAACCTTGCTGTGCATCCAAAGTAATATTTTTTTTCTATCATTCGGTTACAAAATTTAAGGAGAGTATCAATTATGATAACAAAAAATGTATCTATCATCACGTTAAGTGGTTTAACAGCGGCGCTTTTGGCATTTTCAGGATGTGGTGGAGGAGATTCATCAAGTGGTACACCGAGCTCATCTAGTAGTTCTTCGGTTGCATCAAGCAGTTCTTCGGTTGCATCAAGCAGTTCATCATCAGCTTCTTCTGTAGGTAATACAGTAACCCTCAAAGGCAACTTCGCAGGAATGACACTTGACGCAAACAAAGTCTATGAGATAGATGGAAAAGTAAATGTAACTAGTGGTACATTAACAATTCCAGCAGGAACAACACTGTATGGAAAATCTCCATCATCTTACCTAGCTATCAATCAAGGTGCAAAAATTCATGCAGTTGGTACAAAAGCAAAACCGATTGTATTTACTTCTAAACTTGACTATGAGGGTAAATCACATGCAAATGCTCAAGGTGAATGGGGTGGACTTGTTCTTCTTGGACGCGCTTGGACAAACCTTGGTGAAAAAACATACGAAGCAGGCGATCAAAAATTTGGTAGTGCTACGCATGATAATGATAATGATAATAGTGGTGAATTAGAGTATGTTGTAATAAAGCACACAGGTTTTGAAGTAGAAAAAGATAAAGAGCTTAACGGTTTAAGTCTTGGTGGTGTTGGTAGCGGTACTACTATCAAAAATGTTGCGGTTATCGGTGGTGCTGATGATGCTATCGAACTCTGGGGTGGTACAGTTAATATAACTGGTCTTTACCTTTATAACGGTTCTGATGATTCACTTGATACTGACCTTGGATACTCTGGAACTATAACAAATGTTTTAGCGGTTCAAAACAGTGTTGATAAAGATACATTTGACAGTTCAACTATCGAAACAGGAAATGATAAACTACTTATCGACAACGATACAGACATCACAAAAACACATGTTGTGAACGGTACATTCAAAGCTGTTGGTGGTGGTATCTATATGAAAAATGATGCTGGCATGACATTTGATAATGTAAAAGTTATCCTTGACAATCCCGTAACAACTTCTCAAGAAGTGGTAAAACACCGTACTGAAGATGTGTATAACACAAACAAAATGTTTGCTGTAAATAAAGGTATTTGTCTAAAAAATACTCAAAATGAGACTGCACTATTTGCTGCAACTAACTCAAAAGACACAGGAAGCTCTGCTGCTGACTTCTGGCCAACAAAAGTACAAAGTTCTGCGAATGTTCATGAAAATGATGACACTACATGTAACGGTGCTGATGAAGCTTCTATCTGGAAAGGGAAAGCTGGTTCTAATGATCCACTTGAAAAACCAACACCAAAAGAGAAAGTAACCCTCAAAGGCAACTTCGCAGGAATGACACTTGACGCAAACAAAGTCTATGAGATAGATGGAAAAGTAAATGTAACTAGTGGTACATTAACAATTCCAGCAGGAACAACACTGTATGGAAAATCTCCATCATCTTACCTAGCTATCAATCAAGGTGCAAAAATTCATGCAGTTGGTACAAAAGCAAAACCGATTGTATTTACTTCTAAACTTGACTATGAGGGTAAATCACATGCAAATGCTCAAGGTGAATGGGGTGGACTTGTTCTTCTTGGACGCGCTTGGACAAACCTTGGTGAAAAAACATACGAAGCAGGCGATCAAAAATTTGGTAGTGCTACGCATGATAATGATAATGATAATAGTGGTGAATTAGAGTATGTTGTAATAAAGCACACAGGTTTTGAAGTAGAAAAAGATAAAGAGCTTAACGGTTTAAGTCTTGGTGGTGTTGGTAGCGGTACTACTATCAAAAATGTTGCGGTTATCGGTGGTGCTGATGATGCTATCGAACTCTGGGGTGGTACAGTTAATATAACTGGTCTTTACCTTTATAACGGTTCTGATGATTCACTTGATACTGACCTTGGATACTCTGGAACTATAACAAATGTTTTAGCGGTTCAAAACAGTGTTGATAAAGATACATTTGACAGTTCAACTATCGAAACAGGAAATGATAAACTACTTATCGACAACGATACAGACATCACAAAAACACATGTTGTGAACGGTACATTCAAAGCTGTTGGTGGTGGTATCTATATGAAAAATGATGCTGGCATGACATTTGATAATGTAAAAGTTATCCTTGACAATCCCGTAACAACTTCTCAAGAAGTGGTAAAACACCGTACTGAAGATGTGTATAACACAAACAAAATGTTTGCTGTAAATAAAGGTATTTGTCTAAAAAATACTCAAAATGAGACTGCACTATTTGCTGCAACTAACTCAAAAGACACAGGAAGCTCTGCTGCTGACTTCTGGCCAACAAAAGTACAAAGTTCTGCGAATGTTCATGAAAATGATGACACTACATGTAACGGTGCTGATGAAGCTTCTATCTGGAAAGGGAAAGCTGGTTCTAACGACGCTTTAGAAAAATAGATCTCTCTGCGATGATGGATTGTATCCATCATCATCCCCCCCCTCTTGTAACCAATTCGTAACTTTACAGTAACTCGAAAGAGACCAATATCAACTACAATCCCAAAAAAAACAATGGAGTTCTTATGCTCAAATGGAAAAATAGATGAAACAGTTTTTATCTGCAGTGATACTTCTCTTCGCTCTAACACTCAACGCCTCTGAAAATTTTGGCTCATTAAGCTTTATACTACTTAAAAATGGTAGCCCTTTACAAGATACTGAGGTTACTATCGATAAGAAGACAAAGCTCTATACCGATGAAGATGGCTACATAAACAGACGCCTCAGCGTAGGGAAGCATCAGCTTGAGGTTTTAGGAAGTGAAAATGGTATTGCAATCGCATACGCTAAAAAGAGTTTTGAGATTTTAGCTAATGCGGATACGCAGATTATCATGACACTCGATAATAAAAATAGTCTTGTTTTAGATGACATAGAGACCCCGAAATCTTCAAATACTATTGCTCATCAAGATGATAATAAGTCCTTAGAAAAAGGAATATTAACTATCAAAGTGTTTGATTCTGAAAAGAAAAAGCCTATCAAAGATGCTAGAGTTTTCGTAAGAGGCTTGCCAATACAAGGCAAAACTGATAGTAACGGTACTTTTAGCACAGAACTTCCAGAGGGTTTGCGAACTATATCTATCATTCACGGTAAATTTAGCTCCTTTACTCTTAATAACATAGAGATTAGCGCAAAAAAAACGACACATAGGGACGTAGAGATGACTCCAGCGAGTTTAGAACTTGAAGAGTTTGTTGTTTTAGTACCAAATATTTCTGGAAGTATCGCAGCGGTTATCTCAGAGCAGAGAAACAGTGATGTTGTTGGGGATATGCTAGGAAGTGAACAGTTTTCCAAAAGTGGTGACAGTGATGTGGCAAGCGCACTCAAGCGAGCAAGTGGACTCACAATTGTTGGCGGAAAGTATGTCTATGTGCGTGGTTTAGGTGATAGGTACTCTACCATCTTATTTAATGACCTCTATGTTCCCTCGCCAAATCCAACCAAACGTGTTGTTCCTTTAGATATCTTTCCAACCTCTGTTGTAAAAAGTATCGCTATTCAAAAAGCATATACAGCTGATCTTCCTGGAAGTTTTGCAGGAGGAACTATTATGATTAATAGTCTTGATATTCCTAAAAATGATGGCTTTTTAAAGGCAGAAGTAGAACTCAAAACAAATAGTGCTACAGGAAAAAATGCTATACAAAATTCCGATAATTCTAAAGGGCTTCCCTCTAGTGTTATCTCTGCTAGCGATAACTTTCAAGAGATATATTTTGATAAAGATATAGATAAAGATATGGCAAGATATCGTTCATTTAACAAGGGAAAATCTCAACTCCCTCCTGGATATAAACTCTCACTCTCAGGTGGAAAAAGTTTTGATACAGATATGGGCTTCAAGTTTGGTATCACAGGTTCCGTTTTTTATCAAAGCGAAGCAGATCAGAAAGATGTTTTTTATAATAAGTTTATTTACAACAGCTCTTCAAAAGAGCATCAGCTAGAAGAGCAAGCAGAGCGTAGTGTCACAGCTTTTGAGACAAAATATGGCGGTCTTGTCAGCCTTGGCGCACAGAGTGATAATGGGAATAATAAACTCAAATATACACTTTTCAATATGAATCAGTTTAACGACACTACAACAAGTGGTACGACAACATTTATAGGTTCGGCTTATCCGTATGATTTAACCTATTTTGAGTATTTAGAGCAGAAGATTATGCTCCATCAATTTAACGGTGAGCATAATATCATCTTTGGCAAAGATACAGATGGCTATTTTGATAACCTTATCATAAAGTGGGCTGCTGAAACAGGTGAAGCGACTCGTGGTGAACCAGGAACTGTGGAGTATCAATATGATCATATCTATAGCGCTCCCACTTTAAATAAAAAGACTTGGTACCTTTATGGTGATTTAAAAGATACAATTACGAATTACCGCGTGGATATGTCACTGCCATTTTTATTCAATGAGCGTGACAACTCCACAGATTTTGGTCTTTTTATCTATAACAAAGAGCGTACCCTTGATAACAGACGCTATAAAATGCAGCACTCCTTTGCAAATAACGACCCTATTTTAGAGGGAGATATTGATACAATTTTCACTGAAAACAATATAGATAATCTAAGCTTCTCTACAAACTACCGTCCAGCTGACTCTTATAAAGCAACACAGGATTTGCAGGCATTTTATCTTAAACAGCTCCTCTCTGTCGCAACTGATTTAGATATTATTGCAAGCGTGCGCTACGAGTCTTCAAAACAAGAACTCATTGATGCACAATCATCAAAAGCGTATGATCCACTTGAGACAGATGACTGGCTCCCTGGTCTTGGTATGACGTATCGCTTAAATGAGGATATGCAGTTTCGTATTGCTTACTCAAATACTATCACACGCCCAGACTTTAGAGAATTTAGTCCAAACCGTTTTAAAGACCCAATTACAGGTGATATTATTTTTGGATATCCTGGATTGAAACAGACAGAGATTACAAACTATGATATAAAATATGAGTGGTATATGAGTGCAGATGAGCTCTTCTCTTTTGCACTCTTTAAAAAAGATTTCATCAACCCTATCGAAACTATCCAATCACTCGATGTTCAAAGTGATGCAAGCAATCAGATAGTCTCTTTTAGAAATGCTGATGGCGCTAATAGTTACGGATTTGAGTTAGATCTTCGTAAGAGATTTGATTTTATAGATGAGCGTCTTGAGTCTCTCTTACTTGCAACAAACTTTGCTTATATCCAGTCACAAGTGCAAATTACACGCAATAGTGATGATGAGATGACCGCGAACCTAACGACCACAGACAGACCAATGATGGGGCAGTCGCCCTATGTTGTGAATGTTGCCTTAGGGTATGATGATAGAGAGACAGGAAACAGCGCTCTTTTGCTCTATAATGAGATTGGAGAGCGTCTTGTATCGCTTGGAACCTTTGGAAATGCTGATAAGTATGAGCAACCCTTTGCAAAGATGGATTTTGTAGCAAAATGGAAGCTCAACAACACCTACGAAGAGAGTAGTGATTTCACCTATGCTATGAAACTCAAAGCAGAAAATCTGCTTGATAGTGAAGTGAAAATTACGCAAGCAGGCAATGACACCTTTCACTTTAAACCAGGACAGAAATTCACACTCTCTTTTTCTGTTAAATACTAAGGGTTACAACTTGGTAACACTGTTTCCAAGTTCTGTAACCCTCTTGCAATGCAATTGTTTCACGATTGCATCAAACAAACATAAAGATTATAAAGATGAAAGCACAAATATTAATTGTTGAAGATGATGTAGATCTCATTGAATTACTAGAGTACCGACTTGCTAAAGAAGGTTATGAGACACTAGGCTTTTTAAATACAAAAAATGTTAAACGCGCCCTCAAAGAAGAGTTAGTAGATCTTATCATCATGGATAGAAATCTACCAGATATAGAAGGAAGTGAATTTATCTCTATGATTCGGGAAAAAGACGGGATTGATATTCCTGTTATTTATCTTTCTGCAAAAGATAGTAAACTTAATATCGCAGAAGGTTTTTTGCGTGGCGCTGATGACTATGTGACAAAACCTTTTGAGATGAGCGAGCTTATTTTTCGTATTGATGCTGTTTTAAGACGTACTAAAAAAAATATGCAGACAAATAGCGTCACCTTTAGAGATATACATCTTGATTTGAATTCTCGAATTATTAGCATCGGGGGTGTTGAAGTGGAGCTAACAAAACTAGAATTTGATCTGCTCCATACGCTTATTATTCATGAGGGAAGCGTACTTGAGCGCGATTTTTTACTTAAGCATGTTTGGGGCAAAGGTGGATGCTATCAAGGTCGTACTGTTAATGTTGCAGTAAATCGCCTTAAAGAAAAGATAGACCCAAATAAAACCAAAGATTATATCAAGACCATACGCGGGATTGGATACAGTATTCAAGGAGTAGAGTAATGAGTTATTTTAAAAAAGCTAAAAATGGAGAAAAAGTTTTTGGTTTAGTATTTGGACGTGGAAAAATTACAAAAGTTTTTGATGAAAGTCACTATAAAATCTTAGTGACTTTTCAAAATGGCTACGAGGTACCTTATACAGACGAGGGCATCCCAGGCTGGGGAAATTTTAAAAAGCAGACACTTTTCTATCGTGATGATGTAGATTTAAAAAAAGCAGACTTCTCGCCCGTTGAGAAAGTGCTTTCAGTCAAAAAAATCATTAAACACCGTGAAAATGAGAACCTAGAGGTTAGACTTCCTTCGGGCATGTGGGTAAAATACACAAAAGCTGATAACAGCTATACGGAGACGCTTCTTGAAGATGAAAAATACCACCTCTTTAGAAAAGCTTCTAAAAAATAAGTTTTCACTCTTTTTTTAGACTTTCTTTTTTCGCAAAACCTGCACCTTTTTTTACTTTTGCCTTAAGCTCAAGAGTCTCTATGCGACTTTTGTAGTCAATGCCCAATTGATGCATATCTGCAAAACATAGAGCGATGACTGCGATGGGGTTAGGTACCTCACCTTTTTTTTTATAAGCTTGGATATTTTTTTCACTTACTTTAATAAGTTTGCTAAACTTTGGCAAAGTGATTTCCGCATCTAAAAGTAGTTTTTTAAAGTCAATAAAAGTCATTGTTTTCCTTTTTCTCTGATTGATTAACTATATTTTATTACTTTTTTGCTTATTTTATTGACATGTTCTTCAAAAAAGTATATAATCCCCATAATATATTACTAATAGTTAGTAATTTATATATTTTAATTTATAAGGAGCCACCAATGGCAAAAGTTTTAAAGAAAAAAGTTATCAAGAGTGTTGTTGCAAAAGCTGTAGCTAAGCAAGATGTTAAAAAGAAAAAAGTTGAAGCTGTTACTAAAAAAGTAACAAAAAAAGTTTTAAAAGCAGAGCCAACCAAGAAAAAAGTTGCTAAGCAAGTAGCTAAAAAAGCTGCGAAAAAAGCTGCATAAAACCATGGGCTAAAGAATATCTTTAGCCCATCTTCTTATGGTTGAACACTTAAACATATAGATTTCATATAAATCCCCGCACAATTTTCTCTTAAAAACAAATCTTTAGCTTTTTTTATAAAAAATCAATACTATTTAAGATATATTCTAAAAAACAAAAAATTAAGGAAATTCTATGCTAGAAGATAAAAAAAAATGGAATGAAAAATATTCAAAAAATCCCAATGAAGAGACTTTTTCACCCCTACTTGAAAAATATATAGCTCATGCTAATATCGGTAAAGCCTTAGATATTGCATGTGGAAGAGGAGCAAATACAGACTTTTTGCATGCAAAAGGATTTGAGATAGATGCGGTTGATATCTCTGATTACGCACTGAGTCAAATTAAAAAAAGCCCTACTATCAATACAATAAGCGCAGACCTTGATAAATACTATCTTGCTCCAAATCAATATGATCTTATTGCTAATATAAACTACCTTAACCGCCGCTTGCTTCCACAAATCAAAGATGCCTTAAAGCCAGGTGGTCTTTTGATTTTTGAGACATTTATGCTCGCTCATGGCAACTTTAAATTACCTACAATGAATCTAGATTATCTGCTACGCAAAAATGAGTTGCTCCACTCTTTTATTGGTTTAGATATTATTTATTATGAAGAGAAAATTGAGATAAATAAAAAAGGTGAGCGTATTAAAAAAGCCTCTCTTGTTGCTAGAAAATCAGCTTAAGTTTAATGTTTTCGCATCATAAACTAAAAGAAGTCTTGGGTAGAAGTTAAAAATTCACCGCAAAAGCGGTGAAAAAAGTCTTAAAGACCTTTGATATAAGCAGCAACTGCAGCGATATCAGCGTCAGAGTAAGAAGCTACTTGACCTTTCATCAATGCACCCATACCGTGTTTGTTGAGAGTACCAGCTTTGTAAGCAGCTAAATCAGCAGCAATATCAGTACCTTTGATAACAGCTGATTTACCAAGAGCTTTTTTCTCGGCATGAGCACCATGACATGCAGCACATTTTTTGTATAATGCAGCGCCATCAGCTGCCATAAGGCCTACACTTGCTACCAATAAAGTAAGAGCGATTTTTTTCATATAATTCTCCGTATGTAAATTTACAAAAGCAATTATAGTTATTTTTATCTTAAATTGTATTGACACAAAATAAGTAACACTCGTAACACCCAGTTAAACAAGCTTTTGATACAATACGCCACTTTACATGTTAAGGCAAAATATGCGCTATATTGATGAAAACTTAAAAAATAAAACAATCTTAATAACAGGCGGGGCGGGTTTTATCGGCTCTAATTTGGCTTTTTACTTTCAAAGTAATCATCCTGATGCCAAAATTGTTGTACTCGATGCTTTTAGAAGCGGTGAAACACTCTCAAACGGAAATCTAAAAAGTTTTGGGCATTTTAAAAATCTTTTAGGCTTTTGTGGAGAGATAATCAGTGGCGATATCAACGATAGCGCTATCTTAGTCAAACTTCTTAATGAATATAAATTTGACTATATTTTTCATGAGGCTGCCATCTCTGATACGACCGCTTTAGAGCAAGATTTGATGATTAAAACAAATGTCAATGCTTATAAAGACCTGCTTGATTTAGCGGTGGCACATAACGCCAATATGATTTATGCCTCTTCTGGTGCTACTTATGGTGATGCTGAATCACCGCAACGCGTAGGGCGTGAAGCACCTCAAAATGTATATGGTTTTTCTAAACTGATGATGGATCATCTCAGTAGAGAGTATATGAAAAAAACAGATATCTCTATTGTCGGTTTACGCTATTTTAATGTGTATGGTCCTCGTGAGTATTTTAAAAATAAGACAGCTTCTATGGTTGTGCAGTTTGGGCATCAAATCCTTGCAGGAAAAAATCCAAAACTTTTTGAAGACTCTGATAAGATTTTGCGTGACTTTATCTATATAGAAGATATTATTCAAGCCAATATAAAAGCGATGCATCCACGCCAAAGTGGTATTTATAATGTAGGAACAGGAAAGGCTCGCTCTTTTCAAGACATTGTAGATATTTTACAGCGAGAGATGCAGACAGAGTATAAGTGCGAATATATGCCAAACCCTTTTATAGGTCGCTATCAGTTTCATACCGAAGCGGATATTCTTACAACAAAAGAGGGCTTAGATTTTGAGCCACGCTTTGAGCTTGAAGATGGGATTAAAGCGTATGTTCCAGAAATCAAACGCCTTTATGAGCAAGAGGTAAAATAGTGGAGCACTTACAAAACGCACATCCTCATATCTTAGTGATAGGGGATTTGATGATTGATCACTACCTTTGGGGCGGTTGTGAGCGTATCTCACCAGAAGCGCCTGTTCAAGTTGTCGATATTGCCAAAGAGACTACTGTTTTAGGTGGCGCAGGAAATGTTATCAATAACCTTGTAGCCTTAGGTGCTAAAGTGAGTGTTGCTGGTGTGATTGGTGATGATGAAAATGGCAGAGAGTTACTTGCAATGCTAGATGCTATCAAAGTAAATACTAGGGCCTTAGTAGTTCAAGAAAACCGTAAAACCAGTAAAAAAAGCCGTGTTATTGCAGCAAATCAGCAAATTTTGCGTTATGATCAAGAGTCTAAAGATGCGATTAGCGATACTTCGATAGAGAGAATCTTAAGCGCTTGTGAAAGTGTTTTTGAGAGCTTTGATATGATTATCCTCTCTGATTATGGCAAAGGGGTTCTTACTGAAACTCTTGCACAAGGTATTATTTCGCAGGCTCGTAGTTTAGATAAGAAAGTACTTGTCGATCCAAAAGGAGTAGAGTACGCAAAATATCGAGGTGCACATCTCTTAACACCAAATAAAAAAGAGGCAATAGAAGCAACGGGAATTGAGATTAATAGCGATGAAAGTTTAGAGTCCGCACTACTGTGGCTCAAAGAGAAGTGTCGGCTTGAGCGCTCTATGATAACGCTCTCAGAAGATGGTATCGCTATCTATGATGAGGGTGTCAAACGTTTTCCTACAGTAGCGCGTGAAGTTTTTGATGTGACGGGTGCGGGTGATACTGTTATCGCTTCTTTGGCTTTTGCCTTAAGTACTGGGATGAGTATAGATGAGTCCGCGAAGTTTTCTAATCTTGCCGCGGGTGTTGTTGTAGGCAAGATTGGTTCTGCGACTGTGACACTTGATGAGATAGTTACCTATGAATCAAGTCTGCATCAAAGCAGTTCAGATGCCCATATAAAAAGTTTTGATGAGATAGATCAAATTGTCAATTATTGTCGTAGCAATGATAACCGTATCGTCTTTACAAATGGCTGTTTTGATATCTTACATGTAGGGCATGTCAAATACCTCCAAGAGGCAAAAAGCTATGGTGATATATTGATAGTTGGACTTAACTCCGATGCTTCTGTTCGTGAACTCAAAGGTCCTTCGCGTCCTGTAAACACAGAAGATGATCGTGCTTATATCTTAGCAGCGCTTGACGCGGTTGATTATGTTGTGAAGTTTAGCGAAGAGACTCCTTATGAACTGATTAAAATGATTGCGCCTGATGTCCTTGTAAAGGGTGGTGATTATGAGGGCAAAAAAGTAGTTGGAACTGAGTTTGCTAAAGAGTTGCGATTAGTCGATTTTGTCGCAGGAAAAAGCACAACTAAAACAATAGAAAAAATCAAAGAGGAGCCAAAATGTTAAAAATAGTAATCTTTATAGCTTTAGGTGTGCAGACACTTTTCGCTTTTCATATGCTAGAGTTAAATATTAATGACAAAGATTTTGAAGGAAAGTTGCAGTTTGATATAGGACAGTTTAACCAAAGTGTGATGCCCGATACCACTTTCTTTGGTATAGGCTATACGAAAGGGAGTGAGCAAAATAGTGACTTTACAAATGCTGATGGGCTTGTAGAAGCCAATTTTCTTATGCAAAGACCTCTAGGAAGTAGTGAAAATTTTCTTATAGGTATGGGGATAAAGTATGAGTACAGTCGTATAAATGAAAAAGACTTCTCAGCTATCCCTTTAGGCTTAGAAGCACGCTATCTTCTCCCTTTTAATATAGGTATGCCTATATATCTAGGAGGAATTTTCTACTATTCACCACAGGTGCTTACCTTTAATGATGCGAAAAATTATATAGAATATCGTGGCTACTTAAATCTTGAAATTATAGAGCGTGGGCATATTGTTATGGGTTATAGAAATATTGATCTTAATTTTGATGTAAGTGATATGAACTATAATCGCTCTTGGTATCTGGGATTTCAATTCCAATTTTAATGGATAAATATCTCTTACATGTAAGCAAGCTCGACTTTGGCTATGATGCCTCACATCTACTCTATAAAAACTTCTCACTTGCTCTTAAAAAGGGAGAAGTCAAAGCCATAGTGGGTGCTTCAGGCTCAGGAAAAACAACGCTTTTTGAGTTGATTTTAGGAAATCTTAAACCGTTTCATGGGGAGATTAGAGTCAGTAAACTTTCGCAAGTTTTTCAAGACCCATACAGCTCTTTTCATCCAAGCTATAGCGTAATAAATCAGATTGAAGATGTGGCTTCTTTAGATGAAATTGATAAGTATCTTCAAGTGATGAATTTAGATGCCAAACTTTTAAAGAAACTACCACACGAACTCTCAGGTGGGCAACTTCAACGCGCTTCAATCATACGAGCACTCTTAATGAAACCCGATTTGCTGCTTTTAGATGAGCCGACATCAGCACTAGATAATGTTATACAACTTGATGTCATGCAGATGTTAATATCGCAGCTAGATACGATAGGGATACTGCTTATCACACATGATAGTGATTTGGCTTCGTGGTGTGCAGATGAGATTATCGAGATTGGATGATTTAGAATTCAAGAAAATATGATATAGTAATTTTTATCTTTACATGTAAGTAATAGGCCAGATATAATTACAAAACCAACACCATTTAAAAGGTTTAGATTCAAGGCAAACTTTTGTTAGCGATGCCGAGCATCGTTGACGAAAGTTTAACGCAGAAGATGAGCCTTTTAAATGTTGCCCTACGGGTGAGAAGATAAGCTACAATCTACTTCGTTGAAAATCCTTAAAGCTACTAGTAGCTCCTGCGGACTTTCGCCTTGTATCTTATAGCTTCTCTTCTCATTGGATTTGTAATTATATCTGGTCTATTACTTAAAAGGGTTTTATATGGCATACTTACCTATGATCGCTCGGGTAAACTCACTTCCACCACTACCAGAATCAGTCATTGAGCTAGAGAAGCTTTATGCACAAGGTGATCCAGATATTGATAAATTGGTAAAAATAATTGAATCTGATCCATCTTTGACTGTCGATTTACTTTCTAAGGTAAATGCTCCATTATATAGTTTTAGCAGACAAATTATTTCTGTATTGCAAGCGGTGACTCTCTTTGGTAGCGCAAAGATTAGGGCTATGGTGCTTTCTTCAGTAATTGAGAGAAATTTTGACATCAATTTAGAACCCTACGGTGTAACAACACAAGAATTTGCAAAAATAAGTGCAATGCAGAGTGAGTTGATGTTTCAATGGTATATGGGGATTGATGTGGAGAGTGCAAAATTACTAACTCCTATAGCTTTTTTAATGGAAACAGGAAAGATCTTAATTGCTAAAGATATTATAGATAGACATAAAGAGGATCAATTTTTATTGGATATTCAAAATTATGAAAAGTTAAGTTATGTAGAAAATATCCATGTAAATATGACAACTGCGCAAATTAATGCTTTGGTTTTTGAACATTGGAAATTAAATACTACTTTTATAGAATGTATGAAATACTTAGATAATGAGAGTGAAACTCCTAATACTATATATAGAGAAGTTGAAGCATTACAAATTATTAGAACTACAATCAACTTAAAAGAGCAGTTTTCTAAAAATTCAATTGAAAATGCATCTCAAAAAATCAAAAGAGCTTCTTATCATTTAGACAAATATCTTCATGTAGTAAAGCGTATTAAGCAGAAATATCTGTGAAATTAATACGCACAGAAAAGTGATAAAAAGGAAAAAACCACAAATTTCAAAATTCCTCCCCAAACCCCTTGACATTCATTTCCTTTTCCCCTATAATTCCCGTCCACAAACAGAGAGACCTTATTTAAAAGGCTTCTAAGAGACTTCGAGTTGAAGTTTTGAATTGTTTGAGATCATTGAAAACTAAGTAGATTTAGCGCGAGAGAGTTTGACTCAATCGTTGTTTAGATTTATCAAA
>Ga0256840_1000945_pt1 | contig 28593 bp, 24 predicted proteins | sample 355202metaG_FD_185969 | JGI IMG/M metagenome (GOLD analysis project Ga0256840, IMG submission 185969) | Hydrothermal vent microbial communities from Mid Atlantic Ridge, Atlantic Ocean - 355-202 | ecosystem: Environmental > Aquatic > Marine > Hydrothermal vents | place: Atlantic Ocean: Mid... | reverse complement strand
CTGATGGTGGCGTCAAATTCAACCTCCTCGCCATCCTCCTGCATATCGGGCAGCTCTTGGTTGGCTCCGTCCAGCAAAGCCTCCGCCGCCCGCCGCTCGGCGTCCTTCTTTTTGGGTGGCGCATTGGCCCCGCGCAAGGTGGGCCGCAGCATCCCCATCATGTGCTCCAGAAATTGCGGATCACGCCAAAATAGCCGAAACACCTGCCCAAACACCACCCGCTGCTCGGGGCGGGACACAAAGCAGGCATGCAAGGTCCAGTAAAAATCCCTGCGCCCCGAAAAGCCCACGGCCTCCACGGCGCGGATCGCATCTATTAGCCTGCCTGCCCCCACCGGGATACCCGCCGCCCTGAGCGCACGGGCGAAATAGGTGATATTGGCGGCCAGTTTGCCGTCTTCGGGGATGGTGAGGTCAGGAAGGCTTGCCACTTATTCAAGCCCCTGCTTGGCCTCTTCCAAAATCTTGCTGGCCTCGCTGCCCGCCAGCTTCATGATGTCATCTTGGTATTTCAGGATGGCACCGAGCGTATCAGCAATAAGCTGCGGCGAAAGCGCTATGGCGTCTAGCGCCAGCAGGCATTTGGCCCAGTCAATCGTTTCCGCTACGCCGGGCTTTTTGAACAGGTCTTCGGTGCGCAGGCGCTGCACAAAGGCGACGATCTCGCGGGAAAGCGCCTCGGTGGCCTCGGGGGCGCGGCTCTGCAAAATCTGCATTTCACGGTCAAAATCGGGGTAGTCGACCCAGTGGTAAAGGCAGCGGCGCTTAAGCGCATCATGCACTTCGCGGGTGCGGTTGGAGGTGAGGATCACGATCGGCGGCTCGGGGGCTTTGATGGTGCCAAGCTCGGGGATGGTGACTTGGAAATCCGATAGGGCTTCCAGCAGGAAGGCCTCAAAAGGCTCGTCGGTGCGGTCCAGTTCGTCAATCAGCAGCACGGGCGCGCCGCCGGCTTGGGGCTGCATGGCCTCCAGCAGCGGGCGGCGAATGAGGAATTCGTCGGAAAAAAGCTCCTTGGTGAGGGCTTTGCGGTCCGTGCCCTCCACGGATTCGGCGGTGCGAATGGCCACCATTTGCGCCGCGAAATTCCATTCATACACCGCGCTGTTGGCGTCCAAGCCCTCATAGCATTGCAGGCGGATCAGGCGGCGGCCCAAGCCTTTTGCGAGGGCTTTGGCGATTTCGGTTTTGCCGACACCCGCCTCGCCCTCAAGGAACAGCGGGCGGCCAAGCTTGAGGGAAAGAAACACCACCGTGGCCAGCGCCCGCGGACAGATATAACCGGTGTCGGCGAGCATTTTTTCGGTGGCTTCAATAGTATCGGGCAGCATGGATGGTCCTTTTTGAAGGGAGTAGACGGCGCGGGGGCGGGGGCGTCAAGGGGTTTGCGGCGCAGGTAGTTGATGATTCCCGCGAGGCTGATCAGAATCCAGAAGAGTTCCATAAGCGCCGAGGCGATGTTGAAGGCATAAACCAGCGAATAGGCCATGAAAAGCGAGCCGACGAGGTTGGCGATTGGAAAGAGCAGATCATCTGAATTCAAGTATCGCATCTGGGTGGCAAAGTAAGCGGCGGTGACGATAAGCGTGCCGATGCTGCCGACAAGATCAGCGAAGGTGAGGGCGGCGAAAAGCTCTGACATTTTGGGCGGGGCCTTTGGGTTTTACATCGATTGGAATGGATATACATCATTTTCGTGAGGAGTTAAATCCGGCGGGCAAACTCTTATTTTTCGCCATTATGCCATCGCCTTTTGGGTGCGACAACTTATACCTGACAAAACCCCTAAATGCGCTTGAAGTTTGCACCCGCTTACTCATATGCACAAACGCGAATGTAATGGATCGTATTGATCCCAAACGGAGAATATTCTCATGACCCTATCCTGGAAAACAGGCGGGATACTTCTTGGTGCGGTATTTTTGGCAGCGGTGCTGCTGGTAAAGCCCATCGGCGTATCTACGCAATTTGTGATTTTGGACGGCATCATTGCTGATGCCATTAACCCTGATTTCATTACCGAAACCGAAGAGGGCTACACCTCGACCAATGCCTATATGGCGAAAAGCAACGGCAAATATGCCAAAAACGCTTCTAACCCGCTGAACTATTCTTTTGTGTTCGTGATCGCCATGATGGCGGGCGCAGCGATCTCTTCGTTCATGCGCGGTGGCGTGCAAGGTGGCGAGAAAAACATGCCTAAAATCTGGCGTGACCGTTTTGGCGGTTCTTCCGCCAAGCGTTTTGCTGCGGCCTTTGCCGGTGGCTTCATCATCGTATTTGGCGCGCGTCTGGCGGGGGGCTGCACCTCTGGCCACATGATGAGCGGCCTGATGCAGACATCTATCTCGGGCTACATGTTTACGCTCGGCGCATTTGGTGCGGGTATTCCCCTGGCCATGATGCTTTACAAAAAGTCGGAGGGCTAAGCCATGACTACTATCATTCTTGCAATCGTTATCGGGGGCGCATTTGGGTATGTGCTGGACCGCATCGGTGCCACCAACCCTAAATACGCCATCAAAATGCTGGCGCTCACCAACTTGCACCTGATGAAGACCATCCTGCTCGCCATTGGTGTAGCGGCCGTGGCCATGTTTGCCGGTCAAATGGCCGGGTTTATCGAAGTGGGCCACATGTCCGTTAAAGCCGCCTATTTGGGCGTGTTTGTTGGCGGCCTGATGCTCGGCACTGGCTGGGCGGTTACGGGCTACTGCCCGGGCACCGGCCTTTCGGCAGCGGCTTCAGGGCGTAAAGATGCGCTGTTCTTTATCGCAGGCGGCTTGCTCGGTGCAGCGGCTTACATGGTGAGCTATAGCTGGTTCAAATCCACCGGCATTCTGGACAAAATGTTCGGCGGCAAAGCTACGGTAGCGGCCATTCCGGGCACTGATTATCCGGCGCTGTTCGATGGCCTGCCGGGTGACGTGGTTGGCATCATCCTTGGCCTTGGTTTCATCGCCATTGCCTTTGCCCTGCCCAACAAGTTCGTGGCCTCGGGCGACTCTCGCGGCACAGCTGTGCCAGCGGAATAACCCCCCCCCTAAACAGGTTTAATACCCTTAGCGGCCGCCCTGAAAGGGGTGGCCGTTTTGCGCTGCCCCCCGCCGGGATGGCTTGACCCTTCACTGAAAACGGGTTCAAATAGCGCAAAGCATTCAGGAGTTTTTCATGCATCAGCCCGTTATTTCCGGCACCGGCGTTTTTACGCCCGAAGAAGTGATCACCAATGATGAACTGGTGCGGGCCTTTAACGCCTATGCCGACAAGTTCAATGCCGCACATGCGGAGGCAATTGCAGCGGGAGAGGTGGTGGCCAAGCCCCATTCTTCAAGCGAATTTATCTTTGCTGCGAGCGGGATTGAGCAGCGGCATGTGATGAATAAATCGGGCATTCTAAACCCGGACCGTATGTATCCGGAGCTGCGCCAGCGCTCTGACGATGAGCCGGGGATTATGGCGGAAATGGCGCTGAAGGCCTGTAATAAGGCGCTGGCGCAGGCGGGGAAAACCGCCGCTGATGTGGATGCCGTGATCGTGGCGGCCTCGAATATGGAACGCGCTTATCCGGCGATCGCGATCGAGGTGCAAGACCTGCTCGGAATCGAGGGTTTTGGCTTTGATCTCAACGTCGCCTGCTCCTCTGCCACCTTTGGCATTCAGGCGGCGAGTGATATGGTGCGGTCTGGTTCGGCCAAGGCAATTTTGGTGGTAAATCCCGAGGTAACCTCGGGCCATTTGGAGTGGCGTGACCGTGATTGCCACTTCATTTTCGGCGATGTCTGCACCGCCACTTTGATTGAGCGTAAGGCAGATGCTGTTGGCCCGCATTTTGAGGTGCTCTCCACCAAATGCCTGACCAAGTTTTCAAATAACATTCGGAATAATAACGGCTTTCTGCGCCGTAACCGCCCTGATGGCGTGGCCGACCGGCGTGATATGCAATTCATGCAAAATGGCCGGAAGGTGTTTAAGGAGGTGCTGCCGATCGTGTCAAAACACATTCTGGGTCATCTGGAAGAGGCGGGGCATAGCGCTGACGAGTTAAAGCGGCTATGGCTGCATCAGGCCAATAAGGCGATGAATGATTTCATTGGTGAAAAGGTGTTGGGCCGCACGCCGGAAGCGGGCAAACAGCCGAATATCCTGCAAGATTACGCCAACACCTCCTCAGCGGGGTCGATCATTGCCTTTTCGCAGCATTCAGACGGGTTTGCCGAAGGTGAATTGGGGCTGATTTGCTCTTTCGGGGCCGGATATTCGGTCGGTTCGGTGCTGCTGCGGCGCGCGGGCTAGAAAAACCCCCGCCAGCGTTAAGCTGGGCGGGGGCGTTTTTTGTGTTTATGGCTTAAAATCAGCCTCTTGCCGTGCCAGCGCGCTATCCACATCATTCACGCCCACCAGTTTAACCACCAGCCGCAAAAACTGGTTTTCCGCATTGTCGCGGGTGCCGTCGGCTAGCACCAGCCGCCACAGGTCAACGACCAATGCAAAGCGATCCTCATAGGGAATTGCGGCTTTGATCAGGCGGGTGAGGTGCACGGTGTCACCGATCGTGGCCTCCACCTGCTCGGCCCCTTCGCGCACAGTTTTGGCGGCGCTCAGGTCTATCGGGTAGCGCTGGGCCAAAATCTCGTCGATCTGGGCTTTTTCGCTATCGGCATAGTCTTGGTCCGTGCGGGCAAGGCGCACGAGCAGGGCCGCAAGGGCAAGGCGGGCATCGTTGGCCGCAAGAGGGTCGGGGGCGGGTTCGGCGCGCAGGCGCTTGAATAGAGAGTCAAACATAAGCCAAATTTAACCGGTTTTGCGGCGGTTACAAGGGCAGGGCCGTGATTTGCCCATGATGCACCCGCACCGCCGCGCCTTTAATTTGGATCTGCTGCAAATTGCCACCTGAAATGGTGGCGGTGAGGCCAATTTCGCTGGGCCGCCCCATATCTTCGCCTTGGGTTAGCGGCACATGGGTTTGCCCCTCGGGCAAGGCACCGGCGGCGTGTAGCTGCGCGGCTAAAATGGCGCTGGCGGAGCCGGTGGCGGGGTCTTCGGGCATGCCATGGGCGGGGGCAAACATGCGCGCGGCATAGCCTTGGTCCGCAGGCGTGTATAGATATACCGACTGGGTGGCGGCTTTATCGGTCATCGTTTGCCAGCTGGCGGCGGGGGCGGCTGTGCGCAGGGCGGCGCGGCTGGCAATCGGGATGTATAGGAAATCTGGCCCGCCTTGCCAATGCAGGGGGTGATGCTGGCCAAAGCCGATATCTTGCGGGGCCAGCCCAAGGGCTGCCGCGGCCTCTTCGGGGCTGGGCGGGGTGCCGGCGGCAAGAGTTGGCTGCACCGGGGCCGTGAACTCTGCTGATATAGCGCCACCACGGCGCACCACCTTTATAGGCACCCGCCCCGCGACCTCTTCCAGCACGATCTCGCAAGCAAAATCACCCGCATGGGCCAGCTCTGCCAGCAGAATCGCACAGCCTATGGTGGGGTGGCCGGCAAAAGGCAGCTCACAGGCTGGGCAAAAAATACGGACCTTGGCGCTATGCGCGGGGTCGGCCGGTGTTTGCACAAAGATGGTTTCGGAAAGATTGAACTCGCGGGTGATGGCCTGCATTTGGCGGCCTGTCAGCCCGTCAGCGCCGAGCACCACGGCCAGCGGATTGCCGGAAAACGGGGCGGTGGTGAACACATCTACCACATGAAAATCGAGCATAGGCTATTCCGGATCGAGCCATGCCTGGTGGCAGGCGACCAGCTCTGTCGGGCGGTCGGCCCAAGCTTGGAGCACTTCGGTTTGGGTGGCGCGCTGCTCTTCGGGCATGAACTGAAGCCATGCGATCAGCGTTTGGGTCAGCGGGGCGCTCAGGCGTTCGAATTCGGCGGTTTGCTCGGCTTGCGGAAATTGCGCGGTTTGGGCAAACACTTGCACCAAGCCACTGAAATAATTGACCATTGGTTCGAGCGTTTGCGCGGGCAGGCAGGCCTGCGTAGCGCTAAACATATCGGCGGCGGTGGTCTCGGGGGCGCTGTGCAGGGCGGCGGTAATGGCGGTGAGCTGGGCCTTATAGCTTGGCGGCACCTTAACGGCGCTAAAGGCTTGAGTGGCATCGGACTCGTTGCGGGCCATTTCGAGCAGGCGATCCCGCGCGAGATTATCTGTTAAAAAGTCAAACATCTCGGACCCGAAATCGCCGATTTTGGAGAAATTAAGCGGCGCACCTCGTCTGACAACTCGGTCACCACCGGAAAGCTGAAAACCCTGATATACGCCAAAGGTCGCTGGGTTAGATAGGTATAAGGCGACCCCGATTAGCGCGAAAGCCAAAAGAATAAACCGCATTTGCAATCCTCATAAGCGTAGTGAGAGCACAATAGCACAATACTTTTGATAATATTTAGGGGGAGTGAATAATGATCAACGAGCGCAAAATCCGCCATACAACTATAGAATAGCGTATTTCAAGCGATGATGAAAGGGCTAAGTTTACCATGCGGCAGCAGCGAGATGATCGCTGCTGCGCAGGCGCTGAACAAACCAGCTTTGCTCAACAGCAGCTTCAATGAATCTGGCAAAAGCGGGGGCGGTTCAAACGGGCGCGATTTTAGCTCGGGGTGGAATTGCGTGCCGATAAGCCAGAGGTGGTCTTTAGTCTCGATGGTTTCAGGTAGCTTGCCGTCAGGCGCTTCAAGAAAGCTATTGAGAAGGGTTAACACGTTAAATACTTTTCATGAAGTCGATTTAGAAAGCTGTTAACAAGCCTCGCGCTCATCATGAAGTGTATAGCGAACAAAGGTCCACCTGAAGCGGGTTGCCCCAAGTTGTATCTATATCGGGAAGGGAAAGCGGCTCTGAGCTTGGCGGTGCCACAAGTTCGGCTTTAGGAAGGCCTAAAATAATGTCGCCTATCGCAAAGCCGCCAATCGACGAATTTGCAATCTGAACGCCTGCAATATCGCGCGCAGCACCGCAGCCCGCAACTAAGTCTGCAATGGATAGTTGGGATGCCCCGCCAGGCTGGCGTAAATCCCCGCCATCAGATGCTCATGTTTGCTCGGAATCCAAACCGCATCGGCTTGGTTCAGCTCGCTCAAGCTGGGGTGTTCAAGGTTGGCGTAGGTGACGAAAATTACGGATGAGTCGCGAATGGCCTTTGCAAGGGGAGAGAATGGTAAAATTCAGGCGCGACGGGAATCCCTGACTTGCCAGGAGGTCTTAAGGAAATTGGATTTGCTCGAGACAGCGGCAGGCGTTTTTCTGCATGTTGAAAAATGTGCTTTGGCCGACGCGGGGCTCTAGTCTTCGCACGGCCAAAGTAAGCTCGGTGCGCAGGGCGGTGCCGGCGTCGCGTCTCCTCGGGGAGCCTACGGCCCCCCTCGCCGGTTCGTTGTTGCCCGGGCAGGCTATGGCCTCGGATGCGCCTCGGCGTGGGTGGGGGTATATTTTTTTAAAAGAAGAATTTCCTATTTTCATGTGCGCGGGATTGTCGCATAATGCGCATCCCTCCGCATGCAGAAAGCCTGATGATGACCGACAAACTCAACACCCCCGCGCTGAATTACCATGAGTTCCCCAAGCCCGGAAAGCTGGAAATTCGGGCCACCAAGCCCTTGGCGAACGGGCGGGATTTGGCGCTGGCTTATTCGCCCGGTGTGGCCGAGGCTTGTATGGTCATAAAGGACACGCCTTCAGCGGCGGCGCGGTTTACGGCGCGGGGCAATCTTGTGGGGGTGGTCACCAATGGCTCGGCGGCTTTGGGGCTGGGCAATATCGGGGCGCTGGCCAGCAAGCCGATTATGGAAGGCAAGGCGGTGCTGTTCAAGAAATTCGCCAATATTGATTGCTTTGATATCGAGGTGGATGAAAGCGACCCCGAAAAGCTGGCCGATATTATCACCGCGCTAGAGCCAACCTTTGGCGCGATAAACCTTGAGGACATCAAGGCGCCGGAGTGCTTTATTGTGGAAAAACTCTGCCGCGAGCGCATGAACATTCCGGTGTTTCATGATGACCAGCACGGCACCGCGATTGTGGTGGGTGCGGCGGCGCTGAATGCGCTGAAAGTGGCGGGGAAGCGCTTTGAGGATATCAAGGTGGTGAGCACGGGTGGCGGGGCGGCAGGGATAGCCTGCCTGAACATGCTGCTCAAGCTTGGCGTGAAGCGCGAAAACGTGTGGCTTTGTGATATCGATGGGCTGGTTTATGAGGGCCGCGAGGCCGAGACCTCGCCCCAAAAGGCCGCCTTCGCGCAGAAGACAGACCTGCGCAGCCTCAGCGATGTTATCGGCGGGGCCGACCTGTTCCTCGGCCTCTCCGGCCCGGGCGTGCTGACACCTGAAATGGTGGCGCAAATGGCCAAAGCGCCGATCGTGTTTGCCCTCGCTAACCCGACGCCGGAAATCATGCCCGACGCGGTGCGGGCTGTGGCTCCCGATGCGATTATCGCCACGGGGCGGTCTGATTTTCCCAATCAAGTCAATAACGTGCTGTGTTTCCCGTTCATCTTTCGCGGCGCGCTCGATGTGGGCGCGACTACGATCAACGATGCGATGGAGATCGCCTGTGTCGAGGGCATTGCCGAGCTGGCGCGGGCCAGCTCTAGCGCCGAAGCGGCGGCGGCCTATAAGGATGAGAGCCTCAATTTTGGGCCGGAATACCTGATCCCCAAGCCTTTCGACCCGCGCCTGCTGGCCATTGTTTCCGGCGCGGTGGTCAAAGCCGCGATGGAAAGCGGCGTGGCCACACGGCCCATTGCCGACCTTGAGGCCTATAAGCAAAAGCTGGAAACCTCGGTCTTCCGCTCGGCCCTGATCATGCGGCCGGTGTTTGAAAGCGCCCGCAAAGCCGTGCGCAAAATCGTGTTTGCCGAGGGCGAAAGCGAGCGCGTGCTGCGCGCCGCCCACGCCATGACCGAAGAAATGACCGATATGCCGATCCTGATCGGCCGCCCTGAGGTGATAGAAGCGCGACTGGAGAAATTCGGCCTGCCGATCAAGGAAGGCGAGCATTTTGAGCTGGTCAACCCGCAAAACGACCCGCGCTTCCGTGATTACTGGAGCACCTATCACGAGATCAACCAGCGCAGGGGGGTCACGCCGGACCTCGCCAAGGCGATCCTGCGCACCAATACCACAGCGATTGCGGCGGTGATGGTGGCGCGCGGCGATGCCGACAGCCTGATCTGCGGCACCTTCGGGCAGTATTTATGGCACCTGAATTATGTGAACCAGGTGCTGGGCACCAAGGCGCTCATCCCGCGCGGGGCGCTGTCCTTGATGATCATGGAAGATGGCCCGCTATTTATCGCCGATACCCATGTAAACGCCGAGCCAACGGCGGCGCAAATGGTGGATACGGTGATCGGCGCCGCCCGCCATGTCTGCCGCTTTGGCCTGCAACCCAAAATCGCGCTCTGCTCGCACTCGCAATTCGGCAACCTCAACACCGCCTCTGCCCTGCGCATGCGCGAGGCCTTGGCGACGCTCGATACCATGGAGCTTGATTTTACCTATGAGGGCGAAATGCACACCGACGCCGCGCTCAGCGAGCCGCTGCGGCGCAAAATTTTCCCCAATACCGTGTATAAGGGCGCGGCGAATGTGCTGGTGTTTGCCAATTCCGATGCCGCTTCTGCGGTGCGCAATATTCTGAAAATGTCGGCGGGCGGGCTGGAAGTGGGGCCGATCCTGATGGGCATGGGCAATAAAGCCCATATCGTCACCCCCTCGATCACCGCGCGCGGTCTGCTCAACATCGCGGCGCTGGCAGGGACGCCGGTGGCGACCTATAGCTAGGGCCCCGTAGGGTGCGTGGTTTCCACGCACCGCTTGTGGGCAGGCGCGGTGGTGCGTGCAGAGCACAGCACCCTATAAATTACTGAACCCTTGTTCACTTCCATTTGCCTTGTGTGCGCTGGCGCATTATCAAGGGGCAACGGCGCGTTAGACGCCACATATTCCCGAGGGGTGCTTTGTTCACCACAGGCCTTTCCGGCCAACCATTCGGGAGTCATATCATGGGATATCGGGAGATATATAAAAGCTGGCAGGAGGATCCGGAAGCCTACTGGATGCAGGCGGCAGAGGCGATTGACTGGGTCAAAAAGCCGAGCCGCGCACTGGAGGGCAGCAACGCGCCCATGTATCAGTGGTTTAGCGACGGGGTGATGAACACCTGCTACAACGCGCTCGACCGCCATGTGGCGGCGGGGCGCGGGGGCCAAGCCGCGATTATTTATGACAGCCCGATCACAGGCGCCAAGGCCACCATATCCTACGCCGAAATGACGGACCGCGTCGCCACGCTGGCAGGGGCTTTGGCCCGCAAGGGCGTCGGCAAGGGCGACCGTGTGTTGATCTATATGCCGATGGTGCCGGAAGCGCTGGAGGCGATGCTGGCCTGCGCGCGGCTCGGGGCCATTCACTCGGTGGTGTTTGGCGGCTTTGCGGCTACCGAGCTTGCCACGCGGATTGATGACGCCACCCCGAAAGCCGTGATCGCGGCGAGCTGCGGCATAGAGCCGGGCAGGGTGATTGCCTATAAGCCACTGCTGGACGAGGCCATCAAGCTTTCCACGCACAAACCCGATTTCAGCGTGATCTTGCAGCGCGAGCAGCTTGCGGCAGAGCTGGGCGAAACCGACCACGAGTGGCAAGCCTTCAAGGCCGGTGCCACGCCCGCCCCCTGCACCCCTGTGGGCGGCGCGGACCCGCTCTACATTCTTTATACCTCCGGCACCACGGGCCAACCCAAGGGGGTGGTGCGCCCCAATGGCGGCCATGCGGTGGCGCTGCACTGGACAATGAAAAACATCTATAATGTCGAGGCGGGCGAGGTGTTCTGGGCCGCATCCGATGTCGGTTGGGTCGTGGGGCATAGCTATATTTGCTACGGGCCGCTGCTGGCAGGGGCCACGGCGATTGTGTTTGAGGGCAAGCCCGTGGGCACGCCCGATGCTGGCACGTTTTGGCGGGTGATCGAGGAGCATAAGGTGGTGAGCTTTTTCACCGCCCCCACGGCCTTCCGCGCCATCAAGCGGGTGGACCCTGAAGGCGCATTCGTGAAAAAACACGACCTTTCCAGCCTCAAGGCGCTGTTTCTGGCCGGTGAGCGCGCCGATAGTGACACCATCATCTGGGCGCAAAACCAGCTCGGCGTGCCCGTCATCGACCATTGGTGGCAAACCGAAACCGGCTATTCCATTGCCGCCATTCCGATGGGCCTGGAGGCGCTGCCCGTCAAGCTCGGCTCGCCCGGCGTGCCCATGCCCGGCTTCGAGGTGCAGGCGCTGGGCGATGACGGCCACCCCGTAAAGGCAGGCGAGATGGGGGCGATTGCCATCAAGCTGCCCCTGCCACCGGGCACGCTTTCCGGCCTCTGGCAGGCCGAGGGCCGCTATAAATCCGCCTATCTCGAGGCCTTCCCCGGCTATTACGAAACCGGCGATGCGGGGATGATAGACGAGGATGGCTACCTCTATATCATGGCCCGCACCGATGATGTGATCAACGTGGCAGGGCATCGGCTTTCGACCGGAGCCATGGAGGAGGTGCTGTCCTCTCACCCCGACGTGGCCGAATGCGCGGTGATCGGTGTGGCGGATGCGCTCAAGGGCCAACTGCCGCTCGGCTTCCTGTGCCTCACCGCAGGGGTTGACCGCCCCGAGGGTGATGTGGTGGCCGAATGTGTGAAGCTCGTGCGCCAACAAATCGGCCCCGTGGCGGCCTTTAAGCTCGCTTGTGTGGTGGAACGCCTGCCCAAAACCCGCTCGGGCAAGGTGCTGCGCGGCACCATGGCCAAAATCGCCGACGGCTTGGCATGGAAAATGCCCGCCACCATTGATGACCCTGTTATCCTTGATGAAATCACCACCACCCTGCGCGAAATGGGCTATGCGGGCGAGGTATAATGGCGTGCAGTTCGGAATTACTAAATAAATATATAATGATCGCAGTGGGTTAATGTCTAGTTAATGTCTGTGGGTGTGGGTCGGAATCCTAACGCTCGCAATTGGCGATTAGTGGCTTCGCGCGTTGCAGAATGCAACTCTCAGGGTGGGTATGTGTTGCAAAATGCAAGCAATGTAAGGGAAATGGGGGGCAATGCGTGGGGCAGCGGCTTGCATTATATAGGATGTAAGAATCGAGGGAGTTTGAAAGGAACGTATAAAATGACCCGACTAAAGACAAATATGCTGCTACTGGGCGTGGCGCTTGCCATGGCGTTGCCCCGCGTGGCAACCGCGCAAGAAGCCGCGCTGACCGTGATCAACACGCTCACGGGCACCGAGGTTTCGCTAACCATGGACGAGCTAAACGGCCTGCCGCAAGCAACCATTCACACCGAAAACGAGTTTGAAGACGAGATGGCGGCCTATGCTGGCCCGCTGGCCCGCGATGTGGTGGCGCTGGTGGGGGAGGGCGGCCATGTGGCGGTGCTCACGGCGGTTAATGATTATGCGGTTGAAGTGCCTCTTGAGGACTTTATTAACTATGATGTGGTATTTGCATTGTCTATTAATGGGGATGTTTTTTCCCGCCGCGATAGAGGGCCGATCTGGGTGGTATACCCGATGTCGGACCATGCAGAACTGCAAGACCCAGTTTATAATGCGCGGCTAATTTGGCAGCTGGTGAAGGTGGAAATCAAGTAAAGTGCAGTCCAAAAAGCTCTTTTCCAAGCTCTTGTTCGGTGGCGTCGTGTTGGTCGCCATCGGCATTGCTACATTCGGGTTTTTAACCTTCAAAGACAGTCTGGAAGCCATGCGGCGGGCGAGTCAGGAAAACATTTCCTGGTCGGCCACCCAGCTTGAGCGCGAGCTCACGCGGTTTCTCGATTCGCTTGGCAGTGCGCGAGCCGGCACCACCAGCTCAACCGTCGACATAAACCAGCGCTTTGATGTGCTCTGGAGCCGGGTTGCGGTTTTTCAGCGCGGTGCTGTGGGAAAGCGGCTGCGGGCTTATGATACAGAAAATGCGGTTGGCCAGCTTTACGACGAGCTGAAGCGGCAGGAGGTCGCGGTTGTTAGCATTAGCAGCTTTGATTTTTCGGTCATGGCCAATATCAGCGCCGCGTTTTTTCCCTATGCTGACGCACTGCACGAGCTTAGCCGCAAAATCACGGTTGGTGAGGAAGAAAAGGCCGCCGAGATACGGGCGCAAATGCGCAGCAGTGCCGATTTTGCCTTTTATGCCAGTATATTAACGGTTATCATGGTTACGGGCGCGCTGATATATTTTGTATATGAGGGGCAGCAATATAGAAAATTAGCCTATGAAAACAAAGCCTTGGCTGAGAAATTTAAAGCCGCTAGCGAAGTGAAATCCCGCTTCCTCACCATGATGAGCCATGAGCTGCGCACCCCCATGAACGGGGTGCTCGGCCTACTGGCACTGGCCCGTGCAGTGGAGACGGACCCCGAACAAACGGAACGCTTGGCGCAGGCAGACCGCTCCGCCAACCGGATGCTTGGCATGTTGACCGATATTCTGGATTTCGCCGCCCTCGAAAATGCCGAGCTGGTGCTGGCCCATAAACCGTTTTTCAGTAACGAGCTGCTGTTGGCGCTGCCTGAGTTACTCGGGCCAGTCGCCCTGCAGGCGGAGGCTCGCCTGCAAGTGAAAGCCGCCGAAGATATGCCGCTGATGCTTCAAGGCGACCCGTCCCGTCTGCGCCGCTGCTATGCCCTGATGGTGACTTATTTTCTGGAAACCGCCGGCGCGCGCGATATCGGGCTGGTGCTCTCCTATAAATCGGGTGTTTTGTTGGCGGAAATAGAGGTCGATTATGCTGGCGGTGGCTGGTCCCCAGACCTTATTTTTGGCACCCGCGGCGAACATAAAGACAGTTTCGCCGCAGCAGCCCTCGGCCCAAGCGTGGCCCGCGCCTTGGTGAAAGAAATGGGCGGCGAGATCAACCTTGGGACAACAGAAAATGGCAAGATTTTGCTAAGCATCGCTGTGCCGGTGGTGGCGGTCACCCCGCCGCGGCGGCTAAAGGTGCTTTTAAGCCTGCAATCTGCTCCGATGGAGATGGTTTGCAGGTCAGCCATTGCCGAGCTGCCGGTCGAGTTTATCAGCGCTGAGGCCGTAGGAGAGGCCCAAGTCGTTTTGCTGGAAGCGGGTGAGGGCGGTGTGGCCGATAAGGTGGCCGCCCTGCGCGCGCAAAGCCCCTCGGTGCGGGTGGTGGGCATTGGCCGCACCGAAAATACAGCAATTTTTGACGTTGTCGCCGATATGCCGCTGGAGGCGACGCAGCTGAAAAACTGGGTGCAAGAGGCTTTGGGGTAAGAATTGGGTAACCAATTTGTCGTATGCCGTATATACCGCAACCACAAGATGTTAGGGCCAGAAGGCAGAATCAAAGAGGCGTGACGTGAAGCAAACCGACCATCCGGCTATCAATACTCGCAGCGAGCTCCCGACTCAAACTGCAAACGCCTTGCTGTCGCATGATATGCGCTCGGCCCTAAGTTGCATTGTGAGTGCCAGCCAAGCGCTTGAAAGTGCAGGCCTTTCCGGCACCCCCGCCGCTCAGCTCGCACAAATAAAAACCGCCGCTCTTTATATAAATGACCTGCTCGCCTTGGCCGGCCCTACGCCAAATGGTGCGCTGCCAGTTAGTGAATTTACGCCCATGCTCGATATGTTGGTGACCTTGTGGTCGCCCGAGGCTGCGAAAAAAGGAATACGGTTTGAGCTGCGGCGTAAGGGGGTAATGCCCAGTGCCTTGCGCCTGCCACAGGTCGATTTTATGCGTATTTTCAACAACATCATCGGCAATGCGCTCAAGGCTAGCCAAAGCGGCACGCTGGGGCTGCGCGTGGCGCGGGTCCAAAATGGCGCGCTTTTGCTCGAGGTGGTCGATGACGGCCCCGGCTTTAGCGAATCGGCGCTGCAAAAACTGTTTTCCGTGCGTGATGCGCCTGCGGGTGACGGGGCCGAGGGCTCTGGCTTCGGGCTGTATATCGCGCGGGATCTGGTCGAGAAGGCGGGTGGTGAAATCACGGCCGAAAACCGGCCATCGGGCGGGGCGCGGCTTGCGGTTCTATTCCCCGAAGACCTGCTGATGGCGGCTGAAAAGCCTGCGGTCAAACCGCAAACTGGCCTGCCGGATCTATCTCACCTGCGCATTTTACTGGCCGAGGACAACCCCACCAACCAGCTTGTTGCCACCCAAATGCTTAAAAAAATGGAGGCCACGGTTGAAACAGCTGCCGACGGGGTGCAAGCGCTTGAGGCCTTCGAGGCCGGAGATTTTAACCTCGGGCTTATCGATATAGAAATGCCCCGCAAATCTGGCCTGGAAGTGATGCGCGAAATGCGGGCGCGCCCCGATGAAAAGGCGGCCACCACACTGCTGGCGCTCACCGCCTATGTGCTGCCCGAGCACCGGGACCGGATCATGGCCTCGGGGGCCGATGGTATTATTGCCAAACCGCTGACGGATATCGCCGCCTTCGGAAACGCGATTTTGATCATAACCGGAGGGGCTGAGAGTAGCGAGACCACGGGCCAGCCACCGCCCAACTCTGACGCTGATATCCAGATGGATATTTATAACGGCTTGAAGGATATTATAGGCCCAGACTCGATGCGCGAGCTGCTTGGCAAAGTGCAAAGTGATCTTGCCGATGTGCGCGCAGGGGTGCAAAAGGGAGTTATCAACAAGGATGCGGCGGCGATTCGTGCCTGCACCCATATACTAATTTCAGTCGCGGGTGCCTTTGGCGCGGTGAACTTGCAGCACATCGCCGAGGCGCTTAACGCCACGGCAAAATCTGGCGATTGGGCGAAAATTACCCCCGAAGCCACCCGCTGCGAAGGCGGCATAGCCGATGTGCTGCGGTTTGTAGCCTCGGAACTAAAGAGCGGATAGGGCCAAAATGAATTTGCCATTACTGCTGGTAGAAGACACCTCGTCACTGGCGATGGTTTACCGCTCCGTGCTTGAAAAGGCCGACCATGCGGTGGTGGCCTGTGATACCATATTGCATGCCCGAGAGGAAATGGGAAAGCAGCGCTTTAGCGTTATTTTACTGGACCTTAGCCTGCCCGATGGTGACGGTATGGAGCTGATGAGCGACATCCTGAAGGGCGGGGCCAAGGTGATCGTGATCACGGCCAATGGCTCGATCAACCGCGCTATCGAAGCCATGCGCGAGGGCGCGTTTGATTTTCTGGTTAAGCCATTTGATGAAAAAAAGCTGCTCGGCGCAGTTGAAAACGCCATGCATGTGCAAGCCTCCGCCCCGAGCCGGCCGCAAGCCGACCCTTATGAGCCTCGCAGCGCGTTTCACGGGTTTCTTGGCGATTCCGAACCGATGCAGCGGATATATCAGATGATCGGTAATATCGGCCGCAGCTCGGCAACTGTGTTTATCACCGGTGAAAGTGGCACCGGAAAAGAGGTGGCTGCGCAGGCGATTCATGCGGTGTCTAACCGGGCCAAAAAGCCGTTTGTGCCGTTGAACTGCGGCGCGATTCCGGCAGACCTGCTGGAGTCAGAGGTTTTTGGCCACCTGAAAGGCTCGTTCACCGGCGCGATTGCCACTAAAATCGGCGCGGCAGAGGCGGCCTCGGGCGGCACCTTGTTTTTGGACGAAATCTGCGAGATGGACCTGGCCTTGCAAACCAAGCTGCTGCGGTTTCTTGAAACTTCCAAAATTCAGCCGGTGGGGGCGGTGGCCGCCAAATCGGTCGATGCCCGTATCCTCTGCGCCACCAACCGCGACCCGCTGGTCGAGGTCAAGGCTGGCCGATTCCGCGAAGATCTTTACTACCGCCTGCACGTGGTCCCCATCCATATGCCCCCCTTGCGGGAACGTGGTGATGATATAAACTTGATCGCCGAGTCGGCGCTGAAGCGCTTGTCGGCTGAGGAAGGGCGGGATTTCGAGCGGATAACGCCAGAAGTGAAGCGTATTTTTGCGGGGTTTAGTTGGCCCGGTAACGTGCGGCAACTGCTTAACATTCTGCACAATGTGGTGGTGCTGCACAATGGCACCCATATATTGCCCGAAATGCTGCCGGAAGAAATCTCTGGTCCAGCTCCCCTAGGCGAGCCCGAGCAGGTTTCCTTGCAGCGGAATGAATGTGAAGTGAGCCAGTTTGTCGGCCTGACCATCGCACAATTCGAGCGCGCCTTTGTGGAAGCAACAATTTCAGAGTGTAATGGCTCTGTGCCAGAAGCAGCGCGGATGCTCGATGTGTCCCCCTCCACGCTTTATCGCAAGCTCGAAAGCTGGCGCAAAGCGGCGCGGTGAGCGCGGTTTGTGTGGCTGGGCGACACCCCGCCACACACGCATTTTTTCGTAGGGAAAAGCCGCGGCAGGGCGTATACAAGGGTTGCCAATTTCTGGAAATTGACTGTATGATCAATTTTTTACGCTAGGAGGGGGTTCTGTGCCTTTACTCGATTCCGCACGTAAGGTGCGTGAAAATGCCCATGCACCATATTCCAATTTCAAGGTCGGCGCGGCGCTACGCACTGCCGCTGGTGATGTGTTTGCCGGATGCAACGTAGAAAACGTGGCCTATCCTGAAGGCACCTGCGCCGAGGCCGGCGCGATTGCCGCCATGGTGGCGGCGGGGCAGGGCGATATTGTTGAAATTCTGGTGATGGCCGAGAGTGATGTGCCGATCACGCCCTGCGGCGGCTGTCGGCAGAAAATATCCGAGTTTGGCACGCCGGAAACGGTGATTATCCTCGCTAGCCCGAAAGGTGTGATCGGCGAGGTGACGCTGGGTGAGCTGCTCCCCGGCTCCTTCACCCCCGCCCACCTGAAAGGGGCCAAGTGATGCTGCCGCAGGAATTTATTGCCGCTAAGCGCGATGGTAAGGCGCTGTGCGAGGAAGAGATTATCGCGTTTATTCAGGGGCTTACTACTGGAAGTGTCAGCGGTGAGCAGGCTGCGGCCTTTGCTATGGCGGTTTACTTTCAGGGCATGGACCTGACCGAGCGGGTGGCGCTGACGGAGGCCATGCGTGACAGTGGCGATGTGCTGAGCTGGCACCTGCCCGGGCCGGTGCTGGATAAGCATTCCACGGGCGGCGTGGGGGATAATGTATCGCTGATGCTGGCCCCTGCTCTGGCGGTTTGCGGGGCTTATGTGCCGATGATTTCAGGCCGCGGCCTTGGCCATACGGGCGGCACGCTGGATAAGTTTGACGCCATTCCGGGCTATCAAACCCAGCCGGATATCGAGACCTTGAAGCGGGTTACGCAAGAGGTGGGCTGTGCGATTATCGGCCAAACGGGCGATGTCGCCCCTGCCGACAAGCGGCTTTATGGTATTCGGGATGTGACGGCGACAGTGGAGTCGGTGGACCTGATTACTGCCTCGATCCTTTCCAAAAAGCTGGCGGCGGGGCTTGAGGGGCTGGTGCTGGATGTTAAATGCGGCTCTGGTGCCTTTATGGACAGCCTGCCGAAAGCGCGCGAACTGGCCGAAAGCCTTGTGCGCGTGGCAAATGATGCGGGCTGCCGCACCAGCGCGCTGATCACCGATATGAACGAGCCTTTGGCGCGGGCGGCGGGCAACGCGCTGGAGATGCAAAACGCGGTGGATTTCTTGACGGGTAAGGAAATTGACAACCGTTTGTGGGATGTAACCGTGGCGCTGGGCGCAGAGCTTTTGGCCAATGCGGGGCTGGCGAACAGCCCTGATAACGGGGCCGATATGATGCTGGATGCCCTGCAATCCGGCAAGGCAGCGGAGCGCTTTGGCCAGATGGTGAGTGCGCTGGGTGGGCCTGCGGATTTTGTGGAAAAGGCGGAGGGCTACCTCGAAAAGGCCCCGCTGGTGGCGGAAGTGTATGCGCCCGAAGCGGGCTTTGTGCAGACGATTGAAACCAAGGGCGTCGGCATGGCCGTGGTCGCTCTGGGTGGTGGGCGCACCAAATCTAGCGACCTGATTGACTATACCGTGGGCCTTGATTGGCTGGCGGGCATCGGCCAGCATGTGGACGGTGAGCAGCCGATTGCGCGGGTGCATGCACGGGACGAAGCGGCGCTGGCGGAGGCGAAAAGCCGCGTGATTGCGGCCTATGAAATAGGCGAGGCGGTGCCGGAAGAAGCGCCGCTAATCATTGAAAGGATAAGCTGATGGCACGGGCATTTTTGCTGATTATGGATTCCGTTGGTATCGGCGGCGCGCTGGATGCTGCCGCTTTTGGCGATGAAGGCTCCAATACGCTTGGCCATATCGCGGCGGAATGTGCGGCAGGGCGGGCGGATGTAGGCCGCGAAGGGCCGCTGACCCTCCCCAACCTTGATGCGCTGGGTTTTGGCGCGGCGGCGCGCGAGGCTTGCGGCGAGGTGCCCGCAGGGCTTGCGGGCACTGCGGGCCTGTTTGCTGTGGCCAACGAGGCCTCCAAGGGCAAGGACACCCCCACCGGCCACTGGGAGCTTTCCGGCGTGCCGGTGCCGTTTGACTGGCATTATTTCCCAGATACCCAGCCCAGCTTTCCGCCCGATAAACTGGCCGAATTCATCACCCGCGCTGGCTTGCCCGGGGTGCTGGGCGACAAGCATGCCTCTGGCACCGCGATCATCGAGGAACTGGGCGAGGAGCATATGCGCAGCGGCAAGCCGATCTGCTATACCTCTGCCGATAGTGTGTTTCAGATTGCTGCCCATGAGGAAAGCTTCGGGCTGGACCGCCTGCTGGAGATTTGCGAAATCGCCGCTGAAATCTTCCATCCAATGATGGTGGGGCGGGTGATTGCGCGGCCATTCTTCGGCAAATCTGGCAGCTTCAAGCGCACGCCAAATCGGCGCGATTATGCCATTGCGCCGCCCGAGCCGACGATCTGTGACCGGGTTGTCGCGGCGGGTGGCCGCACGCTGGCGGTTGGTAAAATAGGTGATATTTTTGCCCATCAGGGGATTTCCGAAATCTTCAAAGGTAAGGATGATATGGCGCTGGTCGACCATACGGTGGCGCTTATGGATACGGCGCAGGATGGCGACCTTGTGTTTGCAAATTACGTCGAATTCGACAGTCTTTATGGCCACCGCCGCGATGTGGCCGGCTATGCGCGCCACCTTGAGGCTTTTGATGCCCGCCTGCCGGAAATTACCGGCAAATTGCGCGCGGGGGATCTGTTGATGATCTCGGCAGACCACGGGAATGACCCGACATGGGTTGGCACCGAGCACACCCGCGAGCGGGTGGCGGTGCTGGTTGCAGGGCTTGCGCAGCAGGGCAATCTCGGGCAAGTGGGCTTTGCCGATGTCGGCGAAACCATAGCCAAGCATTTGGGGCTGGCCCCCGGCCCCCACGGAAAGAGCTTTTTATGAATTTTAGAGCAATACCCAAAACGGAGCTGCACCTTCATCTTGAAGGGGCCGCGCCGCCTGCCTTTATCCGCCGCCTCGCGCAGGAAAAGGGCGTGAATATGGACGGCGTTTTTGATGAAAACGGCGCTTATGTCTGGGCAACATTCGTCGAGTTCCTTGCCACCTATGAGCGCGCCTGCGAAGTGCTGAAATCACCGGAGGATTTCGGGCGGCTGATGGCTGCCGTGCTCGCGGAGCAGGCCGCGCATGGCGTGGTTTACACCGAGCATTTCCTCGCACCCGATTTCTGTGGCGGCGGTGATTTGGTGGCGTGGAAGGAATACCTCGCCGCTATGAGCGAAGCTGCCGAGGCCAGCCCTGTGGAGGTGCGGTTTATTCCGACTTGCGTGCGCCATATGGGGCCGGATCAGGCGCGCATTACCGCGCGGGTGAGTGCGGAAACCGCTGGTGGGCTGGTGACGGGCTTTGGCATGGGCGGCAACGAAAGCCAATTCGCCGCCGCCGATTTCGCCTATGCTTTTGATATGGCCCGCGAGGCCGGGCTGGGCCTGACCAGCCATGCGGGGGAGGTCGAGGGGCCGGATTCGGTAATTGAGACTTTGGACGCCCTAAAAGTGAGCCGCATTGGCCACGGCGTGCGCAGCATTGAAGACCCTGCACTCGTGCAGCGCCTTGCCGAGGAGGGCGTGGTGCTGGAGGTTTGCCCCGGCTCAAACATTTCCCTCGGGGTTTTCGCCGACCTCAAGGCGCATCCGATCACGGCATTGCGGGATGCCGGCGTAGTCGTGACCGTTTCCACCGATGACCCACCGTATTTCCATACGGACATGACCGCCGAATATCGTGGCCTGTCCGAGCAATTAGGCTGGACGCAGGATGATTTTGACGCGATAAACCAAGCAGCCATGAAAGCCGCATTTTGTGACGAGGCCACGCGCGCCAAGCTGCTGGCCACATTTAACGGAGCCTGATATGCAACATTTCACCCTTGTTAACCACCCGCTGGTGCAGCACAAACTCACCAAAATGCGCGAGAAATCCCGCTCCACAGCCGAGTTTCGCCAGCTGTTGCGCGAGATCAGCCACCTGCTGGCATATGAGGTGACCCGCGATCTGCCGATGACAACCACCTCGATTGAAACCCCGATGGAAGCCATGGAAGCGCCAGTTTTAGAGGGTAAAAAACTGGCGCTGATCTCGATTTTGCGCGCGGGCAATGGCTTGCTGGATGGGGTGCTGGAGCTGATCCCCTCTGCCCGCGTCGGCTTTGTGGGCTTGTATCGCGATGAAGAAACCCTGCAACCCGTGCAATATTATTTCAAGGTGCCAAAAGAGATGAGCGAGCGGGTGGTGATCGCGGTAGACCCGATGCTGGCCACGGGCAACAGCTCTGTCGCCGCCATTGATCTGCTGAAGGAATCAGGGGCGAAAGACATCCGCTTTATGTGCCTGCTCGCCGCCCCTGAAGGCGTGGCGCGCATGAAAGAGGCGCACCCAGATGTGCCGATTATTTCGGCTTCGCTTGACCGCCAGCTGAGCGATATCGGCTATATTTTGCCCGGCCTTGGCGATGCGGGTGACCGGATGTTTGGCACCAAATAACGGGTGGTGGGGTAAAACCCCACCCTACGCTCACCCCGCGAACAAGGCCTCAAACCGGAGGGCCGCAATTTGGTGCACTTGGTCGAGCGCCTCACGGAACTCGACATCGGGCGTATTCTCCACACGCTCACGGAAATTGTCCAAAATCTCGGTCCGGTGCCGCCCGCGCACAGCCAGAATATAGGGAAAGCCAAAGCGTTCCTTGTAGCGCGCGTTCAGCGCCGTAAACTCCGCAAACTCTGCCTCTGTGCACTGGTCCAGCCCCGCACTGGCCTGCTCGGAGGTGCTCTCGGAGGTCAGCGCGCCGGTTTTTGCCAGCTTCCCCGCCAAATCCGGGTGCGCGCGCAGCAGCACTAGCTGGGCCTCGTGCCCTGCATCTTCGACGATCTGGCGCATCACTGTGGGCAGGTCTTCCGGCGCGGGTGGCCCCATGCCAAAGGCCTGTTCGGCGACCCATTCGCTGTGTTCGTATACCCCGCCAAAGCGGCGCAAATAGGCGCGTTTGTTATGAATCATCATGGCCTCACTTTCTTCTTTTCCTTTGCATAATGGCAGGTTACGCTTGCTGGAAACAAGGAAAATCGACAGCCCTTAGATCAAGGATACCCTATGAGCTTACTGGTGAAAAACGCAGATGTACTGGTCACAATGGATGGTGCGCGCCGTGAGCTGAAGGGGGGCAGCCTGTTGGTGGAGGGCGGGGTTATCACCTCTGTCGGGCCAGAAATGCCCGCCGATGAGGTGCTGGATGCCACGGGCTGCGTGGTGACGCCGGGCCTCGTGAATACCCACCACCACCTTTACCAAAGCCTGACCCGCGTGGTGCCCGGCGGACAAGATGCCCTGCTGTTTGGCTGGCTGCAAACGCTCTATCCGATCTGGGCGAAGATGCGCTCTGAGCATATGAAAGTGTCAGCTCAAATCGGGCTGGCCGAGCTGGCGCTTTCGGGCTGCACGATGTCGTCTGACCATCTCTACCTTTACCCCAATGGCGTAACGCTGGAAGACACCATAGAGGCGGCGCAAAGCCTTGGGATGCGGTTTCATCCGACCCGTGGCTCCATGAGCATCGGCGAGAGCGGTGGGGGCCTGCCGCCCGATAGTTTGGTGGAGCGCGAAGCGGACATTCTGGAGGACAGTATTCGGCTGATTGACCAGTGGCATGATGCTCGTGATGGTTCGATGCTGCGCATTGGCTTGGCTCCCTGCTCGCCGTTTTCGGTGAGCCGCGAGCTGATGCGGGACTCGGCGCTATTGGCGCGGGATAAGGAGGTGATGCTGCATACGCATCTGGCCGAAAATGACGAGGATATAGCATATTCTTTGGAGAAATTCGGCTGTCGCCCCGGCGAATATGCGCGGGAACTTGGCTGGGTCGGCGAGGATGTGTGGCACGCCCATTGTGTGAAGCTCGACGTGAGCGAGATCGACCTGTTTGCCGCTACCGGCACAGGCGTGGCCCATTGCCCGTGCTCGAATTGCCGCCTTGGTTCGGGCATTGCACCTGTGCGACAGATGCGCGATGCAGGGGTTAAGGTGGGCCTCGGGGTGGATGGATCGGCCAGTAATGATGTCGGCGATATTATCAGCGAGGCGCGGCAAGCCATGCTGCTGCAACGGGTGCAAAACGGGGCCGATGCGTTTAGCGCGCGCGAGGCGCTGGAGGTGGCCACCCTTGGCGGCGCGCAGGTGCTGGGCCGGCCCGATTGCGGCGCGCTTGAAGTGGGAAAGCGCGCCGATTTTGCGGTGTGGGATGTGCAAACCCTCGCCAATGCCGGCGCGTGGGACCCTGTAGCGGCGCTGGTGCTGTGCGGCCCGCAGCGGGTGCGAGACCTGTATGTGGAAGGCCGCGCCGTGGTGCGAGAAGGCCAAATCGCGCGGCTTGATATGCCGGTGATCGCCGAGCAGGCGCGGGGCTTGGCGGCGGGGCTGGCTTAACCTTCCCCTTGGTAGATACAAAAAGGGCGGCGCTGTTATGGCACCGCCCTTTTTTTGTTTTCAGCTAAGGTTAAATCTCTTCTGGCAAGACCAGATTAAGCACAATCGCTAGCACCGCAGCGGGTAACAGGCCCGTGCTCAGGAGCATGTCAACGGTTTTGCCAACATTGCCATCGCCAAAGAACTTCATGGCTTTGTCAACCTGTTGCAGGCCCATGCCCATGGTCAGCGAGACCGCAAAAATCACCATGTTGCGCTTGTTCCAGTTCACGTCTGACAGCATGTTAATGCCTGCCGATGCGACCATACCAAACATCACAATCACACCACCGCCGAGCACGGGGAATGGCACGGTGTTCACATAGGCCGCCAGCTTGGGGCTTAGGCCGCAGATAATGAGGAAGATCGCGCCGATGGTAACCACGTGGCGGCTCATCACGCCGGTCATGGCGACGAGGCCCACGTTTTGGCTGAAAGAGGTGTTTGGCAATGCGCCAAATACGCCCGCAATCGCGGTGCCGAGGCCGTCTGCGAAGGTCGCGCCGGTGATTTCCTCGTCTGTGGCCTCACGGCCTGCGCCGCCTTTGGTGATGCCCGATACGTCGCCCACGGTTTCGACTGCTGAAACAAAGGCCATCAGGCACATGCCGAGCACGATGCCCCAGTTGATCTCAAACCCGAACTTGAACGGCACAGGCGCGCCGAAGTTGCCCGCAAAACCGACCTTGGAGAAATCAACCATGCCAAAAGCGAAATGGGCCACCAGATAGCCGACGATCATGCCGATCAGCACCGCTGCCGATGACAGAAAACCTTTGAACATAAACTTGATCACCAGTGTTACGATGATCACGGTGAAGGCCACGGTCCAGTTTTGCCCGCTGCCCCATGTGGGCTTAGACATATTAAACGCGCCAGCGCCGCCAGCCGCATACTCAATGCCCACATGGATCAGGAGCAGGCCGATCATCAGCACAATCAGGCCGGTGACCAGTGGCGGCAAAGCAAAGCGGAATCTTTTGATGATGAACCCGAGGCTGAAGTGGAACAATCCACCAATAACAACGCCGCCCATCAGGCCGCTCATGCCCGCAACGCCTTGGCCGGCAACGGCGGGGATCATCAAAGGAATAAAGGCAAAACTGGTGCCTTGCACGATGGGAAGCCGCGCACCAATGGGGCCAAAGCCGATGGTTTGGATCAGCGTGGCGATGCCTGCAAACAGGATTGACATCTGGATCATATAGTTAATCGCCGGAATATCGGCGTTTTCAGAGCCAAAGCCAAAACCGGCGGCACCGGCAACAATAATGGCGGGCGTAACATTGGAGGCGAACATCGCCAAAACGTGCTGAATGCCCAGCGGCACCGCTTGCGCGATGGGGGGCATTACATTGGGGTCGGTATATTTACCAGTGGCTGCGTCTGACATAGTGTCCCTCGTTGTTTATTTGCACTTTATTTGGCGCATTGCCGCGAGTGTGCCTAAAGGGGGCAGATATTGCAAGACGTTACTTAGAATCCCTAAGTGTAGGGTGGCAAAGCTTAGCCCGCGTGCCGCTTTCCGGCGATGTAGACGGCACTGATGGCGCGGTCATCGCCGAGCATGATGGTGGGGAACAGGGTTTCCCACAGGCTGTCGGCCTCGGCCACGCGCTGGGCAATCACGGGGGTAGAGGAGAGGTCGAGCACCACGATATCGGCCTCTTTTCCCGCTTCCAGATTGCCGACCTTGTCGCCGATATGCAGCGCCTCGGCGCTGCCTACGGTGGCCATATAAAGTAATTGTGCGGGGTGCAGGGCATCGCCGCGCAACTGGCCGATTTCATAGGCGCTGGCCATGGTGCGCAGCATGGAAAAGCTGGAGCCGCCCCCCACATCGGTGGCAAGGCCGGTGCGAATGCCTGCTGCATGGCTGCGGGTGGCATGGAACAGGCCCGAGCCGATAAAAGCGTTGGAGGTCGGGCAATGGGCGATGCTCGCGCCCGCGTCGCGGAGGGCATCCCACTCGCGGTCATTCAGGTAAATCGAGTGGCCCATCACGGCCCCCGGGCCAAGCAGGCCGAAATGCTCGTAAACCGCCAGATAGTCATCGTGTTCGGGGAACAATTCCTTCACCCAAGCCAGCTCTTCGTGCTGCTCGGAGAGGTGAGTTTGCATCAGGCAATCATGGTGCTCGGCCCATAGCGCGCCGGTGGCCTCTAGCTGCTCGGGGGTGGAGGTGGGGGCAAAGCGGGGCGTAATGGTGTAGCTCAGGCGGCCCGTGCCGTGCCATTTGTTGAGCAGGGCTTTGCTCTCGTCATAGCCCGATTGCGCGGTGTCGCGCAGGGTGTCGGGCGCGTTGCGGTCCATCATCACCTTGCCGCCGAGCATCCGCATACCGCGAGCTTGGGCGGCGGTGAAATAAGCGTCTACGCTCTCGGGGTGGATGGTGCAAAAGGCGCAAGCGGTGGTAATGCCGTTGCTCAAATTAAGGTCTAGGTAGGTGTTGGCCACCTTGGCGGCATAAGCGGCATCGCCAAAACGGGATTCCTCGGGGAAGGTATAGGTGCTGAGCCAATCAATCAGCCGCTTGCCCCAGCTCGCAATCATCGCAGTTTGCGGGAAATGGGCGTGGCTATCCACAAAGCCCGCCATGATCAGGGCATTGCCGTGGTCAACCGTTTCGGCCTGAGGATGCGCCGCTTGCAGAGCCGCCGCCGTGCCGACCGCCTCAATTTTGCCCGCCGACACCAGCACCGCGCCGTGGCGGATATGGTGCACGGCCTCGGCGGGCGGCATAAGCCACGGGTTGCCGGTGAAGCTAAGGGTCTGGCCTAGGAGAAGCTGTTTCATGGGGGTCCTATATCGTGGTTTCGCCCCCCCCCATTCAACAGATAGGGCGCATATAAGGCAAGCCGAAAGAGGTGGGTTAGAGAAGTGGTGGGCGACCCTGGAATCGAACCAGGCGTGAGTCGCCTCGAGGGAGTTACAGTCCCCTGCCACACCTTGCGGCCTGTCGCCCAATCACTTCTGTGGCGTTGGATAATCTGCCCCGCGCGCGGCGTCAATGGGCAAATCACTATGGGCGGAAAAAAAAGGAAGCGGCGCGACGGGCATGGGCTAGTTTGGCAGGTTTGGATGCGCGCCGCGCTGCCGGTGTTTGCGCTTGCGGCACGGCCGGAGGGGGCTGGCCACAAGCGCTGGTGTATAGGCGCGGTGCGAGTGGGAAGCTGCCAAGCAGGGTGACTTTAGCGCGCCGCTTCTGGTTTTTTTGTGCTACCGGCTTTGAAGGATAGCAGCCATGTTGTGGCCAAGCCTAGCGAGATAAGGGCGTTCCAGCCTGCCATGGAAATACCGAACAGGCTCCACGGAATGTCATCACAGCGCACCACGGGGCGGTCCCACAGGGCGTCTAGCGAGATCGGGCCGGTGGGCAGGCCGGTGCAGGTATCGGGGCCGGGCCAGTATTTCAGCTCAACACCGGCGTGGAAAAACGCAATGCCCGCACCGCCGAGCACCACAAGCCCGCCGAGGAGGGCGAGCCAGCGATTGGGCAGAAACAGCATGACCAAGCCAAGGCCGATGGCGATTTTATGGGGCCAGCGTTGCCACAGGCACAGCTTGCACGGGGCCATTTCGCCGATATATTCAAAGCCCCACGCCCCGAGCATCATGGCCAGCGAGCCAAGCGCCGCCAGAAGGGCTATTTTTTTCATCATGTCATCATCCTCAAAGGAATTTCACGGCCAGAAATCCGCCCACCAGCAATGCCAGCGCCGCGATAAATACCAAGCCAAGCCGCTTTTCTATGAAACTTCTAATCGGCGCACCGAATTTCCACAACAGCGCAGCGACAATAAAAAACCGCAAGGACCGTGCCACGATCGAACTCAGCACAAATACGCCGAAATTCAGCTGCGTTGCGCCGGAAAGGATGGTGATAACCTTGTAAGGAAAGGGCGTAACTCCCGCGATGAGAATCGCCCATGCGCCTTGCTCGTTATAGGCGGATTTCAGGGAGTCAAACTGCGCGGTGGCGTGGTAGAATTCCAAAATGCGCATCCCAAGCCCGTCCATCAGCGTGGCACCGATATAATAGCCAAACATCCCGCCCAGCACCGAGGCGGTGGTGGCGATAAAGGCAATCAGAAAAGCGCGGTTGGGGCGGGCGATGATCATGGGAATGAGCAGCACGTCGGGCGGAATGGGGAAAACCGAGCTTTCCACAAAGGCCACCACGGCCAGCGCGGCGAGTGCATAGCGAGATTCGCCAAGGCGCATGGTCCAGTTATAAAGGCTTCGTATCATGGCAAAGGGCAAACCACTTTGCTTGCGCGGGGTCAAGGGTAAAGTATTTTGCTAAAAATCGACGGTAGGAATTGACCTTCCCCGAACCCTTCGCTAAACGAGGCTTGCGTGTGCCCGAGTGGCGGAATTGGTAGACGCAGGGGATTCAAAATCCCCCGCCGCAAGGTGTGCCGGTTCGAGTCCGGCCTCGGGTACCAAAAGGATATTTTATTATGTCCAGTGACATTACTTCATCCTTGTGTATAAGGAAATTTATGAAGGTGTTTGTCCAGCCTGATTTTATACGATCCAGCGAAACACCCCCAGTTTGGGGTATCGCTGGGGGTATTATGAAAACCCCGAAAACACGATACCCCCAGCATGAGAGGTGGTCGCGGAATTTCGGACCAGTAGTTAAGATGGATCGACTTACGAGAGAGACGATTCAAAATGACGAAACGAAAGAACCATTCGCCTGAATTCAAAGCCAA